>Ga0207993_1000280_pt1 | contig 20671 bp, 29 predicted proteins | sample ETN01SmetaG_2_FD_185791 | JGI IMG/M metagenome (GOLD analysis project Ga0207993, IMG submission 185791) | Marine microbial and viral communities from oxygen minimum zone, Eastern Pacific Ocean - ETNP2014F12-01SV265 (SPAdes) (version 2) | ecosystem: Environmental > Aquatic > Marine > Oceanic ...
TGAGGGTCGTTGGACTCTCCACGCTGCTGTGGATCTTGGTGTACCCACACCTGTTATCTCTGCCGCACTATTTGAACGGTTTAATTCTCGCAGACTGGGAGAGTTCGGAAGCAAAATCCTGAACGGTATGAGGTATATGTTTGGAGGACACAATGTTAGGTGAAGTACTTACGTGGATATCAGTACCCTTTGTATTAGTCACAATCTTTTTTGCATTTTACAAAGGTGAAAATGTTTACTATGAATCAGACGCCTATGATGGTGATGGAACTGCTCACAAGGTATTAAAATAATATGGACGAAGAATTGTCGAATAAAAGTAAGCGCATTGTTATATTTGGTGCGACTGGAGATCTAGCAAAAAGAAAACTTATACCTGCATTGTATCAACTTTGGTTGAAGAAACTTCTTCCCCTAAATTTTTTAATTGTTGGTGCTTCTCGCAGGGAAATCTCTCGTGACAGTTGGTTATCTGATCTTGGAAACTATCCATTAGATTTCACACATTGGTTAGATTTTGTACCTTGTGATTTATCTTGTGAAGAAAGTCTAATGAAACTGCACGATGATAGTGCAGATACTACATATTTTCTTTCTGTCCCTCCACACACGTATTCTGATGCAGTTCATAATCTGAAGAATGCTGGTTTCCTAGATGATCCCGAAAACTCTAGAGTTGTTATCGAAAAACCTTTCGGTCAGGATTTTAAATCTGCAGACAATCTCCAACACTCCATTTCTGGTGTTGTAAGAGAACAGCAAATATATCGTATTGATCACTATCTTGGTAAAGATACTGTCAACAATATACTTGCTACTAGATTCTCTAACACATTGTTGGAACCTCTATGGAATCGTAATTACGTTGATGAGGTTCAAATATATGCTACAGAAACTATTGGGTGTGAAGGTCGTTCTCAATATTATGAGAACTCTGGAGCAGTGAGGGATATGCTTCAGAATCATATGATGCAACTCTTAGCACTTATTGCTATGGAAGCACCCTGTAGAATGTGTGCAAAGGAGATACGTAGAGAAAAAATTAAAGTTCTCTCTGCTGCTCGTTTGGGTGATAAATTTATTACAGGTCAATACAATGGGTATCGAGAAGAGGAAGGTGTAGAGAAGAATTCTCAAACACCAACCTTTGTTGCTGGTGATGTGTATGTTGATAATTGGAGATGGAATGGTGTTCCATTTTATTTTATGACTGGCAAAAAAATGCCATATCAATGTGCTGAGGTTGTGATCAAATTAAAATCACCACCACTTCACTTATTTGATGGGCATGAATATAATGATCGTATTGTGATGAGGTTCCAACCAAATCCTCACCTTGATATTCGTATTGATATGAAAGCACCTGGTTTGGGTGAGGGGGTTGAAACTGCCACATTAACTCATCCATATCCTCAAGGTGCTGTTGATGGTTATGAAAAACTTTTATATGATGCCATCAATGAAGATCAATCTCATTTTGTTCACGCAGATGAAGTTCTAGAGTCTTGGAGAATTGTTGATAATCTACTATGCACTGGAACTGATTGTGCAATTAGAACAGAACCATATCTATATGATGCAGGTTCTTGGGGACCAAAAGAAAAAACTGATTCAATTACTAATTGGGACTATCCAGCATGAGAACACAAATTTTAGAAGCACTTAAATCGGATGCTAAAGGTAACATCGAAAAGGCAAGATTAAATATTGAAATCTATCTTAAGAATCCAGTAGGTATTGGAGAACATCCTGATGTTCTTGCCGCTATTCAGGATCAGATTGATATTATTGCTCACGAAGAAGAGCGAATCGAAGTTTTAGAAAAATACTTTACCAGTAAACAAGATTTGATAGGATAACCTATGACTCAGATCGCACTTAGAGCAGCACACTTTGCTGCTGCTACACTTAACAATCCGTATGGACTTGGTTTTCTAAGTCTCATATTGATTGTTGTTCCTATTATAGGAATGCAATTGGTTCATAAGTATGGGTGGGAGCACTGGGAACCATTTGCAAAGAACGATCATTAGTGCTATAATTTAAAAGTCAAGAGGGGTTACCACCACCTCTCTTGACTGCGGTGACCCCCTTGGTAGTTCAGGGTTAGCGGCGATAGGAACTACCGTTCGGGGTTTAGCTCAGTTTGGTAGAGCGCCGTCTTTGGGAGGCGGATGCCACAGGTTCAAATCCTGTAACCCCGATTGCCAGTTTAACCTCTGGCACCTTGACTATATAATGTCAACACCTTATAATACAAGGGTAAACCAAACACAACGATGGCACTGACTGAAAAATTCAAGAAGGACATTAGCACTCTTCGTGCTGCTGCCGCTGGAGAAATCTTCCTTGATGTAAAGAATCCGAAACTTTTCAAAAAGGTCCGTAGATTTTATGAGAAATCTGGAGCGGTATTTTCAGGAGAACCACTTGATGATTATGAAATGTTGATGGAACTCATCTATAATGATATTGAAACCGTTGAGGTTGGTTGATGGATGATTTCTCAGAAGTTCAAAGACAAGAATTCAATCCAAATCAATTAAAAAAATCTTTTACTGGTATTGAACTAGTAAACAAAAACTACTCTCAAGCATTGCAAGACATCTTTGTCCTCACAATGCTTGATGGTAAGAAAGGAGGAACTTATGTTGAAATTGGTGGAGCACATCCAATCAATATCAACAACACCTACCTCCTTGAAAGTATTTTTGATTGGTCTGGAATTTCTTTTGAAATCAATTCAGATCTAGCAAATTTTTACAATAGTAAAAGATTGAACAAGTGTATCTGTACTGATGCAACTCAGGTCAATTACTCTGAGGTTTTTGAAGAGAACAATCTACCAAATCAAATTGATTATCTACAAGTAGATATCGATCCATCATATCAATCTCTTGCTTCTCTCAAGAAGATTGATTTAAAAACCTATAGATTTTCTGTTATTACTTTTGAAACTGATGCATATCAAGGTAGTATGGATGTTGTGGAAGAGTCACGCGATATCTTCCAGAGCAACAACTATCAACTAGTTGCATCAAACGTCAACAATTGTGGACATCCCTTTGAAGACTGGTATGTCGATCCAAACACTGTCACAAAGGATATGTGGATCGCCCTCCAATCTGATAATATGGAATCAACTCAAATCCTACACTCATGAATCTTGTGAAAAAACCAACTGTTCTCCTTGAGCGGTTCCCCTATCGTTATATTCAAGTTGGCAAACTGGAAACCAATGGTATGCCAGATTGCCGTATTCAAAAGGTAGATTCATACACGGGTCGTTACCGTGATATGTATCTTTGTGATAATGAAATGCAGTTGATGACTGCTATGGAAGATCACGATTACACTTGCTGGTTGGACCCTGATGGTGTTCCTGCCTATGTGAAAGACTCGGTATGTCGTTAATCTAGCCCTGGTCGGTGAAGGATCCCCTTCAATCCCGAAGTTTCCTGGTTCTTAAAACTAGGTGGTGGAGTCATTAGACCCTCTTTGGTTTCCTTATTCCTAAAATAAGGTGGTGCGGATGGGACTATCTCCCGCCAGGTTTCTTGTTTCCTGACAAAGAACAAGTGGCGTGCATGTAAGACCTATGGTAGGATGGTTGAAAGACCATCCTTTTTTGTATGAATCTACACTTAGTACTATTCGGTGACAAAAACTATTCTCTTGGAAAGAATAGGATTAAAAAACAAGCAGAAAATTTTGGTGTCTTCAAAAGTATTCAAGAGTTTTCTGAGGATGATTTGACTGGAGATTTCTGGGAGAATCACGCAAAGAAAATGATGATGCCCAGACAGGGTATGCCTGATAGATTTTATGGGTATTATGCCTGTAAACCATACTTCATTGGAAAGGCATTGAGAAACATTCCTAAAGGTGACGTTCTTCTCTACATTGATAGTGGATGTGAACTCAATAAGAATGGAATCAAAATGATGGAGCAATATTATAATGAGTGTCTTGAAAATAATGGTGTATTTTTTACTTTGAATCTTCCAGAGATTCAATGGACTAAAATGGATACCTACCGACATATTGCAGGGTCGGATGATAATCATATGGTCACCAGACAAATTATTTCGGGCATTTTCTTGATGAAGCACAATCCTCTGATGCTTGAGATTGTGGATAAGTGGAAAGAACTTTGTATTGAAGATGGTGGACGTTACTTAGATGATAGTCCGTCAGAACTTAATGATCATCAGATTTTTAATGAGCATAGGCACGATCAATCTATTCTTTCGCTTATGATGAAGATCTACTCTCAGTATGATGATTTTACTTTTCACGAAGATCATACCTATGAATCAGTCTGGGACGCTGCTGAGGTAAGTGGAGTTCCTGTAGGACCAGAACAAGCAAAGATATGGAATACATATGGTAGGGAATATCCGATTTGGGCAACCAGAAATGGTAAAATCACTTTCACCAACTGTGAGGTGTAATGGAAAAGATACAAAGACCTTGGGGTTGGTATCAGGTAATTGATCAGGGTGATCGCTACAAAACTAAAAATATCGAAGTTAATCCTGGAGCGAGTCTATCCTTACAGTTTCATTATCATCGTTCTGAACATTGGGTTGTTGTTGCTGGAACTGCGAAGATTAGAGTTGGTGATGAAGAACGATATTTGTATCAGAATGAAAGTGTTTATGTACCACCAACAGTTCTCCATCGTCTGACAAATCCTGGAATGATACCACTCAGAATCGTTGAGGTTCAGTGTGGTTCATATCTTGAAGAAGATGATATCGTCAGAATTGACGATAAGTATGGTAGAGATTGACATCTACATACTTTTGTTTTACAATGAATTGAGATTACAATTTTTATGTCTGTAGCATTAATAACTGGTATAACGGGGCAAGATGGATCATACCTGGCAGAACTTCTTCTTGAGAAAGGATATGAGGTTCACGGTATTGTTCGTCGCTCTTCCCTGATTAACACTCACCGTATTGATCACATTTATGATCAACTCAATCTTCATTATGGAGACTTGACTGATGCCACTAATATTATTGGTGTCATTAAAAAGGTTGAACCTGATGAAATTTATAATCTTGGTGCTCAAAGTCACGTAAAAGTTTCTTTTGAAACCCCTGAATATACTGGTAATACTGATGGTCTTGGAACCCTTCGTGTTCTTGAGGCAGTACGTCTTCTGGGTATGGAAGACAAAGTTCGTATCTATCAAGCATCTACCTCGGAGTTATATGGTCTTGTTCAAGAAGTTCCTCAAAGAGAAACTACTCCGTTCTATCCACGCTCGCCTTACGGTGTGGCTAAACTCTACGGATACTGGATCGTCAAGAACTATAGAGAGTCGTATGGACTACACGCAAGTTCTGGCATTCTATTCAATCACGAGAGTCCTAGACGAGGAGAAACATTTGTCACCCGAAAAATTACCAGAGGACTGTCGCGCATTTCGGTTGGGGAGCAAGATGTATTATCTCTCGGAAACCTTGATGCACGAAGGGATTGGGGACACGCAAAGGATTTTGTAGAAGCAATGTGGTTGATGCTTCAGCAAGACAAACCAGATGATTACGTCATCGCTACTGGTGTTCAATACTCTGTTCGCGACTTTGTTGAAGCAGCAGCACCCTACTTTGGTATGAAGATTGAATGGATGGGTGAAGGTATGAATGAAGTTGGTTATGACTGGAATACTAAAAAACCAGTCATTAAAGTTGATCCTAAATATTTTCGACCTGCTGAAGTTGAAACTTTATTAGGTGATGCCACTAAGGCAAAAGAGAAATTGGGTTGGGAACCCAAAATTTCATTTAAAGAATTAGTTGAGGATATGGTGCTTTATGGACAGTAGAAGTCGGATTTATGTTGCTGGCAACACTGGGATGGTGGGATCAGCAATCGTTCGTATGCTTCACCGCAAAGGGTATACGAATATTTTTTCAACACCTTCAAAACATTTTGACTTACGGCGGCAAGATGAAGTTGAGCGTTTCTTTCAGATAAATCAACCTGAGTACGTTTATCTTGCAGCAGCGAAGGTTGGTGGTATTCTTGCAAATAGAGATTATCCAGCACACTTCATCTATGATAACTTGATGATCCAATCAAACATCATAGAGGCCGCCCGTAAGTTTGGTGTCAAGAAACTTTTGTTCCTTGGATCCTCCTGCATCTATCCTAAGGAGTGTCCACAACCAATTAAAGAAGAGTACTTGTTGACAGGTCCTCTTGAACCAACGAATGATGCATATGCAATTGCAAAGATTGCTGGCATCAAAATGTGCCAAGCATATCGTAAGCAATATGGATTCAATGCAATCTCATTGATGCCCACGAATTTGTATGGACCTAACGATAACTTTGATACTGAATCATCTCACGTTCTCCCTGCATTGATTCGTAAGTTCGATGATGGTAAGGAAGTGATTGATCACGACCTTGGTGGATCTTTCAACCCTTCGATTCACCTTTGGGGTGATGGTACACCTAAAAGAGAGTTTCTTCATGTTGACGACCTTGCAGACGCTTGTTTCACTGCTATGGTAAACTATGACGGAGATGAACCTCTTAATGTTGGAACTGGTGAAGATATTGAGATTAGTGCTCTTGCAAATTTGATATCTTACGTGGTTGGTTTCAATGGGGGTATTATCTGGGATACTGATAAACCTAATGGCACTCCAAGAAAACTCTTGGATGTGAGTAAAATCAAAGCACTTGGTTGGGAACCCAAGATCGATCTGGAAGAAGGAATCAAATCAACCTATGAGTGGTATAAAGAATGTCTGTAGAGGAGTTCTTTAAAAAACACTTAGACTCTATCTCTACATCTTATAATAGTCTTGATACTGTGAAAGCAGACGAACTCGTAGAGTTGTTATCTACTTGCACTGGTAAAATTTTCTTCACTGGTGTTGGTAAGAACGGTCACGTCGCAGCAAAGGCAACATCAACCTTTTCATCTATTGGTTTGCCTTGTTTCTTTTTGAATCCTGTGGATAGTGTTCACGGTGATATGGGAGTTATATCTCCCACTGATATTGTAATAGCAGTATCTAAGAGTGGTAATACTGAGGAGCTACTAAATTTCATACGTTGTGTTAATAGGAAGCAATGTAAACTAGTTACCATACATTCAAATCCAGGCAATCAATCAAGTAACTATTCTTACCTGGATATTGATTTGCAAGTTGATAGTGAAGCAGATCATTTGAATGTTGTACCAACCTCTTCTATTGCAATCTTCACAGTGTTCTTACAATCAGTCGCTTGTGAAATATCAAATAGAAAAAAACTTACTTTAGAACAATTTGTTTTTAATCATCCTGGTGGAAGTATTGGTAAATTGAAATGATCAAATCACAAGACATCAAATATGTAATCGTTCAGTCTGGTGGTAAAGGAACCAGAATGGGTCACTATGCTCAGAACAGACCAAAGTGTTTGGTTCCTGTAAATGGTATCCCAATGATCCTAAACACTATGGAAGTGTATAAAGATAGGAAGATTATTATTATTGGGGATCATTTGGTAGACGTTCTTGATTCTTATCTAGATTCTTTTGCTAGTAACTATGACTATCAAATTGTAAGAACTGAAGAATTAGGAACTGCTGGAGGTCTCACTAAAGCAGTTTCTTTTATTCCTGATGGTGAACCTTTTATTGTTACCTGGTCAGATCTTTTCTTTGAAGAAGAACAAGAGTTTATTCTTGAAACTGAACTTCTTGTTGGACTATCAAATACTTTTAAATGTAGATGGAAATATGATGATGGATTTGTAAATGAATCATCTACAGAGTGTGGTGTATCTGGATTCTTTGCCTTTTGGGACAAATCTAAGTTTAATAAATTATCAACAGAAAAATCTTTAGTTAGAGGATTCTTAACTGAACAATATACCGATCAAAATATTTCTACATTCTATAATCACGACTGTTTTGAAGTTGGTGAAAAAGATAGATATGAAGAACTAATATCTCGGGGACCAAATCATAGATTCTTTAATAAAGTTGATATTGTTGAAGACCTAGTATACAAACGTTGTATTGATTTTAAATATCTCTCAGTTCACGAAAATGAAAAGAATTGGTATGAGTTTGTTAGTAAAAAATTTGATAGGATTCCAAAAGTATATGCTACAGATCCATTAATACTTCAAAGAATTAGTGGTAAACATCCTTGGGAGTTGAGTGAACAAAAAAGCGATATAGTTAAAAATTATTGTGATACTTTAGATACGCTTCATAATATTGATTCTACTGAAGGCAATATGGGAGATTGTATGCAAGTATATTTTTCTAAATCATATAACAGAATTGGTGAAGTCTCTAAAATAGTTCCTTTGGTTCATAGATCTTTTATCAATATCAATGGAAAAGATTGTATTAATCCATATTATAATCTTTCTTATTTTGAGGACATTGTAAGTTCTATCAGTAATGTTGAAACTTATAATATTATTCACGGAGACTGTACTTTTAGTAATGCACTTGTTGATGATGACTGTCAGGTATGGTTGATTGATCCTCGTGGAACCTTTGGAGGTACAAAGATCTATGGCGACAAAAGATATGACTGGGCAAAACTTTATTATTCTGTATCTGGTAATTATGATTCAATCAATTCAAAACAATTTAAAGTCAGTGTTTTGAGTGATTGTGTAGATCTTGAAATCAAGTCTAATGGATATGATGAAATGTCTGATTATGTAATCAGCAGATCTGGGATGAGTAAAAAAGAAATGCTGTTAATCAATGCTACGATTTGGTTATCTCTAACTGGATATGTCAAAGAAGATATTGATGCAGCAATGTATGCTTTTTATAAAGGATGTGAAATATGGACACAAGCATTTTCTCAGGACTGAATAAAACCTGGATTTTTGATCTTGATGGTACTCTTGTAATCCATAATGGATATAAGTGTGGAGAAGATACTTTGCTCCCAGGAATTAAAAATTTTTTCGATGAGAATATAATTGATACTGATTATGTTCTCATTATCACAGCAAGGCATAGTGAGTTTAAAGGTATTGCTGAAAAGTGTTTTTTAGAAAATGGAATTGAATATGATAAAATCATATACGATATGCCAAATGGAGAAAGAATACTTGTGAATGATATAAAACCTAGTGGATTAAAAACTGCATACTCTTATAATTTGAATAGAGATGTTGGATTATGACAGTTCAAATCACTCTGAATGATTCAAGATACAACTATTCATATAAGGGGTTTTGTTCTATAGTATGTGCGATTATTGATATTGCATTAGAACACTATTCTGTTAATGGTGATTGTGATTGTGAAGTTGTAGAATCTCAAACGCTAGAACTATTCAATTCTATTCATAGTGGAGAATCTGAGTATGATGCTGGTCCTTGGTGGTTGGAAAGATTTCTTTCAAATCAATTGCATCATAGCGAATACTCTGCTCATACAGTTGCCAATCCTAGTAACTTAGTTTTGAAGAATATGATTCTTCAAAATATTCTGTCAATAAAAAAGGATAAGTTGCTTAAGTTTGAGAACAAATATAAAAGTCTTGGAATCACTAATAGGACACTTGCAGTTCAGATTAGAGGAACTGATAAAAGCACTGAGATTAAAGAACCAGATATTGATAACATAATTCATAAAATTGATAGTTATCTTGAATCTGATTTAGTCGATAATATTTTTTTGGCAACAGATGATATCAAATTCTTTGATAAGTTAAGGTCTCAGTATGGAGACTTGCTTTTATATGACAATGAAGTTAGAATGAGCTCTGATGGTACACCTCTCCATAGACTACCAGATAGGGATGTAGTCAATGAAGAAGTATTATCTAATGTCTACATTCTTTCAAAGTGTAAGCACTTTCTCTATAGTTTTTCAAATGTAAGTCTTCTTGCTTTGATTATGGGAGCGAATACACAGGAGACAATTGCTAATTTAAATTCATGAAGTATATCTACCACCACCTAGGACTTGGCGATCACATTATTAATAATGGTATGGTCCGCCATTTTTATAAAGAGTATGGTGCAATCACACTATTTGCTTACAAGCATAATGTGAAAAACGTTCAGTATATGTATCGTGATCTTGAGAACTTTCAGGTGATCGGATCTGAGAGTGATGCACAGATCGATTCTTATATTCAGAAGACGGGGGTTGATTGTATTAAGATTGGATTCTCTGATCTAAGTGGTCTGATGCCTGAACTTGCTTTTGATAAAGCATTTTACAAATTGGCAGACTTAGACTTCTCTGTTCGCTTCGATGAATTTTATCTAGAAAGAGATCTTTCTGAAGAGAAGAAAGTTGTAGAGACATTGAATCCAACTGGAGAGAAGTATGTCTTTGTTCATGATGATTCATCCCGTGGATTCTCTATTGATCTTGAAAAGGTCAAGACAGACCATAAGATCATTATGAATGATAAGCAGTTTAATGTGTTTGATTATCTCACACTCATTGAGAATGCTGAAGAGGTTCACTTTATGCAGTCTTCATTTAAAGAACTTATTTGCTCTTTCAAGTTAGACAAACCAACTTTGTATCAACATAACTACGTCAGAGAGTATGAAGAATGTATGAACTCTGCTGGACTTAATCCTTTTATCGAAATTGACTGATGATTAGTATTGTAACTGGAACACTAAATCGCGTTGGAATGCTACCAACGTTGATTCAGAACACTGTAATGTCTGATGAGAGGATTGAACTTGTATTGGTTGATGGTGGTAGCACTGACGGCACTATCGATTATATCAAGTCACTAGACAACCCTCAGATCAAGCTGATTGAAGTTGGTGGTAGAAGTACGTATCCCCATTTTATGAATCTTGGCATCAGGGAATCGTCTCACGAAATCATCTGTCAGTGGAATGATGATGTCATTCTTGCAAATGAATGGTCTGAAGTCTTTGCTGAACTTGGATCTGGTCACGACTTCTATCTCTTCAATTGGAAGTATGGATCATATGAGGATGTGAATAATCCTGTTTGGTTGGAAGGAACAGATCATACGAAAGGTTGGTGTCTTTGCAATACAATACCTGACGGTGGCACAGAGATTGTTATGAACTACGGTCTCTATCACAAAAAAATATTCAGGGAGATTGGAATGTATAACCCCGAATATAATTACTATTGTGCTGATGGTGATATGGCACACCGTGCATATAATTTTGGATACACTGTAAAAGATCTTCGCAATATTCGTGTATGCTCTTTACCTACAAATAAGGTTGCAACACCACATCCAAATGATAGTGTGATCTATCGAAATAATATGGAGTTGCATCATAAGAAGATTTTGCCAGAGGGTCTTCAGTATCTCTGACGAATCATATCTCTGTGGTTGTGAATTTGATTATCGTTTTCATCGAATGGTTCTCCAATGAAAGCGTAGTCATCTAATTTACGGTCTCTCTTTATATTTGTAGAGGATTCAAATCCAAAGTATTCATCGTGGGAGAATAGACTTTCTTTTGCTTTTGGATAGATAACATCTCTTAAGAAGCATTGATCAATAGATCTATCAAAGTCAGAACGACTTGCCATATAATCTTCTATCTGATCTTTAATATCTAATATGAATCCTCCTCTACAACCCCACATACCAGCATTGATCTCCCACATATGACCACCTGGATGGTCTCTAATGATGTGAAACATTTTGCCAGACTCTAACCATTCATTTACTGCTGCTACGTCTCTCTCAAAGATACGAGAGTCGCAATCTCTAGAGATCATACACTCAATATCTTCGGAGACTGGCATAAATCTCCATAGCGCATTCCAGTGAGTCAGGTCTTGTTCTGTATTGACTAGAGTTACGTTATTGCTTTCCAACTCCTCTAATACATAGTCAGGTACAGAATCATTATGATAGAGACGCATCTCCCAATCTGGGTAAAACTTCTTAGATAGTTCTGAGTTTTTTATTGCGCCAACAGTGTACTTGGGGTTATCCCCCCATAATGAAAATGACAAAACCTTCATACTATTCTTCAATCTTTATTATATATGACCACTAAAAAGAAGTATAATCTAGTAGGTGGTGGATTCAATAATTATGATGGTGAGAACAAAGCATCGTCAATCCACAAGCAAGAATCTCAGTACATAGAGTGGGTAGATCAAGGTGCCGAAGATACCTTCTATGTTGATGAACACATCGGATTAGTCTTTGACGATCAGGATAGTGTCAAAAAATATGGTTGGTTACTTGAGTCTGCACAGATCAAACCACAAGTAATTGAAGATATAAAAAGAAACTATCTTCATTATGTACGCTGCTTCGACGCAATCTTTACACACAACAAGGAACTTTGTAATCTGCACCGTAAGTTTAGGTATGCTCCACTATACGGTAGTTGGATTACTGAACCAAAAATGTATGAGAAGAGTAAACTCATTTCTATGATTTGCTCAAATAAAGTGATGTGTCAAGGACATCAGTATAGACTTTCTTGGGCACAAAAACTTCAGGGAGAGGTTGACTTCTATGGTCGTGGATTCAATGAGATTCACGCCAAGGAAGATGGACTCTGTGATTATATGTTCTCAGTTGCGATTGAGAATGCTTCATATGATTCTTACTTCACTGAAAAAGTTCAAGATTGTTTTTCTACTGCAACTATACCAATTTACTATGGAGCTCCAGATATTGGTGAGCACTTCAATCCTGATGGAATCATTACACTAACTGATGATTTTGATCCATCCCAATTGACTCCAGAAATCTATTATGATAAGATAGATGCTGTGAAGGAGAACTTAGAAATTATCAAAAGTCTTCCCATAAACGAAGATAACATTTACAAAAACTATCTGCAAGAATCATGATACTTAGTTTTACCACAATGGTGAATAAGTACAATATGGATATCAAGGGTATTATCCATGTTGGTGCTCACCACGGTCAAGAGATTGAAGAATATGTTGACAACGGAATTCAAGATATTATTATGTTTGAACCCGTTAGTCATAACTTCCAGGTTCTTGAAGAAAAGATGTCTGATATCAATGCTAACATTCAGGCATATCAAGTTGCTCTTGGAAATGAGAAAAAAGAAGATGTCCTTATGTATTTGAGTGACAATAATCTTATCAGTAGTTCTGTTCTAAAACCCAAAGTTCATTTGCAACTTCATCCTGGAGTTGGGTTCCCTGGAAGAGAGACAGTCGAAATGGATCGTCTTGATAACTTTGCTGAAGAGATTGCAAACTATAACTTCATCAATATGGATGTTCAGGGATATGAACTTGAGGTATTGAAGGGTGGATCAGAAACACTCAAGCACGTTGATTATGTGTATTGTGAAATCAATCGTGATGAACTTTATGAGGGTAATGCCTTTGTGGGGGACTTGGATGTTTTCCTTGCAGACTATGATATGGAAAGAGTGGAGACTGATTGGTCTGGAACTCTCTGGGGAGACGCTCTTTATATTCGCAAAAAATGACTATAAGTTATAATCGCTTGGGGTCGAACGGACGTTTGGGAAATCAAATGTTCCAATATGCAGGACTTCGTGGTATCGCTGCTAATCGTGGATTTGATTGGACTATCCCTTCACCAGACAACTATGGAGATTCAAACTATGGATTGTTTGATTGCTTCAAAATGTCCTCAGTAGAATCTAAAAATTTTGGACAACTTAATGCTCAAAGTATTCAAACAGGGCAGTTTCATTTTGCACAGGACTTCTTTGATGGTTGTCCTGACAATGTGAATCTACATGATTATTTTACAACTGAAAAATACTTTCAAAATGTAGAAGATATCATTCGCAAAGATTTTACATTCAAGGATGAAATTCTTGAACCTTGTAAAGAGATTATCGATGAGTTAGAAAATCCAATCTTTATGCATCTGCGTAGAGGTGACTATGTGGCAAATCCTGCTGCTCATCCAATGTGTTCTCTTGAATACTATGCAGAAGCACTAACGCATTTTGATAAGGATATTCCAGTTCTTGTTTTCTCTGACGATATTGATTGGTGTAAAGAACAACCTTTCTTTGAGGATGATAGATTTATGCTATCTGAATTTGCAGAAAAGTATGAGCAGACTTGTGATACTTTATTTGGAAGACAGCAAGCTTTGATTCCATATTATGATCTTTGTCTAATGACTCTTTGTTCTGGTGGTATTATTGCTAACAGCACAATGAGTTGGTGGGGTGCTTGGTTGATGAAGAATAGGACTCAACCAATCATTTACCCTACACAATGGTTTGGTAGTCATTATGATCATTATAATATGGATGATCTGTGTCCTGAAGATTGGTTTGGAGTAGGAGTATGAGTTTATCTTTCTTGATGCCTTGTCGGATTGAAAGTCCAGACCGATTGAGGAATGTAATTAGTTCTGTGGGATATCTGGCAAAGAACTTTCCAGATTGTAAAATTATAATCCAGGAAGTTGATAAGCAATCTGTGTTCAGAGAGAAAGTCATCCCACACTTGACTAATCTTTTTGGAAAGTATCCAGAAAATATTGTCCACAGATTTGAAGAATCAAAAGAAGCATTCTTTCATAAGACTAGAATCTTAAACGATCTTCTTCTTGCAGCAGATACTGATGTTGTATTCAATTATGATGTTGATGTTGTATATCCGATATCCAGTTATACTACAGCATATAGTATGATAACTGAAGGTGGTTATGATGCAGTCTATACTTTTGGTTGCGGAATCTATCAATGGGCAGTACAATATAATGAAGTAGTATTCCATAACTTCTTGAAGTCTGGATTTGATACTAGTGTTCTTGATTCAAACTCAAGACTCTCTCCATCTGTTATGGGATGGGGGCAAATGATTAAAAGACAAGTTCAGATTGATGCTGGACTCTGGAATGAAAACTTTATTTCCTGGGGTGCCGAAGACTGTGAATTTCATTACAGGATCCCTGCTTTAGGATATAACGTAGGTAGAATTAATGATTTTGTTTATCACCTAGATCATTCTAGAACTTTTAACTCTCATTATAATAATCCAAAGTTTATGGACAATCATAATCTTTGGCAAGCAATCAGAACTTGGGATAAAGAAACCCTAGTGAAGTACTATTCTCAACAAGATTATCTCAAGGCACGGAGGGAACAATTAAATGCTGGCGTTTAATCACTTAGGACAACTTGGTAGACTTGGAAACCAAATGTTTCAATATGCCTCACTCAGAGGTATAGCAAGACAGCGTGGATATGGATTTTGTGTTCCTAATCACGATGTCGTTATTGATGATCCTTTTGGATTTAAGATGAAGATTGAAATCTTTTATCCGTTTGAACTGGTTCATTGTGGTCCCGAAAACATCGGAATCATGGATCGCGGATATGCTCCAGTTGTTCAGGAAAAGTATTTTCATTATGATGAGATACTTCATAATATGTGTCCAGACGAAATTTCTTTAGCTGGATTCTTTCAATCTCAAAAATATTTTAAAAATATTGAATCTGAAATTCGTGAAGACTTTACTTTCAAGAGGGAGATTTTAGAACCTTGTAAGGAAATGATTGGAGATGTTGGTGAGGCAATCTCACTTCATGTTCGCAGAACTGACTACCTCAAAAATCCAAATCATACCGCTCTTGGACTAGACTACTATAAGAAAGCATTGAGGAAATTTGATAAAGTTCTCCCTGTGATTATCTTTTCTGATGATCCTGAATGGTGCCAGGAACAAGAATTATTCTCTAGTGATCGTTTTATGGTTTCTGAATCTGGAGATCAGTATATTGATATGTGTCTTATGTCTCTGTGTCAGCACCACATCATCGCCAATAGTTCGTTCTCTTGGTGGGGTGCTTGGTTATCTGGCTCTGATGACGTTGTAGCGCCTTCTAAGTGGTTTGGGAAGGACAACTCTGGTAATGACACTAAAGATCTGTATGTGGAGGGTTGGCAAGTTATCTGATGGACAAGAATAAGTCAGTACACAAACTAAAAGGTCTTCCTCCAATTTACGTCATCAATCTTGACGATAAGGAGGACCGTTGGAAATATATGGAAGACCAGTTTAAGCACTGGGAAGTAGAGAACTATCAACGTGTCTCTGCATACGACGGTCGTGAAGATGATTTGAGTGATATATTAAAAGGTAGATATCCTGATCAGATGTCATCTGGTGAGGTTGGTTGTACCACATCTCATCTCAAGGCGATCAAAATGTTTTTGGAGACAGATGCGCCCTGTGCTTTAATGATGGAGGATGATTGTGACATATCTACTGCATTTCATTGGGGATTCACTTGGAAAGATTTTTATGCCAAGATTCCATATGATTATGATGTTGTTCAGTTAGCAATCATTAATCCTGCACAAATCACAGTTCAGATGCATCGTAGATTTGTTAATGACTTCTCTACTGCTTGTTATATGATCACTAGGCATCACGCAGAGAAACTTGTGAAACTCCATTGTCGTGGTGACAAGTATAAACTTGATCAGGGTGTCAAACCTCGTGCAGTTGCTGATGATCTGATTTACAACTCAGGTAATACTTTTGCTATGCCTTTGTTCCTATATCAGATTGCTTTGGGATCTGATATTCACGACATTCATATCAATGTATTCCATAAGAGTAGTTATGAGGGTCTCTGGCAGTTCTGGAGAAATCAAGCAGCAGACATTGAAAACTGGAATGAAATGTTTGATTACAACCCATATGCAGGAAGATTGCCACCTGGTTTTGAAGGCAAATAGAAAGAAAATCTTAAATCTTAAGAAAAGGGGGCTTGACGAGTTCTCTTTTTTACTATATAATATGTAAAGATTCGTTACTTATTGTAAAATGACTGTTACATCTAACGACCTTGGACAACAAAACTTGTGGGCCAAGGAACCACGTATGTACGTGGATAAGACTGCGGCAGAGCGTTATGGTTATGAAACTTACGCTGAAAGGGCAGAAAAACTAAATGGACGCACTGCAATGATTGGATTTGTAGCAGCCATCGTTTCTTACGCTACTACAGGTAGTTTGTTCTTTTTTGGTGCTTTCGGCATTTGATACTTGACATAGTTATTGATTTTCCTTATAATATACATACCTTCGTATAAAGTTTTATAGGACGTATGGCTTCTTATAACATAACGCTACGCACTCCCGATGGCACAGAACATAATATTTCTTGTGCCGATGATCAATATATTTTAGATGCTGCTGATGAAGCAGGAGTTGATCTAAATTATTCCTGTCGTGCTGGTGCCTGCTCTTCCTGTGCAGGTAAAGTTATCGAAGGTTCAGTTAATCAAGAAGACCAGTCCTTTCTTGATGACGATCAAATTGAAGATGGATTTGTTCTTACTTGTGTTGCATACCCCACATCAGATTGTGTAGTGTTGACAGAACAAGAAGAGAACTTATACTAATATATAAAATTGCTCTAAGGAAAATCAATATGCCAAATCCAGAACAACTCTTTGAGGATATGGAAAAATTAGATGCCCTATTTTCAGAACTCTGTTGGGGGCACGATGATGAATTAATTTTTACTCATGAAAATGGCAGAGTTATTATCTACAACAAAACCTTGGAGCAAAAACAATGAACGAAAACGCAGAACGCATTAACGGTTGGGCAGCAATGATCGGTATCGTTGCCGCAATGGGTGCCTACGCTACAACTGGACAAATCATTCCAGGTATTTTCTGATGGGATTCGTAGCAGTAGCATTGCTGTTGCTAATTCCTATTGGTGCAGCGGTTAAAAACTCATGACTTTAGAATTGGGACAAACAATTATTTTTTTCCTGACACCATTATTTTTTATGCTTCTATTCATTGAAACTGACGATGACGATGATAATGGAGATGGTGGTGTTATGACACCCGCATATATGCCTGTTCCATCTGCTTGACAGTTAAATAAAAAAGAATATAATATAAGGGCAGCAATGCCCTTTTTTAATACATGTTTAAAACCAATATTAGTGATAGGGTAAAGGAACGCCTTCTTTATACACTAGGTAAAAGACCAGATAATGCTTCAGCACACGATGTGTATATGGCACTCTGTTATGCTGTTAGGGATAGAATGGTTGATAACCATTTAGTCGAAAAATCACATAGAAAGGAAGTAGCATATCTTTCGGCAGAATTTTTGATTGGACCGCAGTTAAGTAATAATCTTCTGAATTTAGATATTCATAATGAAGCAGAGGATGCAGTTGCAAAGTTTGGGTACAGTTTAGAAGAAATTTTAGAACTATCCGAGGAACCTGGATTAGGTAATGGTGGTTTGGGTAGACTCGCTGCCTGTTATATGGAATCTATGGCAACTCTTAGAGTGCCTGCTACTGGATATGGTATTCGATATAAGTATGGAATTTTTAAACAAACCATCAAAGATAATCAACAAGTAGAGGTTACTGATAACTGGTTGCACGGTGATTGGCCTTGGGAACTTTGTTATCCCGATGAATCTGTTCTAGTTGGATTTGGTGGCAAGGTAGAACATTACGAACTTGCTGAAGACGACTATAGGGTTCGTTGGGTTCCTGATGAACACGTTGTTGCTGTTCCCTATGATGTCCTTCAAGCAGGTTATCAAGTTGATAGTTGTGCCAAAATTAGATTGTGGAGAGCAGATGCTATTGATGTATTTGATTTCTATGCATTCAATATTGGAGACTATCTTGGTTCTGTAGAGAACAGTGTAACTTCAGAAACTATTTCTAAGGTTCTATATCCTAATGATGGAACAGCACAAGGCAAGGAACTTCGTTTGAAGCAACAGTTCTTCTTTGTCAGTGCTTCTCTTCAAGATATGATTAGGAGTATGAAAGAACGTGCTTTACCCCTTGAACAATTTTACGATCACTTTCAAGTTCAGTTGAATGATACTCACCCATCAGTTGCAGTTGCAGAACTGATGAGACTTTTGGTGGATGATCATCATATGGAATGGGATCTTGCCTGGGATATTACAAGCAAGTCCATCGCTTATACTAATCACACCCTACTTCCAGAGGCACTTGAGAAGTGGAGTTTGAAGTTATTTGAGAAACTGCTTCCTAGACACCTAGAGATCATCTATGAGATTAATTTCCGTTTCTTACAAGTAGTAAGAATGAAGTACCCTGGTGATGATCAAATTCTGAGTAGGTTATCCATCATTGATGAAACTGGTTCCAAGTCAATTCGTATGGCACATCTTGCCACTGTTGGTTCTCATCACGTCAATGGTGTTGCTGCTCTTCACTCAGATCTGATCACCAAGAATTTGATGCCTGAGTTCTATGATCTTTGGCCACACAAATTCACTAACGTTACTAACGGTGTCACACCACGTCGTTGGTTGGCGGATTCTAATCCACCTCTTGCAGAAGTTCTGAATGATTATGTTGGTTCAGATTGGACTACACATATGAATCTTCTTAGCAATCTTGAAAATGATATTGATGATAAAGAACTTCTTGAAAAGATTGGTGCTACAAAACTGATCGGTAAACACAAACTCGCACAGTACATTCAAAACACACTTGGTATTTCAGTTGATCCATCAAGTATGTTTGACGTTCAGGTAAAGAGAATTCATGAATACAAACGACAGCATCTCCTTGCTTTATGGGTTGTTTCTCGGTATATGTATATTAAAAATCACAAAGATGATTACGTTGTTCCTCGTACAGTGATTTTTGGTGGTAAGGCAGCACCTGGATACTATATGGCAAAAGAGATCATTCGTTTCATTTGCAACCTTGCTGAAACTATCAACTCTGATCCTGATATGGATGGGAAGTTGCGTGTGGTCTTCTTACCGAACTACAGCGTGAAGTTGGGTGAAAAGGTTTATCCTGCAGCAGACCTTTCTGAACAGATCTCTACGGCGGGTAAAGAGGCATCTGGTACAGGCAATATGAAGTTCCAGATGAATGGTGCTCTGACTATCGGTACACTCGATGGTGCAAACGTTGAGATTCGTGATCTAGTAGGTGAAGAGAACTTCTTCTTGTTTGGTAAAACTGAAGAAGAGATTGGTGAAATGTGGCAGCAAGGATATAATCCAAGGAATCATATGAGTGCTACACTTTATGATTCTCTTCAACTTATTAAATCTGGTCATTTCTCCAATGGTGATAAGAACTCTTTCCATACGTTCGTAGATAATCTCATTGATAAAGATCCGTTCTGTGTATGTGCAGATTTTATTGATTACTGTCGTGCTCAGAGTGTTGTAGATACTACTTGGGGTAATAGGGAAGAGTGGAATCGCAAGTCTCTTATCAACATTGCACGATCTGGATTCTTCTCTTCTGATCGTTCCATCCAAGATTATTGCGATAATATTTGGAAACTTTGAGAACACGGGTTGACAGGTACGGCAAACCGTTGTATTATACATAGTGTTGAAGGTTACGAAACGTAACGCTTCTCTTGGAGAAACGGGCCTAATACCCCTACCGAGACTATCCAAGTAAAATACGTCTCTCATACCAACTCTGGAGGGTAGAGTTGGAATATCTTATCGAGTGTTCCCCGCACTTATACATAACCCTTTTTCAAAACAATGGCTACAACACTTTCAAGACAACAATCATCCACTTGGGAATCATTCTGCGAGTGGGTAACTTCTACCAATAACCGCCTCTATGTCGGTTGGTTCGGCGTTCTGATGATCCCAACTCTGTTGGCAGCAACTATCTGCTTCATCGTCGCCTTCATCGCTGCTCC
>Ga0207993_1000281_pt1 | contig 20572 bp, 13 predicted proteins | sample ETN01SmetaG_2_FD_185791 | JGI IMG/M metagenome (GOLD analysis project Ga0207993, IMG submission 185791) | Marine microbial and viral communities from oxygen minimum zone, Eastern Pacific Ocean - ETNP2014F12-01SV265 (SPAdes) (version 2) | ecosystem: Environmental > Aquatic > Marine > Oceanic ...
GTTGGTTCTAGAGAGCAGAGCGTTGACGATCTAACAAATAATGCAATGGCAATTTGGACTAGAGTTACTGGTCGTTTAGAACGTGGAGTAGGAAATATCCGTTCGTGCTTCATCAAGACTTCAATGGGGCCTTCAATAAAAGTCGAGGTGATTGAATGATTGAGCCTAAAGTCGCGCCATGGAAGCGAGATCGTGTTGGCGAACTAGCGGCACTCTTGACTTCAGATGGAGTTCTTGGGATTGTCGACATAGGTGGTGTACCCGCAAAGAATATGCTTAGCATGCGTGATGATTTGCGCAGCAGTCTATCTATTACAATGGCAAAGAAGACCTTGATGCGTCTAGCCTGGGAACAAACCGGACGATCGATGGAAGAACTAGAATCACTGCTTAAGGGAGCTGTTCAACCAGCCATCGTTCATACAGATTCCATGAATGCATTCCAACTATACTCCGAGTTGGAGAAAACGAAACAGGGCCGTGCTGCCAAAGAAGGCGAGGTCGCTCCAATGGATATTGTTGTCGAGAAAGGACCTACTGAATTCGGCCCAGGTCCAATTGTTGGAGAGTTTAACGCGGTTGGAATTCCTGCAAAAATAGACAAGGGAAAAGTCGCTATCCAGAAGACGACGACTGTTGTAAACAAGGGCGAGCCAATTTCTGCCGATCTCGGTATCATGTTGTCTAAGTTAGATATCAACCCAATCGAAATTGGAATCATTCTAACAGGAGCGATTGAGGACGGGTTCCTATTCGAAGCCGATTCACTAAACCTGGACACAGATGGATTCCGAACCGATATCATCACAGCGACCTCAGGCGCGTTCAACCTAGCTTGCAACATTCGCTGGTTCAGTTCACAGACAATGCCAACCCTTCTCGCTAAGGCGAGCGGCGAGGCAACATCTGTCGCAGTGGAAGCCGGCATCGCCAACGATGTCACGATTCCACTATTCATTTCGCGTGCCAACGCACGCGCACTGGCCTTAGCAGGTCAGTTAGATTCCTCTGCGCTTGACGACGAGTTGGCAGCCGCACTTGGTGCAGCCGCTACTGCCGCTGAAAGCGCTCCTGCTGCAACCTCCGATGCGGCAGAATCTGCCGAGGAGCCCTCGGCTGAAGAGGAAGAGGAGGAAGAAGAAGACGCTGGGTTCGGTGGACTTGGCGATCTCTTCGGCTGAAAAAAAAATAGGTGAGAAAAAATGGAATATGTATATGCTGCAATGTTACTGCACTCCGCAGAGAAGGATATCGATGAAGACGGCGTTAGCTCTGTTTTGAGCGCTGCTGGTGTTGAGGTAGACGGTGCCCGAGTAAAGGCGCTTGTCACATCCCTCGGCGATGTTGACATCGGTGAAGCAATGGCTACTGCTGTTGCTGCGCCTGCTGCTGCTGCTCCAGCTGCTGCTGGTGGCGGTGGTGGAGACGCTGCTCCTGCTGCTGAAGAAGCACCAGCAGAAGAAGAAGAAGAGGATGAAGCCGGTGGCTTCGAAGGCCTCGGATCTCTCTTCGGTTGAAGCGAATAGCAAGTTAACACAAACTACGAGCACCATTTAGCGGTGCTACTAGGTCCTGCGGATGCTGGCCGCTTTAACGGGCGGACGCCGAGAGATAGCTCACCCTTCTCTCGTCCAGACCGTATGACGAGATTACGATTTGGCGTGAATTCGTATCACGTCGCCGTTTTGAATCTCGTGATCTGCCCCGATTACACGTCCACTACGGGCGTCTGTAGCTCGAATGAAACCGTCTCCAAGGTCAGTGTGAACCGCGTAGGCTAATCCCTTCGCAGTTGTTCCCTCTGGGATTAGGATAGCATCTGGGAGAACATTACCATCCCCATCTACCCAATGAGTTTCATCTTGTACGGGATAGGCAACCCTTCTATCGAGTCTATCAAATACAATATCTCCAACAAGTCCAACCAATCCACCACCTGACCATTTTGCAAGCGATTCTCCAATTGAGGAAAGGGCATTCCTTTGTGCTTCAGATAAATTGGATTCACCTTCTTCGGTGACAGTGAATCCTTCTCCTCCTGGTCTGTGTTGAATTAATCCTGCAGCACTCGCCCTACTCAATGCAAGTTCCGCCTCAGCACTTGTAGGAATCAGTATGCCTCCAGATGAAGTCACCATTTCCTCAAGTTGATTCCAAGAACCTTCTACAGCTCTATCTGCTTTGTTTGCTGCAATACAAATTGGGAATAATCCTGTTCTAATTGTTTTTGCAAGTGTTGTCAACTCCTCTTCACCCCAAGACCACGGGACTCCGGCATCGGGGTGCTGATTGGATACCTCTGCTATTCCACTTGAGACGTGGGATTCATTGGCTCCAATCCCACTTAACTGGTCTAGGAGATATGTCACTAGAGCCTTGTCTCCTTCCGATTGGACACGGCGTGCTCCTCTTTGCCAACTTGATTCGATTATGCCCCTAATCCAAGCATCTAATTCTCCGAGAAGGAATTCGTGTTCTTCAACAGGGCTAGAACCACCTTCTCCTACAGGATTACCCTCCAAATCCGTTGAACCTGATACGTCAACTACTTGGATTAAAGCATCACAACGCGCTAAGTCAGACAAGAATTGGTTTCCTCTGCCTCGCCCCTCATGAGCACCAGGTACCAATCCTGCTACATCGACTAATGTGACTGGAACTAGACGATTATGAGCCATACAAGAACCAGTATTTGGAGAACATATGCTACCCTTTCGTGGGTCATCTGCCGATATTGATTCAAGTCTTCCATCGGTCTCACGTTTCGCTCTAAGTGCCGAGCAAGCACACGGTTCTCGTAGTGGGATCCATGCCACCCCTACATTTGGGTCAATTGTTGTAAATGGGTAATTAGCAATATCAACAGGGGTTTGAGTTAGAGCGGAAAAAGTCGTTGATTTCCCAACGTTCGGCTTACCAACTAGGCCTATCCTCATGTCTATTCCTTCTACTCAACAGGGGTATTTAGCCCTGAACTTGACGGTAGTGGATTATTCTGATTTCCCTAGAGATCAGTTGCTGATCCTTTCTCATCGGATTCGCCCACTGGCACTACCATCGTGTCCATTCCTGCACCTGAGGCAAGAATTCGAGAGACACTTGTAGCAGATGCGAGATTGTATGTATCTGCTTCAATAGAAGAGGATACTTCAGTGTCCTCACCAACAATCTCGCCACGGAACAGACCACTTACCATGTTTAGACAATGTAGAATCATTGCAACCACAGCGAAGTAGAAGATTACAGAAGCAGCCACTGAAAGTTCGTGAGAGAGGCTAGACGGGTCTTCAACGCCAGCATCTAAGAGAGCCATGTCAATGGCGCTGGAAGTTAGACTGAGCATTAATCCAAGCAAAACTGCGGCGCCCATCAACCAAAACGCGGTACGGGCGCGATCTTGAGATGCCAATTGCCGTCCTGTGATTGAAGGATAGAGGACAAGCACTGAACCGAGTGATAGCGGTACCAATACTGCCCATCGACTCATCTCTTCAATTGTCCATGAAAGTCCGGAGATTGCATTAGTTCCCGATACTGCATCAGTTTGAACGAATAACGAGCCAACGAATACCGGAATCATTGCTAGCAATCCAAGGTTAATCTCGGCCATACCAGCGGTTCCCGGAGAGGAACTATCTCGAATGGTTAGCATAGCATTTGCAACGAAAGCGATTACCGGTACTGATGCAAGCGCCATTAGGAAGGTGACGATTACTGTGTCATTGGTGGACATAGCCAACTCTCCAGCATCAAGGCCGAATAAATCTGCAACTAGAGTTCCGTGGTTTGCACCAAACGGATTCAATGTAAACAATCCTCCAAGAAGCGTTGCCCCTACCAGTGTCTTTGACCATAGAGGGTTTCCTGAGCCAACGCTGGATGCATACAATACAACACCAGCGAGTGAAAGGAAGAAGAATCCGCTTCCTTGCAGCCTGTACATCAGCCATTGACCATCTCCTTCATTGATGCCACCTGTTGAAATACTGGCGATTAAATTGAATGATTCTGCCATTAATCCAAGAAGAATCAACCATGCAGGCATAGGAATTGAACCGGACCTGTTTGATACCGTCAATAATTGATTGATGACTATGGCAGTCATTGCAAGAACATGTATACCTGTTCCAATAACTAGAACCTTAATCCCGAAGATTACAGGATCGTGAGATCCAACCAAATAGACAAAAATTCCTCCAGAGTAAAGGAAGGAGACTAAAGTTGCATTTCTTTCACTTGCAAGTCCTGTACCCAATAATTTGGGAAGAATATGTAGTCCACAGCCGATTAGTGCCATGCTTATGCCGCCAAACGCGGTAACTGCCTTACCTGTGGCAGCAAGGGTTTCCGCGGTTGGGTCGTATCCCCAAGCACTGAGTGAATGAAGTGCTGTTGGTTCATGAGCAAGCCACATTCCCTCGAATGTGAAAAGCGCACCAATCATCATCCAAAGAACTGATTGCAGAATCCAGGCTCTTGCCGCAGAGCCTGTGCGACCCTCTACCAATTCAATTCCTGGACCAAGTGCTTTCTCCAGCATGAACATGCCCATTGTTCGAGCAACATCGGAGAAAATCCACAAACCTCTGTGGACTAGAATGTAGAAAATTAAAGCGGAAAGCCAAAAGATAGCTAGAGTATTAATTACATCAGACATAACAATCACCTCACTCCCGGGTTGACTCCGTTATCATAGTGGCAATAATTGAGAATATCCCAAACACAGCACCGAAGATGAAGAACCAGATGCCTCCAGTCAATGAACCAAAGGTTTCGAAATCAGATATTACTGGATAATCCTGTCCAGGATATAGGATACTGTAAACAATCATGAAGATGAGAGAGGAGACCAATGCTCCAACAATTATCACCTTAGAAGCCGCAGGTTCGTTCTCGCCTTGTAGGAATCCGTCGTCGTTAGTCATTGAGACACCACTTGCCCACAACACTTCGTGGACGGGTGTACCACCGAAGATTCGCCCTTAAGCGTTAGGCGAGGGACGTAGTCCCTCACCTCAAGGTGCTCGCATTAGGTTAACTTGGCTACCTCTTCGATCTCGACCGGTGCCAAGTGGTGCGGGTAAGTTCATGTCAGAAGCAATTTCTGCTCTCCAAACCGCTTTACAATCACAATCCAACCCTTTGAATTCTGCAAGATTTCGGGAAACTGAGTATCTTTCGATAGCAGCGACCACGTGCTTATCGCAGGAACCACAGTTATGGGCGCCGCGAATCTTTCCTCCAGCTGTTGGATGGACAATGATTCGAGCATCTTGGTTGAAGGTCTCATCATGAGTCTGTTCAATCATTTCAACTAGAGACCATAGCCATGGAGGGCGATACTCTCGATTCCTAAATAGTCGGTCAACTATTGTTCTATTTTGGATGTTCATCGGATTTATCGACACCTCGTCTGAAAGTGGAGCAACATCAACAAGCCATTTCGATGTATGAGTCAATGCATCTCCTTCACTCATGAATGGAGGCTTGAAGATGAGGTAGGTTTTGACTCGAAGACCATTACTCTTCAAGTCCTTTACAGCCTTTTCCCACGTTTTTGTTGAAAAGCCTTTATTGACATGAAAACGTAGTACTGCGTCGTCATATGCCTCAAGCCCAATTGCCACTGTACATCCAGGATGGTGCTTGGCTAGGAATTCTAATTTCTCAGGTTTACACATATGAGCTTGGGCCTCAACGACAAGGTGTAATCCCATTTCATGGGTTTCCTTAAGCACATATTCTTGCCATTCTACAGGATTTTCTTGATCTTCAAAAAAAGTTCCAGATGTGTATACTTTGATCATCTTACATCCTTCGAAGTCATTAGTTTGTTTTTTTGCCTCTTCCCATTGTGCAAACAAATCATCGGATGTTACATCATCCCGAACATCATTGAAGTACCCACAAAATGTACAGCCTGATTTCCACCACCAAGCACAACCTCGAGTACGCAAGATTACTGTTGCAGCTTGGCAGGGTGTTCCATCTGGCATTCTCTCAGGCGTCACATACACTGTTGCTGGCTTCCTTGCATCCCATGATTCACGCCTCGCTATTGACTCGGCTGTGTTTTCTGGTGCCTTGACCAAATGGTGAATTTTGACCGCAGGTGAACCATCTCCGAGAATGCCACAAGTCTGACTCACAACCTGTCGGCAGTCCCAACTGTCTTGATTCTGCCGACAGGCCAAAATTGATGACTGACACACCGAAAGCGAAGGCGGGGTGTGCACCTGAAGTCGTTTGAGATCGTTCAGAATTTTCTATCATTTCTTCTAATTCCATTTCTAGGAATAATTGTTGGAATTGCCTCAGTACCAGGGGTCTGGATATTCCTTGAAGCTAGGGCATACCTGATTGAACAAGAATATTGGATTGAGTTATTGGGTACTGGAATTGCACTTGGGTTATCCTGCATAGTGTGGGGGATAACCCTCGTATTGATGTCTGGTTTACTGGGTGGTCTGTTTAGACCAAAGCTAGAACCTGGGCGTTATCCGCTTAGATCATTTGTCACGATACAATGGGCTTGGTCAATGGTTTTTCACAGAGTAGCAATTCTATTTTTACCTATACTAGTACCTTCATTCCTAGGGACAATTTACTACCGTCTTGCAGGTGCAAAGATAGGTTCTGGTTGCCAGATTAACACACCTCATCTAAACGATGCGGGATCTGTAATTCTGGGAGATAATGTGGTGATTGGAGGTAATGCAATAATCAATGCCCATCTAACTGAGAGAGGTGAATTGGTTATGGCACCGGTAAAAATTGGTAATGGAGCCTTAATTGGTGGAAATTCAACTGTTCAACCAGGGTGTACTATTGGCGAGGGTGCTGTAGTAGCAAATCGTGCTGTGTTACCAAAATGGACTGATATCCCGGCTGGTGAGATATGGGGCGGAGTTCCAGCAAAATGCATACGCCTCGCGGATGGTTCTAAACCAGAATAAGGCGATTGCCTTCACTCGTCGTCGACTTCGTCTTCAGATTCGTCGGCTTCTTCTTCAGGAGCGTCTTCTTCCATTTCATCAGCAGCATCTGCCGCTGCCTCTAGAACCTCATCCATACGCTCACGGAAAGTGGCTTGCTTGAGTTCTTGCTCACGAATTGCTTCAATCGCAGCATCAATCATGTCATATCGAGTTTGAATGGCTTGACTTAGGTCTTCGAAGAGCCTCATGTGTTGGGCGTACCAATCATCTCTAGCTGTGAGCTGGCCTTTTGCAACACGCAGTGCTTCATCAAGGTCTTCTGCGACCTCGAATACTCTACCTAATCGAGCCGATTCTCGGCTGTACATCTCTTCCATCTTCTGAAGTTCAGGCTCTAGATGTTTGACTCTTTGTGAATTCTTAGCACCATCCAACTCTAGGTCTCTAATCCGGTTATCCTTGTCAGACAGAAGTTCTTGGAGACCCTCCATCTCAATTTCTTTGTCAATCATCTGTCGCTCTAAGACATCGATTGTCGCATCCTTCTCATCGGCGGATTCCTTTAGTCCCGTGTATCCTGCATATAGCTTCTCAAGTCGGTCCTTTTCCTTGGCCAAATCTTCCTCCAATTGTCGGATTCGAAGATCGGGGGAGGTAGGGTTCTCTTCATCGCTCATCAGCGCACCTCATAACTGTCGAAACTCCGCCCCGCTTTAACTGCGGCGGAATGAATTTCATATTAACCCACACTTAGATTAACCAAATTTACAATCCAAAATATAGGAAAATCACTCACAAAGTGCTGCAATTGCTGCTGCAAGTGCTACATTTACGCGCTTAGAATGTGGGATGTGTAATTTTTCATCAGGGCCATGTGCATTATTTCCCGGACCTGACGAACCTGTACATAGAAAACAGGCATTCGGATACTTATTTTGTATCATTGCCATGAAGGGTATTGTTCCTCCAATCCAAGTCGACATAGGTGGCTTTCCTGTAAGGTGAAGGCTAGCAGATTCTAAGGCAGAAGCAATACCTTCATGCAAAGGTGGTGCATGAAATCCATCAGCTGGCTCAGTTGGATTGTAAGTGACCTCTGCTCCATATGGTGGATTCGCTTCTAGTATCTGTTTTACGACCTCTTGTACTTCTTCTGCGTTGACTCCTGGTGGAATTCTGAAACTGATTTTTAGATCTGTATTCGTACGCAATACATTGCCTGCGGATTGCACAGATGGAATTCCATCGGCTCCGATTACAGACAAAGCAGGCCTCCAATTGATATCGAGTAGCATTTCACTCACATCTTTCGATTGGGATTCTAGGGTTTCAACCGTTGGAAGAGAGGACCAGAGTTCATCGCCTAATACCTCAGCTAAAGCGGTTGCCTGTTGCATTATATTGTCAGATATTTCCACATGCATTTCAGGAATTAATACCTCTCCGGTTTGTGAGTTTTCAATTCTATCTAGTAGCATACGCTGTATTCTAAATGAGGAAGGTATGGCTCCTCCTGACATTCCAGAGTGAACCCCTTCGTGGGACACTCTTACGCTCAAATTTCCAGCGACAAGTCCTCTGAGTGCTTCTGTTACCCATATGTGTTCGTAACTTGGGCCTCCACTATCTAAAACCACAACAAGGTCTGGATTACCTAGGTTTTCAGTTAACTCATCTAAGTAAGGAGGAAGGTCATAGGAGCCTGATTCTTCACAGGTTTCGATTAGGAATGTGGCCTTTGGATGTGGAATGCCTGCTTCCTGAAGGAGTCTAATTGCAGTCACACAAAGATAGCCACCATACCCATCATCAACCGAGCCTCTGCCGTAAAGGAAGGGTTCTCGCCGTACTGCTTTGAGGGGATGAAGTCCTTCTGACCAAAGGTGAGGGCGACTTGGTTGCTTATCTAAGTGAGAATAGAATAGAACCTCACCGCTTCCTGTTCCTTCTATTGTTACCAATAGCACTGGTGAATGATTAGCAATTCTGTGGACATTGTAACTCATCCCTTGGAGGCCTTGGTTATCCAGCCAAGAGCAAAATAAATCGAGAGTTGCTTGTAATTCACCTAATTCATCCCAATTTGGTTCGAACATTGGGGAGAGAGCATGAATTTCAATAAATTCCGAAAGACTTGGAAGAATAGATTCTTCCCAAATTCTGTCAGCATTCTCTGCCATGCTATCTAGATCTACTGGCATGGTCTTGGGCTATTGTTTAGGCAAATGGATTATTCCCTATAACAAACTCACTTTAATTTACAAGATTGGATGCTTCATTCTTCCTCTGGCAGATGATTGCATATCGGCAAATCCCCCCTACTGAACGGGCATAGAGAACAGATATGTGCTTCTGATGCAGGTCTTCTTTGGAATTCTTCTAGGGGTAATTCAGATGCAAGTTCCATCCTAGCCGCAGTTGATAGAATATCATCCAATTCTGATTGTGCCTCTAGGAACATTTCCTCGGGATAAATCACTAGACGACCCGTGACACCGACCAGAATCGCCGGTCTTTCTACACGACGACGCATGTTCTTAGGTCGACTTGATTCCATCATTTCCAAGGCTCTATGATAGAGAGCTAATTGAAGACGGTGATGATTCAACATTTCATACTCGGCTGAATTTACAGGTTCTGTAGAATGGTCTCCGAAAGCCTGCAATAACCCTCCTGTTCCAACTAGAAGGCTGGCCGCTTGTTCGGTTTTCAAATCAATTGGGCGTATCGATGAAGAACCATCCTGATGACTTGAACATATTGCAAGATCTATTGAACCATCCATGTCAACAAATGCATTCTCAATGGTGGCTAAATTTTGTTCTCCATCCGGAGTCCATCTAGTGCGAGATAACGAATCGAATGTTACTGCATTCGATATTGTGAATGGGAACTCTGTACGTAATCCTTCTACTCTTTCGCCATTGATAATTTCGGAATTAGTTAATTTTCCAATGTGGCCTTCTTCGATTCTTTGCATCATCGTCATAACTATATTTTCCGTTTTCTCCAAGTCTACCCCTTTTGGCAGTAGTTCATCAAAAACCTCCATCATCAAATCTCTATCCGTTAAGCGACTATCCAATTTTTCCGACCAAATATTTGGAAGGGGCTTAGAGGGAATGGATGATTCAGGACCTGGATTACCAATTCCAACCTCCAACATCCTATGAATAATCAATCCTAATTCGGTAGGTGTTGGAAGATTATCTATTTCATTCGGAATATCTGGTTCATCCATTTGTCTTGAAGAACGGGGGTCTATGTCCTCATCAAGAATTTGATTTGAGGAAGAAATGGGATCTGGTTTTAGCCCGCCTCTTGTCTCAAACCAATGCCGCCGTGGGCAGGCGTCAATCTTGGATAAGCGGTGAGGAGCTAGCCGGATTCTTGCCCCAGTTTCAATTCTAGAGCTAGACTGTTGTTCAATTACCCTATCGTCATTTGCTGCTTGATCTAACATCGTTTGACGTACCAAAGGTGAATAGAGAATATTTTCATCTGCATCTTCACTAATCAGACATTCTGGGACATGGTAAACATTCAATCCCATTTTCATCCGGCCCTGTTGTTCAGAACGAAGGAAACCATCGAATCGAAGTGTACCTGGATTCAAGATTCTATCAGGGCCTGGACCTGAGTTAAGTGGTGATTGTTGGTTCTCGTCTTCAAATGATAACCAAGGAGATTCGGAAGATTCTTCGCCTCTTCGATGTGATGCTTGTCTCAATGATTCTAACCACATTTGACCTAAGGTGGTTTCAGAGGCGGAATATCTCCAAGGTACGGATAAACCAACATCGTCTTGCCATGTAGTTCCTTTTGGAGATCCGACAATTACAAGATGATTTTCTGCTCTAGTTGCAGCCACATATAGTAAGCGTCTTGCTTCAGCATTCTTTCGTTTTTGTGCTATTTTCCTAGAATGTTCCCACATTGCCGAATATGGATATTTATCACCAGGCCATGGGGCAGGATGTCCGGCAAAGAATTCAGGATTAACAATCAACCGTGCTTGAGATTCATTTGTCAAAGTGACCTGCTTAGCACTAAATAAATCGGTAACAAAGACTACCTTCGACTCTAACCCCTTTGAGTTGTGGATAGACATTAATTGAACAGCATCCCTTTCTGGAGTATTTTTCCCTTCAAGTGCTCTACCCTCCTGTTCTCGCAAATCTCGCAATCTATCTGCGATGATGATTGGGTCTCCTCCAACTGAATCCGAAATCGCTCGAATTTCTTCAACGAATCTTTCAACATCTTGAATGGCTCCTTCTTCGCAATTTGCAATCAGTAAATCAGATTGGTCGATAGTTTCCTGAATTAAATCGATTATCCGACCTGAAGACGAAAGGTCAATCCATCTCTGAACTAGGGAGGCCTGTCTCGAGTTTGAACAAAAATCAATTAATCTATGTAGTAAATTTTCATCTTTCCTAGATGAAAGAAATGATTGTAATTGAGCATCATTCATTCCGATGAGAGGTGAACGGGCAACCCAAGATGCAGCAAACCTACTATGAGGACGTGCAATGAATTGCATCAAACCATCTAATTCGGATACCACTGGACGTCTCATTAAACCGCCCTCTCGATCAGCTTGAACCGGAATGTTATGATCTCTAAGGTGACGAATGAGGGCGTCTCGAATCTTTGAGCGGCTGGCCATTAGAACCATGATGTCGCTATACCGAATGCCCTCTGCTGCTGCTTCAATTTCGGCCCATTCTCCATTTACTTGCAAAACCCTAGTGTTCTGCTTCTGAGTAAGCGCCTTTATCCGTTTTGCAATCATCATTGCTTGACGCTCTGATGACTCCGCTTTACCGGCTCCAAACGGATCGATGTAGGTGGTTAATTCTGTAGGAGGATCTTCTTCACCGTCATCCATTACGGGGCATATCCATTCCAATATACCCTGATTATTTTCGTTTGAGGGAGATGGTAACAATCGCTGAGCTGATGCATAGTAATCAGCATCTGGGAAGAATCGATGACGGTTTGAAAATACATCCTCCCACCACTCATTCATAACCTGTAGAAGTTCTCCGTCAGTTCGATAATTCATTGTAAGAGAAATCTCCCCTTCTGAGCGAGCGGTTACCTCATCGGGAGTCAATGAAGAGATTCCTTCTGTTGTCTCAAAGTGTATCCAATCAGTAAGATTTCTTGCGTTTTCTTCGAGAAGTTCTGATGCTCGAACTATCTGTCTTTGATGTGAGAACCTTGGGTCACGACTCTGGACTCTGCTGCGAAGTACAGGTTCTCGGGTTAACTCAGATAAGTTCTCTAACTCATGGCGATTAATGGAGCGAAGTCGTTGAGCGAATTGTCTGAAGCCTGCTACTTCGGCATTTCGGAAAGCGTAGATTGATTGTTTCATATCTCCGACGTAACATACTGTTGGTTGCCAGTCGGTATCAGGTTCCTGAAGGTGGTCACTTGTGTGGAATTCTCGAGGGCCCCAAAGTCTTGAAAGAATACGCCACTGCAAGGGGGAATTATCCTGAGCCTCGTCAATTATGAAGGCACGATACCTTCGACGTATATCCCTTAGTAATCGATATCTATAATCCAGGTCACGTCTAATTTCACCGAGATTAGAGGCCGATTCTCCTGCTAAATCAGGATTTAATTCCAATTTCTCCAAAGCAACATATGCCCTGTGTATATGGTCATCTCTCCAGGTATTATCATCAATCGAGTCTAAAGCTGAAATCAAAGGTTCAGGATAAAATGTGCGGCAAACTCGTGGACAAGAATCCAACAATAAATCTCCCGCTAATAATGAAACATCACGATGTTCGTGAACCTCTTCCCTTTCTTTCAAAACATCGACTATGCCTTCCAAACCCAGCAATATTGACCGAATATCATCGAGGTTTCGAGCTTCTGATTGCATGTTAAAGGAATATGATTGAGGGTTTGTTCCAATTCGAAGTCTTTCGGGAAGTTCAGAAGGCAGGTGGGTCAAATTAAATGGTGCATTTTCTGGGATATTGGTGCCAATTCTGTCATCAAGAATTAATGCCAGTAGACTGTGATGCTTGACTCTTTGACCAACTTCTGAAAATAGAATGTCCTTGGCGCGTGTCTGACACTCTTTCCAAGTATCTCTAACATTAGAGCGATCGGGTTCGCTCAATGCAGTGTATGATGAAATTCCAGCCGGCCATGGATTGTTCTTATCATTCGGTAAATTACCTCTTGGGAACGCTTTCCAATCATCTTTGTCTAACAATCCTGAACCGGTTATACACATGAAAACTCTGCTTAGCCAAATCAATTTCTCCCAATCTTCGCTTGGAGGGCCTTCATCAGATAATGTAGATAAGACGTGAATTCTTGTTTCTGATTCCCATTTTCCTGATGATAATCTAGGATAACTTCTGGCACAATCGACAAAATCTTCGATAATGGAATGGATACAGACTGTGACTTCTTCAATATCCTCAGTCCTCACAGATGACATCAATCGTGCCTGAAGAAGTTCTGGATTGATTCTCTTATTCGAACCCAATAGACCTCGCTCTCCTTCAGAGATAAAAATCGATTTGAAAATCAATGGACGGAGAATTTTGGTTGCCCGATTTCTTCCGGAGTAGTGCTGAGAAAGTCTATCTCTTGCGGCTAATACAGAGGCAACCTCGTTAGCTGGAATTCCAGCATCTACCGCATCACCATACAAATTAGGTGAATTAGGCAATCTCCAAAGTGTGTTGATACTTTGTTCGACTATGCGTAAAATCTCAGATTCAGTAACTACATCCTCTCCAAAGTCATCTCCAAGAAAACTACGGTAAGGAGCCACTAATTGGTTGAAAAATGAGTCTATTGTTCCTATTGGAGCATCTTCTAGTAGCATCAATAGTTGCTCAGGAAATCCTGGATGAGTAATCCTCGGATCTGCATCATAATCGTTTGATGTTGAAAAAGAGCCAGGGCGCAATCTGGAGATTTTTTGTCTTAGTTTATCTCTCATTTGATCCGCTGCAGCAACTGTAAATGTTAGAAGAACTACTTCAGATGGTAGTAAGCCATTCCAATCCTCTAAATTCATCCTTTCAGAAGTTGGGGATACTAGGCTACCTCCTTCCAATTTTCTCGGTCGTTCAGGCTTCGGTAGGATTCTTGTTGCTCTTTGATCTTCTTCGAGATAATGCTGAACAACTCTCTCAACGATTGTCATAGTCTTTCCAGTTCCAGCACCGGCATCGATTACAATATGAGAATCGAGATTCAATGCTAAACGCTGTCCGGTGTTGAGTGTGATGGATTCCGGATCCTGAGAAAGATCGTCCCCTGTCATCGGTCATCACCTTTGTATCTAACAGCACAAACTGAAGCCACTTGGCAGAACTTGCAGGCATCTTTGCTTGGGGTTGGGTGAACTCGGCCGTTAGCCGCTCCTGCAGCCGTGGCTAGAGCAGTTGAGAGTCTCTGGGCTAACCAGGCTCTGAAAGAGTCACTTTCTTCACCGGGTTCTTCATCTGGAAAACGATGTAATTCTCTTGTTTGTTGATGACTTAAATCGCCAAATTTTAGCGAGCTGGATTCTGTGGGAAGATGATATGAAACTTCTAGGAAATGATCTGTATTGTGTCCAATCACGCTAATTCCTGCTGCTACTACCAAATCACCAGGATGAGCCACCTCCCAAGCTCTAGCGTAAAGAGCAAGTTGCAACTCCTCAAGAAGACCTAGGGAATGACGCTTTAGCGGTTCGCCTTCACTGGTTTTTATATCACGTATGATAATCAGTCTGCGAGGCTTCCAGCCACTGTCTTTTAGTCTAATCGGGGCGACTGAATTAGAACCTAATTCGTCGACAAAAATATTCATTTCAGAATCAAAAGGAAGTAAATCTACTCGATCTATCTCGCCCCTTAATCTCAATGGGGGTAACTCTCCTTCACCATTGCTTGACAATTCTTCAGGGAGAGAGATTTCTATGCCATTTGAATCATGGCCTAACGCTTCCCATTCTATCGCTATTGGAATAGAGCCAGTCAACTTCATTTCTGCCGAAATCATTCGACCTATTCGACCAGCCAAAGGAGTTGCACTCCTATGTCTAAGCCAATCTAACCATTCTATCCTGGAGAAGCCAGTTAGCATCCGTAGGCGAGAATTAGAAACCGCATCGGTCTTCTCCAACCAAGGGGCTAAATCAGCAAGTATTTCCATGGATTTAGCTTGTAACTCTTCTTCACCAAAATCGGATTTTGCAATATTCAATGGATAGATACCTGAGTGAATTTCCTCGACTGACCGTTCTCTATCTTCCTCTACGCCAAGAATTTCTTCAATCAATTTGTGATGGACTTTGTGAAGTAAATTTCCTTGTACTCTAGAATCAAGATCCTCTCTTTGACGTTCTTCTTCCTCTGCATATAGTCCACGCGTAAGCCATCCTCTACGTGGGCAAGAGAGCCATTGCTTCAGGCGGCTCGCTGACCAAAGTGGAACTATTTGTTCGGCTCCGATAGCATGTCCATGTCTAGAATCAAATGTTGCTGAGCCAGTTGCTAGTGGACTCAAAGGCCTAGGATCGATAGATGCTCTGCGAGGGCCTCCAACCACTGGCCATCTTGAGGCCATTCTTGGACTGACACTGTTTTTCCTAGGTTTCCGTAGTAATTGAGAATTCTCCAGACCCCAAATATGTGGAGTTGCTGAATCAAAAAAGTATCCTTCTGAATCTACGCTACGAGGTTTTCTTCGCTCTCTATCTTGTTGAATTTCGATATCAAGGGGAATTGAAACCGCTGATGGGTTGAGAGCTAATCGTGATGGGGCTTGCATATTTCGCAGAGACTTCCCATCTAACCATCTCTGATTACTAGAATCATTTTCTCTACCAGGAGATTCTTCAAGCAAAATTGAGCTTGATTCTGGACTATTGGTTGTAATCCATTCACGAATTGGAGCGGCTACGGGAGTTGATTTATCCTCACTCGGATCTAGAATTACGATTTCAGATTTAGCCGCGCTAAGTAGGTGGTATAGATGATGGCGAGCTTGTCTTATTGGAGTATCAGGACGAAGTATTCCCTGCCTATGTCGCTCCTCATCTCCAAGGAGTGGAACCTTTGGAACTCGTAAATCCCAAGATGTACTCGATATGTTAGCAAGGATAATCAAATCCGCGGTACAACCCAAGGCATTCTCAGGAGTAATTAATCGAATCCGACCCTGACAATTTCCTCCACCACCTCTTACAGGAGTGTTTGATAGAATTATTTCTAATTCAGCTACCCATTCTGAACCTCCGCTAGGAATGGTTTGTGAAATTATTCGTTGCATTTTTCTTAGGCGGGAATGTGAATCTACGAGGCTCTGAATTACTGCAGCGGGCAGTGAATTAGATCCGTCCGCTGATTCAATCCCATAATGCAAATCAACTCGAGAAAGTGCCTCATAAAGCCATTCATCACCATTGTTTGCTGGAGTTAATCGTGGTAGGGATTGACCGGTGTGGCAACCGATCCATAAGTCAGGATTGGATAAGACTGACTTATCGAAATCTGCTAGAAGTGGATGGTTGCTCTGAGCTAAAGAAAGAAGCCACCATTGTGTGGCCTCCTTGGATGGTCCTTTGCGAGCATCTAATTCTTGTCTGGAAAGTGTGAGTAACCATCTTTCAAGGGTGCCTGCGCCTCCAAGAATATGGTCACCTCGGGCTAATTCCGATAGTAAATCTGCATTGGCTTCCGGAAGAATATCTTCTTTGGTTGGGTGAGAATTTTGTGAAGGAATTAGTCTCAATGATCTCTGCAGAGCAAGCGAGCGTAGTGAATCCAATGACCATGCATTTGGTCCATGGCATACACCAGCTAATGACGCAATCCAATGACCCAACGGTTTACTGGATGTCATCGAGGGAGCCTCTTGAAGAGAGATTCCTAAATCCTCTAAAGCACGAGACCACTGATGGTTTTCTTCATCAGATGTGGGGTCAATCAACAAAATTCTTGAAGATGGATTTTTAGCAAGTTGTTCCGAAATCAATCTAGTGGCTTGGGGTATTGAATGCGTCTCTCTTTGTAACCTAAATCTACGATGATTGGAAGGTTGCATTCGATCTACAGGGTTGGATATTTCATGTTTAGGAACCCAATTCGGCAAATTTTCTGATTTACTAATCGGATATTCATCCTCTAGAATAAATCCATGCATCCCCCTTCTAAAATTGCCAGGATAAACCAATTGATGAATTGGCCTTAATTTTGAAATGGATCGCAGAAATTCTATTCTTTCAGAATTCATAACTGGAGAATGGTCAAGCATAATTATGCCATCAATTTCATGTAGACTGAACGGAAGATTACCTCTTTCGAAGGAGTCATCTAAGCCTTGAATTACCCTTCTAGTAACAAAGTCTGGGTGTGTTCGACCCAATTGATTCTCCAACTGTTTTAAGACTCTGGAGAATCCTTCTATTCCAGCACCGTCCCAATCATCCAATTTTCCTTCCTTAGCGAGAACTGAATGTAGGGCTGAAAGGGAACGGGTCTTGTTTTTGTTCCATGATAAGTTGGGAATAGGATGAATAATTGGAAATTGAAGATTTGCTGCTGCTTTAACACATGCTGCATGCAGAATAATATTCCATCCACCCGCTAAAGAAAGGATCCTAGGCATTCGTAGATCGGCAACTAGAGATTTTTCCAAGGAATCTATAGTATGATGGAGAGTTCTATCGATGACCAATCCTCTATCGGCAAGACGCTCCAGATTTTCTCTACGTGATTCCTCGTTCGGGTACAGAATTAGAATTCGATAAGCACCTCCCTGAGAAGGAGGTGAAGGGTCTGTACTCTGTCTTTCTATGTGATCGAGTAACCATTTCGGAATGGGCCCTGGTAGAACCTCTTCGTTGGTGACAGAGACTACCAGTTCCTGAACCATGACCTCACCGAGCATCTTCGATGCTTCGAGGGGGTTCTTGAACCCGCCGATGGGTTTGGCTCAGAATTAGCCTCATTGGCGTCGACTTCTTACTAGGGGGACGGCGGCGAGTAGAGACAAGAGAGTGGCTATGCCAACTGCTGGTAGACTATCGTGGAAACTATTTCCGCCTTCTTTTTCGATTTCCCAATCGATAAGCAATATTGCTTTCATATCTTCACCATCCCAAGTTTCCGGTATATCCAGAATCTCTGTTCCATTAGTCCCAGAAAGCTGGCTTGCTGCATGATTAACATGCAGATAATCCTCCAAATTATTACTACCATCTTCAAAATTTGCCGAATCCTCGACGAATACAATCCATGGAGTTGTAGTCTGAGTTGGACAATCGTCAGCACAAGAAAATACTAGATTGTCAAAGTTCCATGAAAAACTCGCTCCAGATTCAGTGAAAGAAACGGAAAAATCGATTGTGCCACCAGTAAACCAAGCTCGATTTCCAACCTGTAATGACTGTGAATAATCGTCAACCAATGAAGTGCCTTTTGCCACAGAACCGGTATGTAATCGCTGACCATCTACCACCAAACTAGGAGCGATTCTCTCCTCTCCAGCAACTGATTTCGAAGACTCTCCATAATTTCCTACCCAGCGTTCCTCTGTGCTATCAGAGCCGAATGGATCTTCAGGTTCTATCCAAACACGGTGATAGTGGATTAGTACCGCATCGGTGCCTTCCACGGCTTCACTCATCGCACGCTCATTAGTAACGCAATTCCAACACCAAGTAGCAGTATAGACCTCAACAATATTTGGCAAATCATTGTAATCTACACTTTTGCTATCATCTTCAGTACCATTTCCCATTTCAAGAGTTAAACCGCCGAAAGTACCAGCATCTTGTTGCCCCCTTGCATCAACCCAAATTGTTCCGCTCTCTCCCAAAGCACCCATAGGTGCTAGAAGTAAGGCCGTGAGGAGTACTGCCAGAAGACTTCTCATCGATTCTCGGAAAAAGCACTGATGTTCAAGGGTTCGGCCTTATTGCGTTGAAGAAAATGCCTCAATGGCTCTATCAATATCTTCGTCAGTAATATGCAAATGAGTAACGGCTCTAACTTGAGAATCGTGAATATCGATAATATCAATTCCTTTCTCAGCAAGTTTTGATACAACGGATTTTGCAGTACCCTCTGGGGTAGAAATCAAAACTATGTTGGAGTGAACTGCATCCAACTCTACCGAATAATTCTCCATTTCATTAATTGCTAAGGCTAGTCTCTTTGCTCGAACGTGGTCTTCTGAAAGGCGTTCGAGATTATTTTCCAGAGCATATAGGCCTCCAGCCGCAATTATTCCAGCTTGACGCATTCCTCCACCAAGCATCTTTCTAAATCTATGTGCACGGTCGATGAATTCTTTACTTCCAACCAAAACAGAGCCAACCGGTGCACCAAGACCTTTCGAAAGGCAAATCGTAACGGTGTCAAAATCTCTAACCATCCTAGCAGGATCAGTACCAGAAACCACAACAGCATTGAATAATCGTGCACCATCCATGTGCGCCATACAGCCATTCTCGTGAGCAATCTTACAAATTTCATCCAAGATATCTTGTGGGTAAACTGAGCCTCCACCTAAGTTTGAGGTATTCTCTACGCATACTAAACTGCAATCAGGATAGTGTGATTCGCTTCCCTCTGCTTTTCTTATTGCCGCCTTTACATCTGCAGGTTTCATTATTCCATCTGGGCTTGGGACTAACGACATTGAGCATCCAGCAAGAGATGCATAACCGCCTCCTTCGTATCTGAAAATATGTGATTTTGTATATGCAACAATCTCATCGCCAGGTCTGGTATGAGCCAAAATGGCAACAGCATTACCCATTGTTCCTGAAGAAACGAAAAGACCTGCTTCCTTACCGAGCATTTTGGCTACCTTTTCTTGCAAAATATTCACCGTTGGGTCATCGCCCATCACATCATCGCCAACCTCAGCGGAAGCCATTAGTTGTCGCATCAACTCAGTCGGCTGAGTAACAGTATCCGACCGTAGGTCGACCCTTTCAGAAGGGTAGTCGCGCATAGTGTCACCCAAATTGGGTTTACATTTCAAGAAAACTATTGCTTAGGCTTGTTTTTTTCATGTGGAAAAATTCGATTTTTTACTTTATCATTAGGACGGAACTTCTAGAAAAGAAAATTCAGAAGGAACATTATGATGTATCTTATTCGATACGGATAGTCATGATGGATGATAACAGTGGAGTGAATCAAGTCGAGTCTTTCCTCTCAGACAACTGTCCTCCTATGGGAATTTACGAAACCCTCTATGCATTCAGGGACACCTTTGGTAGCTTCATGGGAACGGAAGGTACTCATCCTTGGTCACAAGGTTTTCCGCTTACAACTCCGCTGGAAAAATTCGGTGGACCCACCCTTCCGGATAGTGTAGAAGTGACTTGGGAAGATCGATTCTATCCCAAAGCTTGGGGGCATCCAGAATTGCGAGAAGCAATCGTTGACTATTACAACTCACGATATGGCTCATCCATTACTCCAGAGAACGTCATGGTCTTCGCCGGAGGAAGGCCCGGAATCTACACGGTAATGGCCTTCCTAAAAGAACACATCAAGGTTAGAATTGGTAACATAGAATGGCCAGCATATCTCGACATTCTAACTCAAACAAATACCGAATACGACATTGTTCCTTTC
>Ga0207993_1000282_pt1 | contig 20510 bp, 15 predicted proteins | sample ETN01SmetaG_2_FD_185791 | JGI IMG/M metagenome (GOLD analysis project Ga0207993, IMG submission 185791) | Marine microbial and viral communities from oxygen minimum zone, Eastern Pacific Ocean - ETNP2014F12-01SV265 (SPAdes) (version 2) | ecosystem: Environmental > Aquatic > Marine > Oceanic ...
CGGAATTTGATCCGGTTCTTCCTAAGAAAACTGAATTTCCACTTGACGCAGTTCCAACTTGACTAAAGGTGAGAATATCTCCATTAGCACCTACAGTTTGTACTGTTAATGTCAAATCATTAACTACACTGTTACCACCAATAATACTTCCATCAAAGAATATTGTATCATTTGGAGCAAAGTTTTCTCCAGGTTGATTAATAAAAACATTATACGAAGGAGATGATCCACCAATTCTAGTAACACCAAACATTTGTCCTGTTCCGGACTGTGGGGTAACTCCTGCTACGACAAAAGATTGAGTTGTTCCTTGTGGAACTCCATATGCCTCATCAATAATAGTGGTAGAACCATTTTGTCCATTAAATCTACAAAGTAAAACATTATAATAATCATTATTTCTAATACCAGAAGAAGCATCAAATGCAGTTTCACCTGTAGTAATGCCGACATATCTTGCCAATCCTTTTGTGATCCTCAAAGCATCAAGATAACCATAATATCCGAATACATTATCATACCTGGCACCAACTTTCACGGGTCTTTCTGGATATGCAGTTGGAGAAGTTCCCTCATCAAAAAGACCTTGCAGAACTCCATCTACAAATAAAGCAGTTGAGTGTTCTCGCGGTTGAGTCCCAACACCAATAACTCTTTTAGACAATGCAATATGGTGCCATGTTCCTGCTTCAACAGTAGTAATTCCAGAGATTACATCCGATCCATTGAAGTTATAATTTACAAAATTACTAGAGTTGATAAAAATTAAAGGTGCTGGATCAGTCGCAGAGGTTCTTCCATCATATAAAAATTCAGTTGAATTATTTCTATTCCTATAAACAAAGAAATCAATCGTAAAGGCACCAGTTCCGAAAGCAAAGTCAACATGAGAACCAGTTTCAACAAAATCGACTGATCCATCAGTTGGATCGAGCAATAATGAAGTTGGTGCCTCTTTAAATTGAACTCCAGATAAAACAGCAGATCCACCCACAGACATGGTTTTATTGGAGGTTACAGAAGAAATACCACCAAGACCATCTACACTATCAACTCGGACAACCAAATCATTCTCGGGACTCGCTGCATTAAGATTAGTTCCAGGAATAATAATTCTATCTCCAGGAGTATATCCAATACCAGGTCTAGTGAATGTCGCAGTTCCGCTAATTGGTCCTGAGTGAGGAAGAGCGAGAGCTACAGTGTTAATACCAATAAAACTTTGAACTATTTGTCCAGCATCAAGACCGGCTCCAGTTACTTTTTGTCCAACAAATACGCCAAGAATGTCACTAACATTAATATGAGTAGTTCCTGCAGAACCAGTTACTGTTCTTTCAATTTGGGCGAATTCAGAAGTGTATCCGCCATCAATCTTATTAACTACAAACAAGGGTTCTCCCGATCCTTGACCAAAATTATGAGGTGTTGCAGTCCTAATACCAATTTGATCAGAATCTCCAGTCTTGTTCACAAGCATAGAATCTGATAATGTCAATTCATTACCAACAATGTTGGTAACAAATATCGCGTCTCCATTTCCATTGTCTAGAGCAGAACCTATCTCAATACCATTAGTATTTCCATTTACTATTAGGGTATTTGATGGTGCAGTAACATCCGCTGCAAGAGTTTTTGTGGAGTTTGTATTGGCAATACCAGTTACCTGTGTACCAGTAGGTAATGCTGTAGAACCTGTTAGGAATGCTCCTATCGTTACACTTCCAATTCCTGTGGTTGGAATTCTATTGCTTCCAGTTGCGATACCAAGATTAGTATTAAACTGTCCAATTGAACCTTGAGATTCCAAAGTAAACGTTGGTGATCCAACTGCAGATCCCGTGTAAAATCCTCCCCTTCTTAGTTGAGTAAATGTAGTCAACAGTGTCGTTCCGTTTACTGTTCCTACTTTACCTTTTGCGAAATAAGTAAATGTATTATTATCGACAACACTGTTTACAACAAAAGATCCTGCTGCTCTCGAAGCACCAGAGACAGTATCAAGTAATCCCAACATACGGATAGCATTGCCAACTTCAAGACCATGAAATTCTGCACAAGTTACTGTAATCAGAGAGTCTCCAACACCTCCAGTAGTAGAACTTGCATTAGTAGTAATGTCCTCAAGAGTAATGTCAGAACCAGGAACTTCAAAAATAGAGGGGTATCCTCTCATTAAATCAACTGTTTGCCATTTCGTAGGTTGTAATCCATACTCAAAGTCAGCATCAAGCATCGACTGGGGGGTTGCAACCCGCATCCTCTCGATAGCATCCGTACCAAAATTATATGGTCTAAATCTAACCTCATCATCTTCTACAAATATCTGCAGAGAGTCTGTAGATGATTGAGTGGATGTATCAAATAAGAGAGTAAAAGTAGTTACGCCGTTAGAGATTGTATTGGCATAAGGAAAGTCTGGATCCGACCCATCAGTAGTTTCTGTAAAACTAACAGTGATCTGATTATCAGGATCAGAAAAATTATATAATATTTGATTTGTTGTTGTATTTGTAATTAATAAAACTCTGTTCAGTTGAACTTTATCAAGGATTTTTATCGTGCCTTGTCCTGCGATACCAGGTCTAAAAACAAAATCCGTAACTTGCCTTTTAGCCATTGTTTATTATCTCCTTCCTTAAGATAAAGCGATTGACATTGCAATACTTCTGGTATCAACAAATTTTCTATTAGCAGCATCCGTTGCAGTGATCGGTGCGCTAACATTTATAACTCTATTATTTAGAGCATTAACAGTACCAGAAACTGTGAGACTAGAACTTATTCCTAGAGAACCAGCGATAGCAACATTCCCAGATAAAGCATCTACAGTGAACTTATTGACATTGACACTAAAGTCACCTTCAACATCCACACTAGGCGTTGTTGAAACTGTTGCTATTCCCGCAGCGAAGGTTGCTTGTAAATTTTTAGTTAAATTTATTGTCTGTGCTGTTCCAACTGGAGTGTCGAAATTTGTAATGACAATGCCAGTTCCAGAAGCGACAACTCCCACCAGTGCAGAACCATCAATAGCAGGTAAAGCACCCGTAAGTTCACTGGAGGGAATACTTGTTAATCCAGCACCAGAACCAGAAAAAGATTTTGCAGTTATTCCAGCACCAACAACCAAATCATTTTCAATTAAAGCACTACCAATTAAGTCAAACTTCTTCCTTGGAAACGCTGTTCCAACTCCAAGAGAACCTGTAATAACAGTGTTTCCATTGACAATGAGGTCGGGACTTCCTACATCTCCCGTTCCAGTAAATTCAAGTTGCCCATGAACTACAAAATCAATAGTGGAACCTGCACTTGAGGAGCAAACTAAAGTCTGTGGGGGACTTAACTTAATGCCAGTTCTAGTGTAAGTTTGATTTGGTCCAATCTCTACATCATACTCCAAATATTCAGAACTATCAAAAGTACCATGGTCAGTAGTAGATCCCAATCCCACTCTTGCCTTAGCAGGTAAAGAATTTAGGTTACATACTGATAACGTAACAGTGGCACGAAACTCATCTGGAGGAGTAAATAAAAACTTTTTATTTTTATCTGATGATACAACAGAGTTAAATAGTCCAGACTTTTGGCTTAATGCAGTCTCATCAGTAGTCTGTCCATAAAAAATAAAATTAGTATGTGGGTTATCCGATCTCACAACTAATTTTTGTCCTGCACCTACATGTATAGAGTCGGTTTGGAATGTTTCTCCATAATTTACGAATCTATTATATGACAGGTACTCAACATTTAAATCATCAGTAGTAATTCCTACTCTAACCTTAACAGGGTTAAAATTTTTACTAGAAACTGATACTTTCCCAACAGTCAACGTTGATGCAGGAGAAGTATAAACAACTTCGTTTCTATTAATTTGTGGTATAATAGAACCTAATAAACCAAAGGCCATCTATAATAACCTATATTTTTAAGTATTTATCGTATGATCATATTAACTGGTTCCAAAGGATTCATCGGCAAAAAATTTTTAAATATCTTGCAAAAACAAGGAAAAGAAGTCGTTGAAGTAGAAAAGAATGACAGCTGGCATTGGAGAAAAACATTCTACAACTGGAAAGAGGTGGAATGCATCATCCATCAAGGGGCAATGTCTTCGACTACAAACACAAACTTAAAGCAAATATTTACATTCAATATTGAATTTAGTGAATGGTTGTTTGAGCAAGCAGCAAAATATGAAATCCCAGTGAAGTATGCTTCATCTGCTTCTGTTTATGGAAATGAACAAGGTATTATCAATCCACTTAATTATTATGCACTATCTAAGGTAACTACAGATTATTGGGTTCAGGATAATATGGATAGATTCCCATTAATTCAGGGATTTCGTTATTTCAATGTATATGGTGATGGTGAAGATAATAAGGGAAATCAAGCAAGTCCTATAAGTAAGTTTGCTAAAGAAATTGAAGAGACTGGCAAACTAAAATTATTTAAAGGATCTGAAAAATTCTTGAGAGACTTTATTTGCGTTGATGATATTGTTAAAGTTGTCCTAGATAATAAAAAAGGATCTGGCATTTATGATTTAGGGACAAGCAATCCCGTCAGTTTTGATCATGTGGCACAATGCTGCATAAAAAAATATGGTGGAGAAATAGAATACATACCATTTCCCGACCATTTAAAAGGAAAATATCAGACCTATACTTGTGCTAAGAGAGAATGGGGTAATCGTAAATTTAAAACTGTCAAAGAGTATCTCCTTGGATGACACGAATACTATCAGAGTCAAAGTGCTCTGTACTAAATTCAAACAATTCAGTGTCTTCTAAAGCATACATCTGATGTCGCATACCAGTTGGAACGTGAAACTTGTCACCACGTTCCAATACTCCTATGGATGCCATTTCCATAGAGTCAGTCCATCCGTATTTGATTTCTATCTTACCGCTCTGCACATAGAACACCTCATCCTTTTTTTCATGATAGTGCCATGAACATTTCTTTCCTTTAATCATGTAAAGAAGTTTGCCGCAGTAATCTTCACTATTGACGATCCACTTTTCGTGTCCCCATCCTTTTGGGACTATTTTTATTGGTTCGCTTGCTCTGGGTCTAGAAGAAGTCACTGAATTATTCCTTTAATATTATCTATATCTTCTTCAGTTAAAATATAAGTTTCTGGATGCTGAACAGCAATAGCAGCTGCTTTATTAGCATATAACAATGCCTTTGTTATATTTTTAGTCATCAAAAATCCGTAAGTTAGTGCTGCTAGAAAAGTATCTCCTGCTCCAACAACATCATGAACTTTAACTGCATCTGCAGGAAACAAAATATTTTTATATATACATCCCTCTGAACCTTTAGTTATAATTAAATCTTCAATATAGGAACCATCATCTAAGTTATTGTATTCTTGCTCATTAATTTTTACAAAACAATTTTTTTTATCAGGCAGTCTTGTCTTTTTACTATCAAGAAAGATAGGACAATTAGATCTTTCAACAATCTCAAATAATTTCTTCTCTGTTAGATATCCCTTATTATAATCAGAGATAACGACAGCATCAAAAGAATCAGTTAGAACTGGAAGCAAAAAAGGTTTCACTTTACTCTCATTATCGACTCTGAGAATTTGTTGTTTTGATTTCTCATCAACAAATCTAGTCTTCACTATCTTCTCAGAGTTAGTCAAGAAAGTAATATCAATACCAAATACTTGAAGATTTAGACAAACGTTTCCTGCCATTCCTGGTCTAGTTTCAAGTCGAGAAAAATTTAATACTGGAACAGGTGCTTCTGGACTGATCCTTTCACACTTACCATATACATATTCATCCTCACAACTATCTCCGATCAATAATACTTTGAATGATTTGCGTTGAAGAGTACTCATCTATCCTATCAAAAAATTTTAATTCTGCTGAATAATAAGAACCTATGACTGACTTTCCTTTCCAGTCACTTCCTACTACCATTATATCAGGTTTTATACTTTTTACAAGTGCTTCCAATGATTCGTCACTGGAGAAATACAATGCACAATCAACCGACTTTAGGTTTTCTAACATGAATAACCTTTCATTAAGAGTATTTACGGGTCTTGATGGTCCTTTTTTTTCTTTAACTCTATCATCAGTATCTATGGCAACGTAAAGAAAGTCCCCCAAACTTTTTGCATAGTTTAAAAGTTTGAGGTGTCCTCTATGTAGGACATCAAAAGTCCCATTAACAAAAACTTTTTTCATAAATCAGTCTCATTTTATAGGCATATATAGTTAACAAGAATCGCAATGAATTTCATGATTACTGTATATTGGTCTCCTTGGTATGTGGATCATAGCATATACACTGATAGTTATCTAACACATTATGAACCAGAAAACGTATACACTAGTCTGGTAAAAAACAAAGATAATACTAATATAGCAGACAACTTTTTCAATTGCCATGCTTTTAAAAATTTTTGTAGGAATTTATATGCCTTAAAGAATCCATATACCGTGGATTTTATTTATGATCGTGGTCAGGCAGTATCCAGGTATCAATCAAAAACAACCTTGGATTTGGCAATGACAACTCAAGTAAAAATGCCATCTGTAGAAAATTCTACCACAATAAATTATTGTGCGAACTGGATATTTTTTGCAGATAAACCCGTTGAAATACAGACCATGCACCCATGGATGCATAATAGAGAGATGTCAAAAAGTTGTTATTATGTTCCTGGTCAATATGATATTTCAAAATGGTTTCGACCAATTGAAGTTGCTTGTCAATTATTTCCGGGAGAAAATACTTTCAAATCTAAAGAAGAAGATCCTCTAATATATGCAAAGTTTTTAACAGATGAACCAATTGTATTAAAAAAATTCTTCTTGACTCCAGAACTAATAGAACTAACTAATAGTTGTACACATTTAAAAAGATTTAAAGCATTCAAGTCTTTGAATAAATTATATAACACATTCACCAGAAGTTTACTGCAAAAGAAGATTCTAAAAGAAATTCAAAAAAATGTTATAGATGACTAAATTTAGAATGAATGCAAATCACAAATAATAGGATTAACCATGTTTAATAAAAAAATAAAACTGACAGCATCTACTTGTGAAAGTGATATTTTCATTAACGATAAACCCACATATAACAAATCTGGTTCTATAGATTGGATTAGAAATCTAAAACCATCATACAAGGAATTTTCGGAGACGCAGGGTGGTTACGAATATGATGTCCCAACTGCTAAATTATGTCCGGGAATACAAAATTATATTAATAGGGGAATAAAACAAACTTTTTGGATGAATTTAACTGTTAGAATTCTACCCGATGGTGGTGTACTAGAACTGCATGGCGTCAATCCAAGAAGTATGGAAAACCCAGAACCATTTGGGCAACATGATCGTAGACAATACGAGGGTTTATATCAAAGGAATAAAACTGCTTTCAAATTATCATCTCCTTGGACGTTTCAGTGCAATGAAAAAATAGATTTTTTACTTACAGAATCGCACTACTCAACTCATTTTTGGAGAGAAAATAATTTATTACTTTCTCCAGCGATTATTGACTACAAATATCAGAACTCAACAAACGTTCATGTAATTGCAGATATTAAAAAAGAACCATATGATATAACAATACCATATGGAACTCCTTTACTTACATATTATCCTCTAACAGAGAAAGAAATAGATTTTGAATGCAAACTCGTATCAAAAGAAGAATATATGAGAATACAAAGACATTTTCCTAGATGTCCTATGGCCAAATATGCTCAACACATCAAGAATCTGACTCGGAAGGATTAGGGATCTTAACTAGTTTTTGAATCTCTGGAAGATACAGATATTCAATGTCACTATTAGTGAGAGTCTTTATAGCATCTTCAATAGTTTCAACAAGAGGTTCTCCTCCGAGGTTGAATGAAGTGTTAAACAAGATGGGAACTTCGCTCAACTTCTCAAAAGCATCAATGAGATTATAGTAATGCTCATTCTGTTCTTGGGTTACAGTCTGAATTCTGCAGGTGTTGTCTACATGAATGACCGAGGGAATTTTCTTTTCCACACCAGAACGACACTCAACAGCATACATCATATGCGGTGTTTCTTCTCGTCCTGCTAGATCAAACCAATCGTGAACTGCTTCCTTTTTAATCGAACATGCGAATGGTCGGAAGAATTCACGCTTTTTAACTTCGTTTACAATATCCTTTCCATTCTCAATGGTAGGATCAAAGAGAATAGATCTATTACCAAGTGCGCGAGGACCTCCTTCAGAGCGACCTTGGTACATAGTAACAATGTTACCTTCTCTAATTAATTTAGCAATATCATCATAAGAAGTATCAGTAACATCTAGACCATCCAAGTCTGCTTCATATCCAGCAGGATCATATTGAGGTCCATAGTAAACAGACTCTTGTTTATTTGGTTTCTCATTTCCTACTTCTGTGTTATGAATAAGTTTAGCACCGCCAATAGAAGTACCACCATCATGAGAAATTGGTTCACAGTAAATATTCAAATCTGGGAACTCTTTCAAATACTTATAATTTGCTACGCAGTTAAGACCATATCCACCACAAATAACGATGTTTGTTTCTCCCGTGAGTTCATGAGCCTTACGAATCAGTTCAACCATTCGATTTGAAGTTTCTTCTTGAACTGCAAATGCCATGTCTTTTTGAATATCTGTAAACTGTCCAGGATTAGTTTGACTGTCGTAGTCATCTTTAAGAATTGGATATCTATTAGAATTAATCTGTGCAGCATTAGGATATGTAGGAATAATAAAATCTCTATTGCCCCATTCACCATGGAAGAATGGAGGAATATCGTCATTAGGTTTTCCATATGGAGCAAGACCCATAGTCTTCCCTGCTTCAATTGCAGGGAATCCACAGTATTGAGTTACTGCTTCATACATTTTAGTGAGACCAGGATACTCAGTCAAGCGTACAATATCTTTCTCTAGTAAATTAAATCCAATAGCTTCTTTTGTTCCAATATGCTTCCACACAGGTTCAAAGTTTCCTGGATATGATACTTTAAAAATAGTCTCAAATTCATATGCAGGTGTTTCTAGTCCCTCAATTTCAAGAAAACTTCCTGCTCCATCAGCAATAACACAAGCAGCAGTTTCAAAACCAGAGTTATAGAAACCACAAGCAGCATGCATCTGGTGATGTACTTGATCAATATAATGAACTTCAAACGTAAATCTTCCGCGAGCAAGTTTGCGAACAAAACCAGCATACATATCATCACCACTCCAATCTAATTGAGGTCCATGACGATGTGTATGGCAAACAACAAGATGATCAATGTGATCAACATACTCAAATGCTTTTGCAATTCCCAACAAAGGAGATCCATCATACTTACTTCTGCTCAGTCTCTCTTCTTCTAGATAGAAAATGACTTCACCATCTTTAAGTAGTGTAGTGCTACCATTGTGACCACGGGCAACGGATAAGATAATTGACATAAATTATTCTCCAATTTTGGTTTTAATATCTCTCATAATTTTACTTACGATTTCATCCAATTCTTTTTTAGTGAAATCCATACAAGTATCATTATACCTATCTGCTAAGTCTGAGTCAACTCCTCCAATTCTAATTGGAGAGTATCTTCTTTCAACTCCTTTCTTTTCAATAATATTAAAGTGCTTTGGATAAGATATATTCTCTGGAAAGGTAGATCCCACCACAACTGTTCCTGGTTTATCAAATGAATATGCCATGTGCTGACCCACAGAATCAATACCAAGAAAATAATCAGCAGCTTCTATGATTGCTGCCCACTGACGAAGATGGCAATCAACGTACATATTTTTATCATTCTCAAATTTTATTTCAGAGAAACTAATTACATTATACTTAGATCTTAACTTTTCTGAAATATAAAAATAATCATCTGTCGAAAAAGATCTAGAAGACATGTCAACAACATGACCAGTCTTTTCATGTCGCTGACATCCTCTACCAAAAGGTTGGAAGACTACTGTTTTTTTCTTTTTATGATATTCCTTTACATTATTAATACAATCTAATGCTTGGATTTCCTCTTGCTTAGACAAAACTATTTTTGGTTTCTCTAAGTCAGAGTGGTCGTCTGTATTGTTAACTAATTTGTCAAACGCCTCTGCTAACGTTCTTTTTTGATTGTAATATCCATGTTCTCTATAAGGTTCCAGAGATACGCATTCATTTGGTTTGATAATACTCTCAAACAAACCTTTATGCTCTAATGGAAATGCAAGATCTTGTAATTCTTTGTGTCCTACAAAGAATTCCATTCCCGCTTCAGCAACAATATAAAAATCTGGACCATGCAACTTGTAATACTTTTGAAATGCTGGTAAAGATGATATCATCCTACCAGCACCACCGTTCACAAAAAAAACTTTTTTCATTGGGATTTATCTTATCAAATCAATTATACTTTATTATGTAGCAGAAAACAACTATGCTCTAAATGTGTTATGCTAATTTATCTTTTCCTAAGTAATCGCAGATGTAATCTAAAATTTCCTTAATTCTTCCTTTCATAGCAGTAACGTATGCCTTGTAATCGTCAACATCATCCTCTGGGAAGGGGAAGTACTGCTGAACTACTCCATCAGGAAATTCAAGACCAGGATCGGGGAAAATAACAACACCATTAACAACTGTATAAGAAGTTCCAGCAAGACCAACTGATAAAGCAGAAATATTTTGATATTTTTCTAGGTAATCGTTATATTCGTTTTCATTAACATATTTAGGGAAGTCATATGATTCTTCTACTGGAACAGGAGGAGGCAGCTTTCTGGGATCCGTCGTTCCTTCTGCTTCTGCTGCTGCCAGAACCGCTGCTTCATCTCCAGGATCTGGTGGATTTACTGGTGGTTCAAAATCAATTTCTTCGGGTGCATCATATCCATCAGTGCTCTTTGCCCATTCTTGCCATTCTTCACTTTCCATTTCTGCAATCAAAGCAGCATCATTTTCTGCTTTGATTCTTTCTCTTTCAATTCTATCAGGTTCTTCTGCTGCAAGGATGATAGGTGCTATAACAGAATCGTAAAGAGTAGTATTAGCAACACCAACAATTTGATTATCATAATAATAATCACCAATTTCAACGGAGGTGTCTCCAATATCAATCCAGTCACGTCCACCTTTTAATGCATTTTCAGCATCACCATCGGTGGCAATTCCAATCACCATTGGAATTCCATAGTTATTATTTCTTGTGTTAATTAAAGTCATTTTTATGCCTCCTCTCTTTAGTATACCACAACGACTAATCCATTACCACCACAGCAGTAACGTCTGTTTCCACCACCGCCAGGTCCTGCAGCTTGAGATAAAGTAGCACCCTGACCATATTCAACGTCGCTTACATTTGTCTCAGTATCACTAACGAGAGTTGAAAGTGGAATTACGTTATTATTATTTACACAAGCAGAAGTTCCTTGTCTAAATCCAACATTAATACACTTAACCCTACAATCACAATAGATTGATTGCCCTGGCGCATCAACTAGTCCATATGGGTGGCAGAAACAGTGTCTCGTGCCGCTGCCGCAGGAACCAAATACATATGTCCAGGTATATCCGATGCATCTGTAACACCACGAATTTGTTTGTTGTCCAGAACTATTTCCTTTCTTCGATGTACAAGTTGAAATACATCCAGGCCAATATCGAGTACAATAGCAATTATATTGAGTTCCACCAAAACTATAGTCATATCCATGAGCATATGATACGTAGTTCATCTCATGACAATTGCAACTACCGCCGCCACCAGTATAACCACATGTTCTGGTCATACAAGTATGTACAACCATCTGCTCAGTCTGACCATTCAATCCATTATCGCTACTAGATCCAGATTGTCCACCCATTCCAACAGGTTCCTCTTGTATGAAGACATGTGGATCTTCATTTGCTCCTTCAGCATTATACTTATTTGTAGAATCACAGCAATTAAAGGTGTTATCAGAGATAGCAGCAGCAACACTGCAGCACCTCTTAATTCCACATGATCCTGCAAAGTAGTATCTATCATATGCCTGATGACAAGCACCACTACTTCCACCTGTTCTAATGCAAAGATTTCTAGTACAGTTACAAAGAATATAACAACCACATGTACCATATCTCCAAGACGAGACGCCACAGTTGGAACCAAATACAGTATGATATCCGTAAAGACAACTACAATAAAAATTCGGATTTATCCAACATCCGTAAGTATTGACGGTTGATCCACCGCCACCGCTGCCACTGGCATAGCATGAAATTACATCAATATAACTATCTTGCCTAAACATAGGGGTCATCATTCCCCTACCACCACATCTGTTTACATCACCACCAGAACCAGTTCCACCGAAATTGTAATTAGCATTAATATAGTTTGCATATCCACATCTCGGTATGGAGAAATCGAATGCAACTGGGTTATCATTTGTAGCGTCTCTTGCAGTACTATTGTTTGTACAGCTCCAAGTGTAAGAAGTATTCTGACCAGCAGTTGCCGTTACAGCAGTTTTACCGTCAACGCATGCACAACTAGCTGCATTAGTAGTAGTTCCACTATAACACCCAACTTGGATTGCCATTGTCTTTCCGGCAATCTGATCAGCATCTTGAGTATATGTTTTCTCAGAATATCCCCCACCGGCTCCTGTAAGGTGTCCGCAGAAACCCAAACAATAACAACATCTTGGTGTACATACACCAGAATCGCAATTGGATGAGTAGTGACAGTAACATCCTGCCGTATAGTTACTACCAGAACCGATAACAAATACTTTTACTTTCTTGGCATCAGAAGGAATATCAAAAGTCGTTTGTCCCGGAGTTGTAAATACTTTTGCTCTTGTAAAACCTGATTTGCCTATTGCTGCACCTTCAGTTCTACCAGCAGCAGTTCCTAAATATCTTGCCATTTTTTATACCTCCTTATGATGATGCTTGTTCAAGACCATATACACTCACGGAAGTATCGGCAGTTGAGCAATACACTACAACATTTTTACCCGTTTCCATCACAATACCACTTCGTTCAAGAACTCCGTTTGCCGGAAGTGTTGCTTCATACTCAATATATTCTGCATTTGTAGGAGTCCCAGTCCCCGACAATGCAATCCTAACATCAACGGTCGCTGATGATGATCGATTAGTGACACTTATGTTCACTATAGATAATGTGCTTGCAGGAACTGTATATACCGTAGTGTTTGTAGTACCACTGGGCGCAGATTGTCCTAAGATACCCGATGCCATTTTGAATAATCCTCTTCCTTGTTAGTATTTATAGTTTTTGTATTGTAGTTAATATCAAGTGCTATGAGACATGAAATAAGCAAATCGTTCTGTGAATAATTTAGCATTTTCTAAGGTTGTAGCATTACCAGCAGCAACAGCACTGGCAATTTCAGTATCAACATATCCTTTCACTGCCGCCTGAGTAGGGACTTTTTCATTACTATTCTGAGACATCGTTGAATCTGTAGAGAACTCATTAATTTGAGCACCCAATTGAGCACCAATGGAACCCAGTCTCAAAGAGGTCAGACCTGATAGATCGAATGCAGATGCATTCAAGGTTGCGGAACCAGTTGCCTGGTTAACGCGGAAGTACTTACCAACACGGAAGTTGCCTTCCTGATCGGTAGAAACATAGAACACGCGACCTGGAAAATTCTCAGTAATTTCATAAGAAGGAATTGGATCTTGTGTTGGTTCTGCAGGCCAGTTACTAGTAACAGTTCCTCCTGTTCCAATTTTAAGGAAGTCATGTCCAGTAAATCGTGCCTGACTATAGAGATAACGAACTTTAATCTGTTGACCGTCGAAGCAGGGAGTTCCTTTTTCTTCTGCAAGAATAAGTGTGGTTAATCCTTGTGAATCTTCAGCAGTACCAGTTACCTCCAAGAATTCATTATCAATCTTATAGTAATTATTAGTGCCAAATCCTAAAGTATTAATAACTCTAGCAGTCGTTACACCAACAATTAAATCTTTTTGCAATTCGGTGGCACCCATCACAGAAGAAGCTCCAATTGCCACTACGGGTGTTCCACCAGAATAGGTTGCCGCAGGACCAGATCCCTCGACAGATCTATCAACAACAATAGTATTAGATCCAGAGAAACTATTAATCTTTACAAGCTCATCAGCAATCTTAGCAAATCCACCGTTAACAAATCCAGTTCCAGAGGTAAGTGGTATTGATGTGTCACTATTACTGATACCACTACTTAGAGTTGTTGATGCATTTGCAAGGGGATATTCAATAATTTGTGTTGTTCCACCTGTATGTGCTGCACCAGTAGAAGCCAATTGTGCTCTATTAAAGAACACAGTACCAACTCCAGTTGCATTTCCTTCTGTACTTACAGTTTGAATAACGAATGTAAACGGTTCAACACCAGTAATTTGTTGGTTATTTTCTCCACCATTTCCCAATCCAGTAACAAATTCGATACTTCCACCAGGTCTTACAGAAGAAGAAACACCAGAAAGAACAAGAGTAAATCCGGATTGTCCTGTATTAGCAGAGGTATTAGTTACTAGTCCGGCAGTAGTTCCAGAAATCTGTCCAGTAATAGTTTCTCCCTGAGCAAAACCAGTGCCGACACCAGGACCACCACTGACTAATTGATAGTAAAGATCTGTTCCTTGGACAGAAGTAATTTTACCAATAGCACCGGAAGCAGAACCTACAATCTTTTCGTTTGCATTAAATCCTGGTCCAACAACACTATCGTTTTCATATCGAACGATTAAACCTTCAACATTACCAGTTAAGAAATTCTCGTTAGCATTAAATCCAGAACTTACAAGTCCAAAATTACCAAATGAACTATTTCCTGCAAGCGCACGTATTCTTCCGCCGCGAGATGCAGCATAACTGATGTGAGCATAATAAGTGAAGCAAGAAACAAATTCAGCAGCACCATTATTGGTTACCCAGAATCCAACACCATTATCAGTTACGTTTGTAAACGAGTCAAACACAATTGACTTGTTCGATGGAGTTGGACCATCATCTAAGAAATGTCTATGAACTTTACCGTCTACAATTGCTCCAACAGAACCACCACCAGGTCCAGAGAACGCAGAACACTGTGAAACATACGGAGACTTAGTTATGGGACTTGCTGGATTTAGTCTAACAAAAGTCCCTTTAACACCTGCATTGTTTATATCAGATTGTAATGCGGTGAAAGTAAGGGGAGTTGAACTTACAGTTTGAGATTGACTGACTTCCACAGAGGTAGAATCAATAAAGTTGATGATCGAAGTTCCTCCAGAAACGCCCGTTCCAGCAACAGTTGTTCCAACCAGATCTGGGAACAGGTTAGTTCCTGTTAAGGTTGTTCCAGAAATAGATCCGGTAAGAGTTGTTGTAATTCCTGCTGTGGTAAATCCAACCATACCATCCATAACAAGATCCTTGAGCATTGTCATATCGCTCAGCTGGAACATTGTTGCTTCATTATTTGGTCTGGTTTCTACAGCATCAATGTTAATGTTACCATTAATAGGATCGGACCAAACATCAGATGTAGTCCACTTTCCACCGGAAACATTATCAATTGTAATTACGTTCTCAAAATAATTAGAATCAAGTGCAGTTGCTACTTTAGTTCCTAACGAGTTTGCATAGGTCGAACCATAACTGACGGTAGATGCCGCACCAGCTAAAGTCAGAATCTGCATAGTAGAGTCACCTTTACCCTTACTATGCCCCACATTCAGTTGAACTGTAGTTGCTGTAACAGCATCAATACGAATTGCTGTTCCAGAAGCAGGGTCAGTAGAACGTGGATAGGGGTGGTTCGTGGCATGGTTGTCCATCGAACAAGTAAAAGTTATACCACTATCAGCAATCGTAATTGTATGTCCTATCTGAAGACTATGAGAACCAATCTCAGCAATTAAAATACCAGTTTCAGGGTCGTAAGTAGTTCCTGCTTGTGCAGTAAAAGTACCACTACCACCTCCACCAGCAGTAAGTGCTCCAGCATTACCACTCACAAAGGTGTGAATTCCTACTCCACCTGGTTTAATTGTAGTGGTACGGATATTATCTCCAACAACGGATACTAATTTTGGAACTGTAATTGGAAGAATCTCTTCAAAAACACCTGCTTTTACGAAAATTGTAGCAGGACCAGTTGCAATTCCACAAGCATGACGAATTGTTTTAAAAGATCTTTGAATATTTGCACCGTCATTTGTATCACTACCCTCTTCAGTTACATAGAAAACGGGGTGAGTTGTATTATTATCTTCATAATTTAGGATTCCATCAGGAGAAACTGTTAATACCTGACCGTCTCCACCAATACCAAGTCTTTGAGGACCAGCACCAGAACGAGTTACTATATCTCCTTGAGTTGTTAGAACATTGGTTTCAGCACCTTCAGCAAGAGAATTCCAATACGTTCCAAGCGAATCTGCAGTCGGATCATTACCAATGTTTGTTGATGCAATACTAATGTAACTATTGCTGTCCTTATTTACAGCATCTCCAAGTTTATATTCAGTATGAGTGGACCATCCACCTGACCAATTTATACCTTTTACAATTAAATCCCAGTTCCCTACGCCATCTGGTCTGGCATTTATACTAGTTGAAATTGCAACATAAGAATATCCACCATATTGAACAACATCACCTTGAGTATAATCCTGAGAAGAAGTCCAAATACCAACTGCCTTAAATCCAGTTGTTAAAATGTCCCAACTATCAGTATAATATGGGGGGATTTGTCCAGTTACAATATCCTTTGCAATATAAGTATATCCACCATAAGTTACAACATCACCCGGTTGGTATTGAGTGCTATTGTCATAAGTATCTTCGTACTCAAATCCAGAAAAATATTCCGTTACAGGATTAGCGGATGTACTGAATCCAACAGTAGAGAATCCACTAGTAACTCTATATTGAGTGTTTCCATACTTAAAAACATCATTTATTTTATAAAAAATACCGTCTTGAAAATCTCCTTTCTGTGTAAGACCTTCAGTATGTAAGGACCAATATGAAAGATCACTATCATACCAATTAATTTCTCCTGCAACGGAAGTGTGATTTGTGACACAAACATATGCGTTTGCACCAAATTTCACAATGTCATCAATGACATAAGCGGTATTTCCAGTCCAATCACCTCTCCAATTGAACTTTAGTCTTCCAAGTCTAAAATCTGCCATTGTTGTTTAATTCCTTACTTAGGTCCTTCGGTTGCATGATCATAATCACCAAATCTCACTACAAAATATCCATCATCATCAATAAAATAACTAATTCTTCTTAGGTCAAACCTATACTGTTGATATTTATCTGCCGAGTGATTTGTATGTGTTTTTTCTTCTGTCGTCTCATCTAAGTAATCGACTCCATCTAAAAAATCTGGATAAGGAGTTCCATCAGTTCTATGAAAATCCATCACTGCAGTATCAGTTGTCTTCACTTTCGTATAGTGAAGCATCCCATCACTATCACGTCTTAGCGCATGAACAAAAAACTGATTAGATTCAGAGAATACACTACCACTAGAAGCACCAGAACCGCCTCCACCACCAGGGCTTGAGAGCATACTCCCGCTTAGAAACATTGTCATGCTATTAACCTCCAGTAATTACCTTCCCAAATTAGTTCTATGACCGCTCCTGCAACATCACATACTAAAGGAGAATCAATCAGACCACTATGATCTTTGAATGTTTCTGAATTTTGAGTGACCACGGTAAGATTATTTATGTCCCAATTCGACTCAGCATCTACCGCAGAAATATAATCTCCAACCTCATGAATGGATGGTAAAGTAATGGTAAAAGCACCACCAGTAGTGTCGGTGAAATATTTTACGTTCGCTCTTACATTAGCAGCAGAAGTTAATAATTCATACCTCGCTTTTGAAACTTCAAAACCACCTTGAGTTGATCCATCATGAACTCTTAGAGTTTTTTTATCAGTATCAACTGTAACTTCAGCAAGGACACCCGCAAAAGAAGTATGTTCTTGCTCAGTACCTTTTCGTAATTTTACTCTTTTTGTATTTGACATCGAAAATACTGAATATAAAATATTTATTAGATTTAGATAACAATAATCTGTGGTTTTCGACCTCGCCTGAATGGTATGAGTCTTGGCGTTCTTCCTTGCGGATCGACAGATTCCCCTCTAATTACAGACTCAGTAAATCCAACATAGTTCGCTCTGGAGAATGCCTCAAGTCCCCGTCCAGTAACAGCAAATAGTCCAACCGTAATAGCATAATTGATAAGTCTAGACTCATCACCACCAGTAAATCCGAATAGAGAACCTGTACCAACTTCACTTCTGGTGATAGCATCTGGGGCAGATCCCTCAAAGGTAAATAATACCTGTAGATCATCTGGAGATATTGCAATTCTTTCTGTAACTGCTGCTCCTTTGAACGGAGTAATACTTCCAGATCCAATATGACCAACACTGAAGGCATTCGTAGAATCTCCAGTAAAGGTAAAGAGAAGAGTCTCTTCTGCTGGATTGAATGTAACTGCTTCCGCAGCACCACCGAACGAGAATAGAGAACCTGTACCAACTTCTCTTCTGGTAAGAGAATCTGGACCAGATCCAGAGAAAGAGAAAAGGACTTTAGTATCATCTGGAGATACTGTAATTCTTTCTGTAACTGCTGATCCTTTGAATGTTTTAATTCTACCAGATCCACGCTGACTGAGGGTGATTCTGATCGGGAATGCTTCACCTTTAACATCAAAGAGAGCAGATTTCGTTGGGGGAACAACTCCAACTGCTTCGCCAGCACCGACAAAGGAGAACAGAGAACCAGTACCAATCTCAACATTGGTTCTACTTTCTGCAGAATTACCATTAACTTTAAAGAGGACCTTAGTATCGTCTGGAGATACTGCAATACTTTCAGCAGCACCATCAAATCCAAATGCTCTACCAGAACCAAGTTGACTAAGAGTGATTCTAACAGGGAACGCCTCTCCCCTAAGAGTAGCAATACTTCCAGAACCAGTATGAGCAGAAGTAGATCTCTCAACAGCAGTTCCAGTAAAGGTATGAAGAACTGCACGTTCTACTGGATTAAACGTTACCGATTCTGCAGCGCCAGTGAATCCGAACAGCGATCCTTCAGCAACGTAAGGTGCGAAGGAACGAGATTCAGCACCGTCACCATCAACGTCAAGTTGAACAGAACCAATATGTCCAAGACTGAAGGTTGTGGTTGCTTCATCACCACCAAACTTGAAGGATCCTTCTCCAGCATAACTTCTAACTCTCGACTGCTCGGCAGTACCCTCAACAGTAAGTCGAACAGTTTTGCCGGGAAGATCAACAGTGGTCGATTCATCTCCACTAACGAAGGAGAAGAGGGAACCAGTTCCAATATAAGGAGCAAAGGAACGAGATTCTTTAACATCACCATTAATATCAAGTTCAACAGAACCAATATGTCCAAGACTAAATGTAGTGAATGCTTCTTCAAGTCCAAACTTGGTGCTTCCTGCTGCCAAGAAGATAGAAGTAGCAGATTCCTCTGCTTTTCCTGTAATCTTGAAGAGAGCAGTGCTTTCTTGTGGGTTGAATACAGTCGCTTCGGCAGCGCCAGACAATCCAGATAAAGTACCAGATCCATCATAATTACCTCTACCGAAACTCTCTGTGAGTTCGCCATTAAGATCAAGTAGTCCAGATACGATTTCTGCTCTGACAAAAGATTCTTCTGTAGGAACAATCGTTCTGACGAGAAGTGGACCACTACCAGTTTCCTGATTGTTCTGGATGTATTCATAATCAGCAGTACCCCTAATTTTGATAGGAGTGGGCGGTGCCTCTTGTGGATTTGCCCCAATTGCTTCAGCACCACCAGACAATCCAGATAAAGTACCAGATCCAATATACCCTGCCGTAATGACAGTTACAACTTCACCTCTAAATCTGAATAGATCTCTAGTAGAAGATTGTGCAACACCAACACGTTCATCAGCACTGACGAATGTGAAGAGTGAACCAGAACCAACATGGCGAAGAGTAAGTTTAGGAACAACAGATCCACCAACGGTGAACAGTGATCCTTGAGTAACTGGATCCAGTAAAGCTTCATCTGCCTTAAAGGTAAATCCACTCAGACCATATTGATCAAAATTAGATCCACTACTACTAGTCTGCCTAAATCTTACAATAGTATTGGCAGTCTTCGCTCCTTGTGGAAGGTTAAGAATAAGAGATCCACCACCAGATTTAGCAAATCTAGAATCTTCAGAGTCAATAGTAATGATATTGGTAAACGAACTTCCGCCATTAGTGCTGTATTCAATAGCAAAGTCTTCACCAGTATCTGCATTTTCTCCACCATTACTGCTGGTGCCGATGATCAGCGTAGTAAGGTGAATTTCTTTATAGTAACGAAGATCTTGAGGATAAGTACTGAAAGATCTAGGATTGTTACCAGTATATTTGATATGCTGACCGATAGCAAATCCGCCAGTCGATCCAGAA
>Ga0207993_1000283_pt1 | contig 20503 bp, 16 predicted proteins | sample ETN01SmetaG_2_FD_185791 | JGI IMG/M metagenome (GOLD analysis project Ga0207993, IMG submission 185791) | Marine microbial and viral communities from oxygen minimum zone, Eastern Pacific Ocean - ETNP2014F12-01SV265 (SPAdes) (version 2) | ecosystem: Environmental > Aquatic > Marine > Oceanic ...
AATGGAACAAAAGTAACCAGACCTAGCAAACCCCCACACAAAAAATAAAATATAACTGTAAAATCTGAATCATGGACTGCATTTGCAATCACTGTGTATTGTCCAAGTGTCAATAGAACAAGAGCACCACTAATCCCTGGCAAGAGCATCGCTGTAAGTGCAAGAGCTCCTCCTATTATCAACAAATTATTTCCTCCTTCGTTGGCAAATGAGAAAGTAGTGTAAAGTAGTACTAAGCCAAAAGCTGAGAAGCACAATGCGTAACGGAAAAAGTTACGGGACTTGACTCTATGCCAGGGCTCTTTAACGCTAGATAATACAAGACCAAAGAAAAGTGAGAAAATAAAGGGAGCCGTAGATGATCTAAGAAGTAATCCTTCTTGCCCTTCTGAGCCTACCAAAACTTTTGTAACTACAAAGTATGAGAATAGCATACCTAAACCAAGGGTAAAAAGAAATTGAAATGATGATAAAAACTTGCCAAATGATTCCTTGGGAAATCTATTCTTAAAAAAATTCAAACACTCCGATAAAGAGAATATTAATTTATTGTAAATACCTAAAATTAACGCAATAGTTCCCCCACTAACTCCTGGTACTGCATCTGCCATGCCCATTAACAATCCGTTTCGAAATGTAGAAAAATCAAAACTTAACTTACTACTCATCCTTACCTCTGTAAAAATCGATCTTTGCCGCAATAGCTACTTTAGAGGCTAGTGAACGAGAGACCTTCCCTTTGTTCTTTCGATGCGTTCCTTTTACCGAAGGATGTTGGTACAAAATACCGTGCTTAGGTGGCAAGGAACCGTCTGCCATATGTCGGAAAAGCGCTTTTTCTGCACCTAGCAATTGTATTGTTGATGAAGGCATGCGTGCAAGCTTAGCTAAAGAACCTGCACACGAAACCAAGCGAACTGCCAATTGTGAATCTAATAGCTCTACCATTGATGGAAATATTTTAGGTGCCTCATCATCGATATAACTAGATAAGAATGCAACTAACTCTTGAAGTTGAATATAGGTTTTTTTGAGATTCATTATTGGAGATGTCAACGAATCTTTAGTGAGTACTTTCTCGATAGAAACTCTAGCTTCTCCATTCATGTGAGCATACCAAGTACAAATTCTTTCTGAAAGCAAATTGAGGCTACTATGAGCATCATCGAGGGCATGAATTGCCTGAATTAAGTGCTTATCTAAAGTTAAAGAATCTAAAATTCTCTCCTGTGTCTGAATGATACTTGCTTCTCTGAGAACATCAATATCTATTTGGGGAAGTTTTTCATCTAAATCATAATATTTTGAATCTTCGAGAATAGATTTTACCCTATCTATATCCCCCAAATCATCTGTATATACAGATTTCAAATTAAATTAACTCCTAAAATTTCTTCTTTCTTAAAAATGAGAGAATCGAAATAACTAGTACTGTGCTAATTAAACTTAGTGAAGGAAGAGGAGATTCTTCTTCCTCTTCTACAACTGTGTCATCAATTAAGTCTGATTTAAGAACTGAGAATGGTAAACTTAACTTTACTGATTTCAATGAGTCGCTACTCAATGTAACATTCAAAGTTCCTGCCGTATCTGAAGCTGCTTGTGTAACTGGAGGGCGCACTTCAATCATTATTTCTTCGTAACTACCGGGTTCTAACAAGAGTGAATCTTTTGGTAGAGTAAACCAAGATGATCTTTTACCTTCCATTGTCAAGGATAATGTTTCAACAGTGTTACCTTTATTTGTAATTAAAACTTTGAAATTACCCGGAGTACCTGCTGTTACGTCGCCTGCTGTAGTTTTCAATTCGACGTCTATATCTGCTTTCTCTTCAACAAAAACTGTAAGAGTTATTGAATCTGTTTGTCCTGACTGATCAGAAGATACTTTTGATGTAATTATGTTGTTACCGCCAAAAACATTTACTGGAACTTTAACATTGAGATAAATTGTTTTGGATTCTAGAGGTTGTAGTGTAAATGATGATTCTGTGTATGTACCTATCCATCCATTTGGTAAAGCTGGTGATGGCAAGTTAATGTAATCTACATCATTACCTAAATTTTTAACTATCAATTGGAAAGGAATCGTGTCACCTGAGGAACCTGTTTTAGTATCTGAGGGAGTCTCTACAGAAAAAACATAAGTTGGATTTGTAATTATTTTGAAATCGTAATGTACTTCAAATTTATTATTAAGTGAAGATTTAGCAATCATTGTGTAATAAGAACCGGCTACGTTTGCAGGCTCATAATCAGGAGAGGTCACCTCGAGAGTAAAAGAAGAGGTTGCACCTTTAGCAATATTCAGCGTGTTTAAGCAGTTCCCGTTGAAAAGTATGCAATAAGTCCAATCTGAAGGAAGATCTTCAAACGTAAAACTTACCTCTTCAGCTGCATTTGCGTTGTTAACAATTGTCACAGCAAAATCATGTGTGAATCCAGGATCTCCTGTTGATTGATCTGAAGCCATACTGATTGTGAAGTCTGCATAATATTCTACTTTAACTGACAATTCAAGTGTCTCTACTTTAATACCTGTTGAGGCTAATTTAACATATAATGTAAAATTGTAATAACCTGGATTTTCATCTTGAGGAATTTCAAAAGGAAGAACGAATAATTCGGCCCCACCATAAGGATCTAGTAGCTGAGTTTCAAAAACTAAAGTATCTTCGAAATTCCAATTATCGGGCACATTAGATCCTTTTGTAAACTTGTAGCTTTCAGCACTGTTTCCATTATTAGTTATGGTTACATTAAACTGATTTACGTCACCGGGATACATTATTGGAACCATGGTGGATGTTACATACTGATTATAAACAGTGTTAACTTTTGAGATGATTTCTAGATCTGCAAAAGCTGTCGCATCATCGTGAGATTCTGCATTAATTGTGATAACTGCTTCATCTGTTGATCTTGCTGATGACGGAACTTCAACGTATACTTGGATATCTTCTGAATCTCCATCACCAAGATCTTCAATGATATACTTGCTTAGTGATACAATCCATGCGTTGCAGGATTCACAAACTTCGTAGCCTAAATTTATGTCATCAGGATCTGAACCTGAATTAGTAACTGAGACAGTGTAGGTTAAAATTGAACCTGGATTTCCACTAAGAGTATCTTCTGATGTTGACAAAAATACATCACGAACAGGCAATCGAACCGAAGTATTAACTTCTAAGTTATCCCCAAATTGCTCCCTATTTTTAGAATAAATGTGAATACTGGTTACTGACCAATCAGCTTCTTCAGCATTGTCAGGTGAAAAAACGCTCAAAACTAAGTTATAATTCTCACCGGGACCCAAATCGTCTATCTCAAATTGACTCAAATTAGAAACCCAACCCTCGTTTCCTTGGTTGATAATCTCTAAGGAAAATGAATCACTTTCATCGCCTTCGTTGGTGACTGATAAATCATAAATCATCATTCCGCCAGGAATAATTTGCTTAGACTCTGCATCTGCACTAATGTCTACATCATAAGTACGACCATCTTCAGCAGTTGTGTTACTATTTCCAAATCCATAGATATATTCATAATTTTCAGCTTGAACTCGACCAATGATTTGGATTACTGCATATTCATCTACAGCTGCAGTGTTAGGTACGCTTACGTCCGTAACAAAATCCTGAGACGAACCTGGCTCCAAATACACTGATGAAATGCTTGTAGATGCAAACCAATCTTTAGGCATGTCTCCCAACTCAATTGCGAATGTGTCTGCATTGTCGCCCATGTTAGTCAAAGTTACAACATACGATGCTGAATCTCCTCTTTTAGCTTCCTGAGAATCACCTTGCTTCAATTCGACATCTACTGCATAAATCATATCAATATCTATTACTTGATCAATCGTATCACTAGCTGAAGCATTTTGAGATATAACTTCCATTGTATATGTCATTTGTGAATTATCGTAAACATTCTGCACTGGTGCTTGAAAACTAAAGTTAACATTTTCTTGACCTTGAGCAGCAACCGAAACATTTTCAAGTTCTGATTCTCCAGACCAACCTGCTCCATCATCTTCCCAGTTAATTTCCAAATCATAAGTATCATCCATAGTTCCTATATTTTTAACTACAAACGTGAAACTAACAAGCTCATTACGTGTCAATGATTCAAAACCAGTATTTTGTCCCGTAAAATCTATGTCTACTGCGTAACTGGAACGAGAAATGTCGAAATTTTCATTAGATGAAAATTGAGACTCACTAAAGGTAAAACTACTGGTAACTCCGGCAAGCGGCATTGCCAAAATAATGGCAATTAACGAAACAAAAAAAGTATTCAAACCTTTCTTCATAGAATTCATTAAAGTAGAAAGTTTATATAATTACTTATTATCTTCTTCGTTGTAGTTTTCCATTAATTTTGTAATATTTTTAACATCTTTTTGAAGACTATTAATATCATCTTTAAGCCTGAGCATAGATACTTCAAAAGGAGTAAAACCCTGAGTAGAAAGCGTTCTAGTGGCTATAAACATTCCGAGAAGAACTCCACCCAAAACTGCAGCTAGAGAAACTGTGTAAACTGAAAATGCATAAAATGTTAGAAGTGAACTTACGTCAAATTCAATATAACCTGTTAGAAACAAAACGAGGTAAAGTAAAAATGCAACTACAATTCCGACCGTTGCCTGATAAGCAAGTGGTGCTTGGGTTATGCTCATTTTTTATAATTCAAAGGAGTACTATAAGGCAGTTTCCATTCTTTTTCCTCGTCATCATCTCCATCAACAATTATTGCGTCTAATACAATTTCATCATTTGTAGAATCATCACTAATTCTAAGTTTACAGTTGAGCTCCCAAAAAACTTCAGACAAATCTGCCTTAAAGGTAAAAGATACGAAATTATCAGAATCCTTGACTAAATTATCAAACGATAAGTTTTTTTGATGACTAAAAACCGAAGATGCAATATCGTTTACTTGGTTCGGAGTTCCTGCATTTAAACTAATAGTAAAGTTACCCATCTTGGTCCTAGGAACTGTGTATAAGTATACCCAAAATTCATCTCCGTCTGAATCGATTTGAAAAGTAACAATTGTTCTATTTGGTGTTGAATCTGTGCATCCTGTCATTGATGTTGACAATAAGATTATTGCAAAAATAACACTCCTGAACATAATACACTTTACAAAAAGGGGATAATAAGGATACTCTCAATAAGGGGCATTCGTAAGCAGGTTATGCCTACAACTGCGTTTAGATTAATTTCTATCGAAGCTAAAAGTCATCGTAAAGCTGCACGACAAAAAGAATTACAAATAAACCATAGTACAACTATTTTATCATCAAGAATTAAAAGTGATAATCAGTTAAATGTAGAAATAAGATATTCTGTATCGTATGGGCTTCTGGGAATGGTGCAACTGGATTGTGAAGTTATTTACTCAGATGAAAACAAAAAAACAATAAAAACATCACAATCGAAATGGGAGAAGGAACACAAATTACCTGAAAAAATGACAGGAGAACTATACAATCGAGTTTTGGGAGAAGGATCATTTGAAGTTCTAAATGTAGCTAGGAAACTTGGCTTACCTCCGCCTTTTAAGATAGAAGTGCCACAAGTTAAAATGGGCGGAAATAAAAATATTAAACCTAGCTCAAATAGCCCTGAAATCGCATAAAAATGCCTAACATAGAATTTATTTGTCCAAATTGTGATAAAAAAAATAAAATAACCTTAATGGGAGAAAGTCAAGGTATTTTTGAAAAAAAATGCGTAGATTGTAAAACTGTATCTGAATTAAAAATAGAAAACAATGCCTTGATAGACACCAAATCAAAAGTAAAAAGAAGAAATGAAATAGCCAAAAAAGTACCTGCAGACTACAAAAAATATGACTTTGAAAAGGACAAGGATATAAAACAAAAAGACCATTTTTGGGTGAAAGTAGTTACTTTTTTGATATTAACTGCATCTGTGATGGGCTTAGTCACTGGCGGTTCACTTTACTTTGCCCCTGAACAATTCAGTGACTCTGAAGACATAAAGATATTTTTGATAGTACAAAATGCTACAAGCTACATTGACAATGCAAAAATTTTAGTTGATAATCAAGAAATTAATCAAACGTATTCTGGAAATGGAACGTACAATATATTCTTGAAACCAGGGAAATATAATATTAAAGTTAGCGCTGAAAAACACAAATCATCGACTATGAATGTGTATATTCCACCCCAAGATTCTGAGATTAGTTTAGTTGATTATAGCTCGGGACTTGAAGGCATTAACAGTTTTAGGTTTGAGCTGGAAATGGGAGAAGGGAATGTAAATCTTGATGAAAACACCTATCTAAAGATGCTAAATTGGTGCCCTACTTTAATTATTTTATTTTCTTTGATAGGAGTGTGGGGTGCATGGATAACATATACTCTGCAATCATACAAGAATGCACAAATCGGAGCTTTCTTTTCGATAATGGCAATGGGATTTTTGATAATTGGACCTGTGTTAGGTATTGCAGCTTTAGTGCTCTTGCCAAAAATAAAGAAAAATTTCACCGGTCATTTTAAAAAGTAGAGATTTGAGTTGACAAGGTGACGCTGAAGGCAGGTTTAGAAATTCACCAGCAACTTAACAGTGGAAAACTTTTTTGCAATTGTGACCTTAGTGAAAACGGGAAGGATGCCCAGTTCAAAAGAAAGCTTCATGCCACATCAAGCGAACTAGGGGATGTAGATATAGCTGCCAAAACTGAACAAATTAAACTTTTTACATATTACAATAAAAGTTGTAATTGTTTAGTTTATACTGATGAAGAACCTCCTAGAGGACCTAATGCAGATGCTGTCAAAATAGCTTTACAATTTGCTCAACTGGTAAATGCAAAAATTGTGGAAGAAATACATTTTATGAGAAAAGTTGTTGTTGATGGTTCTAACACTAGTGGATTCCAAAGGACCGGGCTAATTGCAACCGGAGGTATAATCGAATATGACGGGAAAATTCTAGAATTAGATCAATTGTGTCTTGAGGAGGACTCTTGTAGGCACGGCGAAGAAGAACACGAATATTTACTAGATAGGCTAGGAGTTCCTCTTTTAGAGATTACAACAAAACCTCAATTAAATGATAGTAAAGATGTTCAAAAGGCTGCTAAAGCGATAGGCCGATTACTCAGAGCATGTAACGTTAAGAGAGGATTAGGGACAATTAGGCAAGATGTGAATGTTTCTATAAATAATGGTCAAAGGGTCGAATTAAAGGGATTTCAAGATTTGGCTTCAATGCCAAAAGTAGTAGAAAATGAAATGAAACGGCAGTCGAGCCTGTATGAAATGAAAGAAGGTAAAGTTAGTCAACCAATTAACGTAGATAATTGCTTTAAGAAAGAAAGAGAATTCTCATTAGCCTTGAAAATAGAAAATTGGAACGGAATACTAGGAAATAAAGATTCTCCAGAAGGGCATGTAAGAATGGGTAGAGAATTAGCTGATTATGCAAAAAGAGCAGGATTAAAAGGAATTATGCACAGCGATGAACTGCCTGCGTATGGAATAGACGATCAAGAAACTGAAAATATAAAATTAAGTTTAGGCTGTAATGATAATGATGCATTTATTTTGATTTTTGGTAAAGAAAAAATTACTAAAAATGCCATGGAAATCATCGTCGAAAGAATAAATACTAAAGGAGTGCCTAAAGAAGTCAGGAAGGTAACTCCTGAAAATCTTACAAGGTATCTGAGACCAATGCCTGGCGCATCAAGGATGTACCCAGAAACAGACATTGCTCCGTTCAAACTTACGAATTTGAATGTTAGAAAGCCTAAAACATTGGATGAAAGAGAGAAAGATTTACCTTTAAACGAAGAAGAATCAAAGCAACTTGTCAACAATGAGTTGGACGAACAATTCAATATTTTAAACAAGAAGTTTGATTTGCCAAAATTATTATCACGGATCTTATTACATACCTTACCGCAACTAAAAGACGAAGGTGAGACTATTAGTAATAGCGACCTCGAAAAAGTTTTGATTCTATTTCAAAAAGGCGTAATTGTAAAGGAAGGTATTCCAAAAGCTCTTGTTCAATCAAGTAGGAATGAGGAAATACAAGTAAATAATGACAACGTAGAGGTTGAACTCGAAGATTATATCGTAAGTCTAGTTAGTGATAAGAAAGAATTCATAAAAGAAAGAGGAATGGCGGCTGTTGGTGCTTTAATGGGTCCTGTAATGTCTAAATTTAGAGGGAAAATGGACGGCGGAGATATCAACAAAGTGCTTATGGAAAAAGTAAAGGAGATATTATGATTGAGGAAGCCCTAATTCTTGCTGCCGGAAAAGGAACAAGAATGTGGCCATTAACTGAAAATAACCCCAAACCTTTGTTACCTCTTTGTGGCAAATCCATAATTGAACAGCAGATTTTTTCATTAAAGAACATTGGTATTAAAAAAATTCACATTTTAATAGGTCACAGAATGAAAGAAATTTCTGACTTACTTGGTGACGGCAAAAAATATGACGTGAAAATCAACTATATAGTACAGAGTGAGCAAAAAGGAACTGGTCACGCAGTGTCCCTTGCTAAAAATCATGTGAAAGGACAATTCTTTTGCTTAAACGGAGACACATTGATTAACGAAGAAAACTTGAAACTTCTAGCAAAAAATAATGGTAAAATAGCTATGTTGATTACAAACGTAGATGATGGCGAAAAATTTGGAGCTGTTAAAAGTAAAAAAGGGAAGCTGTTATCAATTGTTGAAAAAGGAATAAAGGGAAACGCATCAATTAATGCTGGAATATACTTGTTCAATGAAAAAATATTTGATTCTTTGAAGACTATTAAGAAATCAATTAGGGGCGAAATAGAGTTGACGGACGCCCTAATGGTAAATGAAGTATATACTGTAGAATACAAAGGCTTTTGGAAAGACATTGGAACTCCATGGGACTTACTCACTGCTAACGAGTTTAGTTCACAATATATTGAAGAAAATATTATTGGTAAAATTGAAAAAAATGTTAAAATTAAAGGTTCCATTCATCTAGGGAAAAATTCTATAATAAAGTCTGGAACATACATAGAAGGGCCTATTTGGATAGGCGAAAATTGTACTATCGGACCTAACGCCTATCTCAGAAAAGGAACTGTTTTATGTGGCGAAAACAAAGTGGGTGCTGCATCAGAAATTAAAAACTCTATATTGTTCAAAGGAGCTAAAGCCCCACATCATAACTACGTGGGCGATTCAATTATAGGAAATAAATGCAACTTAGGATCGGGTACTAAAATTGCGAATTTAAGGTTAGACAAAAAAGAGATTATTGTTACTCACAGGGGGGAACGTATTGATACTTCAAGGAGAAAATTAGGTGTAATCATGGGAGACAATGTATCTACTGGAATAAACTCATCAATTAACTCGGGTACAATAATAGGTAGCGATGTGAAAATTGGACCAAATGCATTAGTTTCAGGAACCTTTGAGAGTAAAAGTTTGATTATATAATGCATATTCTTCAAGTAACTCCGTATTTTTTTCCACACTTTGGTGGTGTAGAATCACACGTACTTGGCCTTTCTGAAAATTTGATAAAACTGGGACATGATGTAGAAGTTGTAACATCAAGATACAGTCGAATGCCTGAAACTGAAATCCTTGATGGGATTAAAATTACAAGATTGCCTCAATGGATTAATATGTATAATACACCACTAGTAACTTCTATACGACAATTTGTTAGAAGGACTCATGCAGACATAATCCATGTTCATTCACCTCCTCCATTTACTGAAAGATTTGCTGCTAAAGGTGCTAAAGAAGCCGGAAAACCTTTCGTCGTAACTCATCACTGTGATTTAGAATTGAAAGGTTTATTGGGAAACACTGCTGTAAGTTTTTATCAAAATTTTTTAGGTAATTATCCCTTAAAAGAAGCTGATTGTGTTATTTCAACAACTGAAAGTTATGCAACTACCTCACGAACACTTTGGGATATAGATGTAACTGTAATTCCAAACGCTGTTGATATAGACAGATTTAATCCTGATATTGATGGTAAAATAATTCGTGATAAATATGAATTAGACGGTGAACCATTAGCCCTATTTGTAGGAAGATTAGTACCTCATAAAGGAATTGGAATTTTGATTAGGAGCTTAACGTACACACAAAGAGGTAAATTATTGATTGTAGGAGATGGTCCTTACAAAAATTGGTTAGTTAATCTTGTCAAAAAATTAGATCTAAATGACCGTGTAATATTTGTCGGACCTGTTGACGATTATTGGTTACCTTCTTATTATTCTGCAACCGACGTTGTTATCTTACCGTCTACGTCTAGATTAGAAGCATTTGGAATTGTGGGTCTTGAGGGAATGGCTACAGCTAAACCCCTTATTTTAAGCGACATACCTGGTGTAAGAGATGTAATATCTGAAAAAGAAGGATATATCGTTGAACCCTTAGATCCTAGTGCAATTGCCGAGGCTCTTGAAAAAATATGGAATGCTCCAGAAATGGCGCGTGAAATGGGATTAAGAGGTAGAGAAAGGGTCGAAAAACTTTTTTCATGGGAAAAAGTATCTAAAGATGTAGAGAGCGTATTCAAAAATATTATATCTAAATAACTAATTCTTTATCAATCTGTGTTAGAATAGTTTGGTATGATTCATATGATTCTCCCTTTTCCTTTAAAACCAAACCTTTACCATAAATAGCTTCAGGAGACATTGCGTTAACTCCTAAAGCCATATCAAAAAAATTAGCTGCGTCATCATAAGCTTGCATTTCGAACGATATCCATCCACCCCCTAAGAAACCCCTGATATCGCGTGGATTATAATCTATAAACTTATTTACATATAATAAGGCTTCTGGAAAGTCGGATAATTCAGTAAAGCATTGACTTAACGCCATAAAATGACTTGGGTTTTCTTTATCTAAAAAATCCAACGCAAGGTGGGGATCTATTTGTAAAACTTTTTCGGCTATAATTAATTGAGCTTCAGAATGATTATTTTTAAACTGTGAAAAATCACTAATTCTGTTTATAATCTCATCGCCAGTCAAAGTTTTTAGCAATAAAATTTTACCGGTGATTGATTCAGGATCAATTTCTAAACCCTTATTAATTAAATCATTAGCTTCGGATAATTTGTTAAATTCAATAAGAATTTGAGCGTTTCTAAAATAAGGCCTACCTGTACCTGGAGCTACGGAAATTGCGTTAGAATATTGTCTGAATCCTTCATGGACTATCCCTGCAACTTGCAAAATTCGGCCCTTTTCAATCCAATCTAAATCTCTCATTCTATTTCTTGAAAGTACGTCTTGTGCTCTAACAGCTTCATCGAAGCATTGCATTGCTTGTAATGTGTTACCTATTTCCATATTAATGTCGCCAAGGGCAACCCAACAGGGAACATGTTGGCCGTCTACAGATAAACCTAAATTGACGATTTGTCTAGCCTTGTCATACAATCCTAAACTTTGAAAACAGCGACCCAAAGCTTCGTGATAATCTGGATCTTCAGAATCTAATTCAATCGAAGTTTCAATAAATTCAAGGCCTTCCTCTGGACGGCCGAGGCGTGTGAGTGCTCTGCCCTTTGCCATCCAAGCATAATGAAATGTAGAATCTAGCTCTATAGCTTTTTCGTGATAATATATTGATTCCTCATATCTATGTAAGTGATCTAGAGCATTACCAATATTATTAACTGCAATTACATACTCTTCATCTAACTTTAAGGACTCTTTGTATAACTCAATACTTCTCTCATATAATCCTTGATTATAATGTACATTAGCTAAATTATTCCACGCAATTTTATCGCTGGGGTCTAAATCTACTGCTCTCTGGTAATAATCTTTCGAATCATTTAATCTTCCTGAGAGCTGAAGAGTATAGCCATAGTTATACCAAGCTACGGCATAGGTTGGATCTGATTTCATCGATTCGTCGTAACATCTCAGCGCTTCATTCCAGCGATTAATGTTAAAATTTGCAAATCCCCTATTGTTCCAAGCTGGAGCATTTCTAGGCTCTAATTCTAACGATGTAGCATAAGAACCAATAGCATCTTCATATCTTGACAACCTTTGCAATGAATCACCCAATCGCATGTGATATCTAGCTACTTCTGGAGCTAACTTGCAAGCTTTTTCGTAAAAACGTCTAGCCTCATCAGGTGAATTTCTTGACATTTCAAGCATACCTAATCGGTTATAAATTTGAGGATCTTCAGGTGCCAATGTAGAAGCTTTCAAAAATTTTAATTTAGCCGATTTAGAATCTCCTATTTCATATAATTTTTCACCTTCTTCAATGAGATCTATAACGTCCATCATTCACCAATAATTTTCTTCAACCTAGAAATGGCATCTTCCGTATCTTTCTTTAATTTTTCCCACTCAGCACCACCGTGCTCACTTGAATCTGGCTTATGCTCTAATGCAGTTGCATAACTTTCAAGCGCTTCGCGAGGCCTATCAAGTAACTCCAATGCATATCCCTTGTTATGCCAAGCCCAAGCGTACTCTTTTTTGAGTGCTAACGCTCTTTCATAACAATCTAAAGACTCCTCTAACCTATTCAATTGACGTAAGGTTACTCCTCTGTTGTTCCATGCGCTTCTATTGTTGGGATTTATTTCAGTAGAAGTCTGAAAAGCTACAAGAGCATCTTTAAGATCACCTACTCTGAAAAGAGCTTTGCCTAGGTTAAACCAACAAACTGAATACTTAGGATTAGAAGCTAATGCTCTACGATAACTATCAATAGCTTTGTGATTGTATCCTAATCTACTAAGAGCAACGCCTCTGTCGTTGAAAACTATTTCATCATCAACATTAATGCTTTTCTTCAAAGCTTCTGAAGCCTCCTTGTATTCTTTTAATTCATCATGAGATATTCCTTTAGCTTTCAAAACTTCATTATCGCGTGGACGAAATTCTAAAACTTTATCAAAAGACTCTAAAGCTTCACGATATCTACCTTTTTGGTGATATATTTTACCTAGCTGATAAAGTGCATCTCTATTGTTAGAGTCTAACTCTAATAGCCTCTTAAAAGAGGAGATTGATTCTGAAAAATTGCTTTGCTCTCTATATATCAGCCCTTCAACAAAGAGTGAAGATATATTATTTGAATTCTCAGATAGAGAAATTTGTACAGCTTCTAGAGCCTTTTCCAATTTATTCATTTTATAATAACACATCGCAATGTCCTTGAAAAGAATTTGGCGTCTTTTTATCTTATTTGTTAGATCAAGTAATAGCTCGAGTGAACCTGCATATTTTTCTCTTTTAAAATAAATTTTCGCTAGTTCATGTTTAAGAACATTATCATTAACTTTCAACTCTAGACCTTTTAAAATACAATTTTCAGCTTTAGCGTAATCGCCCAATTTCTTGTATGAATTTGCCTCGGATTTTAGTGTGTCAATTTGTGATTTTGTACTATCCGTCACACTGAAGCATAAACGGGTTATAAAAAAAGTAAAGGGACAGTGAATTTTATTTAAGTACTAATATCTCATCTAACATGCCCGTTGTGATTAATGGAAAAAGTTTAACAATAGACAAAGTAGTTGAAGTGGCTCGAAAAAAAAATGAAATTTCTGTATCCGAAAAATCATGGAATAAAATTAATTCTTGTAGAAAAATGCTTGAAGAGAAAATAAATAATCATGAAATAATGTACGGAATAACTACCGGAATTGGAGAGTTTTCAGAGGTTACACTTGACCCAAATCAAACAAAAGAATTCCAAAAGTTACTAATTTATTCTCATGCCGCAGGAATTGGAGACCCAATGGATATCGAAATAGTAAGAGGGGCAATGTGTGGAAGAATTAATGTTCATTCCAAAGGTCATTCTGGTGGGAGAAAAGAAATTACAGAATATCTTATCCAGGCTCTAAACCATGATTTAACTCCAGTAGTTTGCGAGAAGGGTTCTGTCGGAGCTTGTGGCGATTTATCTCCTATGTCACAAATTGCGCTGGCATTAATGGGAGAAGGTGAAATGTTTGATAATGGGGAAATAGTTAATTCAAAAGAAGCATTGAAGAAAATTGGATTAAAACCTCTTGAACTTGAAGCTCGCGACGGACTAGCTCTAATTAATGGAAGTAATGTTTTGACAGCTCTAGCTGCAATAATATTGTACGATGCTAAAAAATGGATGAAATTACATGACATTGCAGCTGCTATGACATTAGAAGCGCTAATGGCGAACATGAAACCTTACGATAAGAGAATTCACCAGCTGAGAGGATTTACAGGTTCGCAAATTGTAGCTAATAATCTAAACAAGCTAACTGAAAAATCTGAAATACTATTTAGCGGAGGTAAAAAAGTGCAGGATGCATATTCAATGAGATCTACTCCTCAGGTAGCTGGAACTTTGCGGGACTCTATCAATTATGCAGCTAACCAAGTAGAAATTGAACTTAATGGAGTTGGGGATAATCCTATTTTTTTAACTGAAGAAAAAGATGTTTTAACTGGAGCTAATTTCCAAGGAACACCGATAGCGCTTCCAATGGAAATGGTCGGAACAGGATTAAGTATGGTTGCAGTTTTATCTGAAAGGCGAATGAATCGTCTCACTAACCCTGCTCTTTCAGTAGGATTACCTCCCTTTTTAGCTGAAAGACCTGGGTTGAATTCAGGAATGATGCTTTCGCAGTACACTGCAGATGCTCTCATAGCTGAAACAAGAATACTCTCTCATCCTGCAGCTAATCAATCCATCCCTGCTGCTGCAGATCAAGAAGATTTTGTTTCAATGGGACTAACTACTTCCCAAAAGACAAAACAAATTCTGGATAATTGCTACGGAGTTCTGGCAATTGAGATGATGGCTGCAGCTCAAGCATTAGACATGAGAAAAAAGAGTATGGGAGTAGGAACTTCTATAGCTCATAAAATAATAAGGGAAAATATCGCTTATTTAGACGAAGACAGGCCGCTCTACAATGATCACAATAAAATGGTAGATATTTTGAAATCTGAACGTATCATTGATGAAGTTGAAAGTAAATTAAACATTGAATTGTAATCAATTCAATGATTTTCTAAAATCTATAATTCCTTCTCTAACAATCGAAACTATCAAATCAATCTCTTCCGAAGTAATGGCAAAGTGAGATGTAAATCTCAGAGCGTTAGTTCCCCCGTGGATAACGCCAAGACCCCTTCTTCTGCACCAAGGTTCGATTCCATCAAAGCCTACTACAGGAATTTCTGGACGAAGTTCAGCACTACATAGCAAACCAGTTCCTTGCACTTTCAAAACTTCTTCTGGAAATTCGGACATTAAACTATTCAATTTAGAGACGAACTCTTTTCCCCTTTCCCTAATGTTAGTGCGTAATTCTGGAGTAATGCTTTCCAACACACTAACTGCAGTTTCTAGAGCTCTGGGATTAGTTGTCATTGTATTTCCATATATTCCATTAACATATAGTTCAGAAGCCTTAGAATTCATTCCCAGTACGGAAAGAGGATACTGACCGGCATTTAGGGCCTTAGACCATGTTTCCAGATCCGGAGCTTCACAGTCTTCAAATCCTTCATAATCAATTACAGAAAGACAACCTTGTCCTCTAAAACCAGCTTGAATTGAATCAATTAATAACAAAGAACCATGTTCTTTTGTTAATTTTCTAGCCTCATCATAAAATTCACGAGTAATACATTGACCGGGGTTTCCCTCTCCTTGAACTGGCTCGATAGCCATAAGTTCAATGAAAATATTATTATTATTTGCGTGATCAAATACTTCCCTTAAGGCTTCCACATCATTGGAAGGGACTAAGAACAGATTGTCTCTGTCTCTGAAAGAAGCTAGATGCTTATCATATCCATCTTTACATGAATGTGATAATTGGGCTGGTCTATCAGTTCTGCCATGAAAACCGTGCTCTACTGCCAACAACTTTATCTCTTTTCCTTCGTGCTTTGCTCCTGGCGAAGTGTGCTTGAACGAATTCACGTCTGCAATTCTAAGGCTAACTGAAACAGATTCTGAACCGCTATTAACACAAATATATCTGTCAAAAGGACAATACCCTCTGGTGTGACCTAACTCTTTGTTCAAAGCTTCGACAAAACGCTGTTGGGAAAATGATGCAGTCATTACATTTGCCATAACCCAATTCTTAGACATTGAAGAAACGATATCTTTCGGACCATGACCTGAGCCCAACATGCCGTAACCACCATTATCATGGATAACTGCTCCATGTGAAGTAATTATCCAAGGACCTTGTGCACTTATGGCAACATATGGATTAATAGTAGCTGGAGCGTAAAAATTAACAAAGCCTTCCTGAAGATGTTTCACAAGCTCTTTTTCATTTTTCATTAATATTTCGCTACCCAAGGATTCCCTCAATTCTGAGTGATATTGATGTGCTTGAGTAATTGCTTCTTTGAGACTTTCATCCATAGAAAGGAAATTAGAAATTTCAGAGTTTGAAAGACCTTTAGTATCTGTTTGTCCGCTATTTTTCCTAATATCTTCTAACATTGAAAGAAAATTGTCTGTCAGAAAATCCGATTTGTCTTTAGAAGCTGCATGCATGATAGTACAAACACTATGTGGTATTAAAGAGAATGGTCCTTGTGACCAATACCTAGTGCAAAAGTTGGTAATTCTTCAACGCAAGAAATTTCTTTAGCTGTAATGCTTGCTAACGATTTCCTTATTCGGTCATTGGGAATCAAATCGCATGATTCTCCATATGAAATGAGCTGTTTAGCGAGCTTATCGCCTGCTTTGTCCCAATCTGTCAGTATGATAAATTCTGATGAACTGCCTGAATTTTGAAAAATACGCTCAACAGTTGATAACACTGAGGTGCCATCATTGAGTTCTATTACATGTCTGACGATTCCCAATTCTCTTAGAGCTTTGGTATCTCTTTTTCCTTCGACAACTATAGGAAAATCAGATAATTTTAGCTCATCCCAAATCTTCTGAAACTCATGAGCTCTTTTTTCTCTACCTAAAGTAGTCATAGTAAGTGTATTATGTGATAAGGTAGATATAATTAAGATATCTCGACCTTAATTCTTAAGTTAAGGGCTCTTTCTAGAAATTAATGATTAGAGTTGCAGGATTAACAAAATATTACAGTGGTAAACCTGCAGCTAAAAATATTACATTTAACGTAGATAAAGGTGAAGTCTTTGGTTTGCTAGGAACCAATGGAGCTGGAAAATCTACAACTATAAAGATGCTATGTGGGCTTCTCCGACCTAGTAAAGGAGTGGTGACAATAGGGGGCATTGATTTGCAACGAACGCCATTGAAAGCTAAATCTATAATGGGTTATCTTCCAGAGAATCCACTGCTGTATGATAAGCTAACTGGAGCAGAATGTCTCGAACTAATTGGTAAATTGCGCAAGTTATCTAGCGATATGATAAAGCAGCGTGTTACATACTATGCCAAAACATTGGGATTAGGGGAACAAATATACCACGAAGTTGGAACTTATTCTAAAGGTATGAGACAAAAAATAGCTATAGCTATGACACTAATTCATGATCCTGAAATGGTATTACTAGATGAACCTGCAAGCGGACTGGATCCAAGATACACAAAATTACTCAAAGATTGGATAAAAAATCTTGCAGCTAATGGAAGAACTGTTCTATTGTCAACACATATAATTGAAATGGCTGAAAATTTGTGTACTAAAGTCGCTATAATAGATAAGGGACAACTTCTAGCAGTTGGGACTATACCTGAGATTCAAGCTAGTACTGGTGTTAATAATTTAGAGGATGCATTCATTAGGCTTATTGGAGACTAATAAATTTTGACTTTGCCTGTTTGCTCTTGGCATTTCTCAACTATTCGACGTGCCCAATCTAATTTTTGAAGCTTTTTAGGACTATAATTTCCAGTATATTTACCTACCTTGCTGAAATTAAACCCTACCAGATTTACTGATGAAGCACCCAGGCTAAGAGACATCATAAGTGCTCTATCTCCATCCGTAAAACCACCCCAAGAATTACTAACATCTGAAGGATAAGTTGTTGTTAAACTAATTACGTTAATTTTAGTAGAAAATTCAAAAAGTTTAGACAAATTATCACCATGGCCATGTAACACAATATTAGAACCTGATTCATTTGCTAATACAATATCCAATAAATTACCATCTAAATCTGTAACTATTATATCTGGAATCTGTTGTCTTTCAAGACAAGCTGAAACTGCACCATCTGCTGCAATTAAAACTCCTGAGGGAATTTCATCATCGTCTTCAATCCCTGCTCCAACAATTGTTACTTCTTGATTTAATAATAACTTGGATAGATTACCTTCAGGCTTGTAAAGTCTTGAGATTAGGCGTGACGAAACATCCTCTCTGGACTTTACAAAACCAAACTGAAAGTTGATTTCATCCTGAAAAGGCCACCACCAGTCAATGGTGAAAGACAACTGAATCTAATTAATTGTTCAGAAATCTTGCCTATAAGGCATTACCGTCTTCGTCACAGGGAACTTCTTCACCTGTGTCTGGATCAATGTAATAGAATGAACCGTCTTCGTCTTCGTAAATTTCAACTTCATATTCATCGTCTCCACCTAAATCTCCGAAGTCTCCAAAATCTGCATCAGCCATTGAACCGCCAGATGCAGCTGCACTTAGCATGTTCATGATATTATTTTCAACTGCAGCCTCATCTCTAGCTTGTTTCGATGATTCCAGAGCGTCAATCTTACGTTTAGTTGATTCATAGGATTCGGTCATCTCTGTTAGCTTTTCGAGTTGCTCATCACGTTCCATTTTCAGAATACGTGCCAGATGCTTTTCAATTTTTGATAAGTCATCACGGGCTGCAACTAATCTTGCTAAGGATTCATGGAATCTTTCAGCAACCATTTCTATATCAGGATCCTCAAGATCAAGTTGCATTTCCTCTTCTTCTTTCTGGCGAGCCTTCTCGGCAGCTTCAAGCTCTTTGAGCTTATCTTCAGCAGCTATTTCCTGGGCTTTTACCAGTATGCTATTGAAAGCAGCAATATGCTCTTCCAATTTTGTCGCTGCACGGGATGCATCATAAGCGGAGACTTCCATAAGTTCTTCACGCTCTGATAAACTTTCCATGCGGCGCTCTACACTCTCTAGTCTTTGTCGGTCTCTTTCATTCATTTCTTCGTCACCTGCTATTACACCTTGTTGCAATTTGAATGCTGTACCTGATAAGATTGCACCTATCAAGAAGAATCCAATTAATGCAACTAGATTGTAAGTATAAGAACTTCCTTCTAATGTTACCATTTCGTCGCTAACGGAGACTGCCACTGTTTGTGAAGTACTGCCTCCTGAATTGTCATAAGCTGTAGCTACAACATCGAAATTACCTGATTTCGAATATGTATGAGTTGCTGTAACTGTCTCTCCAACAAAGTCGGAAGCTTGGAATGTTTGAGATTCGCCATCTCCGAAATCAATTACAAAGTGAGTTACTGTTCCATCTGCATCTGAAGGAATTACAAATGAAAATAATTGTTCAGTTCCCTGTACGGGATTATCTAATGATGGTGCAGCAACAGTTGGGTTACTATTTGCAATAGTAGTGTCAAAAATATGAGTTCCAGTTAGACCGTTAGAATCTACAAATTCTAAACTGGTGGTCCATGTTCCTGCTTTGGAATATGCTGAACCATCCCAAGAATCTGTATCGTAAGTACAAGTAGCTCCAGAATTATTACATTCTGCAAGTCCCCATGAACTCATATCTGTATTAAATGTTCTAGCTGTTAGCGCAAAAGTGTGCGTAGCTGAACTAAAATCAACATTGTCAGATATAGTAAATTCTTGATTTCCATTAGCTGAGGACATAATACTGAAAGAAATTTCCTGTGAAGCTCCTGCTGCAATAGTGTACTCTGAAGTTGCGAAGCTCACTGAATCTGTCATAGAAGTTACAATAAATGTAGATGAAACTCCAGTATTCTGAATTGTAGCAGTTCCGGTACCAACAGTTCCTTCGTTGAAAATGTAACTATTATCTCCTGTAATCGTCAAGCTTCTTGTTCCTGAAGCCACTACTACATTATATGATTCAGAGGATGAAGCTACGCTAGAGGCAGACAAAGTAATTGCTGATGACTCTGAACTGGCTGAGCTTGAAGGGATATCAACTGTAACGGTCACTGTAGCGCTAGATCCTGACGCTAAGGTAACTGAATTATCTGATTTGGCTGAAGCCCAAACTCCACTGTGCCCAATTGTAAAAGTGTCCAGTCCATTTCCTGTGTTTGTAACTGTGAACGACAAGTCACCTGATTCACCAGGTTTTAACCCAGTTAAAGTTCCAACTGAAACTGTAACTCCGTATTCCTGATTTGCAGTTGTTGTGACTACTGCTGAAGAACCATCTCCGTTAACTACATTGAAAGTCACTGATGCTGATGCTCCTGCAGCTGCATTTGCAGGTATTGTTTGTGTAACTGAAATGGTGTCTGAAACGCCCATAT
>Ga0207993_1000284_pt1 | contig 20469 bp, 22 predicted proteins | sample ETN01SmetaG_2_FD_185791 | JGI IMG/M metagenome (GOLD analysis project Ga0207993, IMG submission 185791) | Marine microbial and viral communities from oxygen minimum zone, Eastern Pacific Ocean - ETNP2014F12-01SV265 (SPAdes) (version 2) | ecosystem: Environmental > Aquatic > Marine > Oceanic ...
TACGGGAACCCGGTTTCCTTGGCCCGTAATCTAGGACTTATCTCTTTATAAGATGCATATTGAATTTTATATCATTATAAATGATCATTAATTGCTTCGAGCGCCCGCAAATAAGCTTTGCATTAGAATTCCAAGACCTGTATTGAAATTTTTTGGTATAAATATGGAAAAAAGCCGTTTTTCTCTACATTGAAATTTTAGGTGTGCTATTATTAGAGAATTCAATCGCTTGGGAAACCAAGCGATTTTTTTGTGCCTGATTAAGATATTTCCTCATCAGGGTCAGTGAACCTTGATTCATCTGCATCGTTTCCTTTGTGGAAGAACCCAGCAAGCCATATGACACCAAACCATGAAATGCCGATAACCAAGAGAAGCGCTGCAATATTGAGGGCTATGTTCATTTCACGAAATCTAGGGCTTAGAGAATTAGTCCCCTATGGCTTCAAGAAGAGCAGGTAAGACCTTGTGCACATCCCCTACAATTCCCAAGTCTGCTATTGAGAAAATAGGTGCTTCAGGATCTTTGTTAATAGCAATGATTGTTTTGGAACCTTTCATACCAACCATGTGTTGCGTAGCTCCAGAAATTCCAGCGGCAATGTAGACATCTGGTTTTACGACTTTGCCAGTTTGTCCTACTTGATAGCTGTAAGGCACCCATCCAGCATCAACGATTGCCCTGGATGCACCGGCCGCCCCACCTAGCTTGCCTGCTAGATCTTCGATCATTTGGAAGTTTTCAGCTTCCCCAAGTCCTCGTCCACCTGAGACGACTATTCCAGCTTCGTCTAGCTTGGGCCCGTCGGATTCTTCTACGAAGCGGTTTGTAACTCTTGCTGATCCAGTTGCTCCTAGATCTGGGATTGTTAGTGTTTCGACTGCGGCAGCGGATCCTCCGGCACTTTCAGCCGTGAAGGATTTTGGACGTATGAGAAAGATTCCAGGTGTTTCTCCAGTGAACTTAGTCTTGACATTGGTTGTTCCGCCGAATACGGGTTCAACACCAGTTAAGCCATCACTGTCGAGTAGATCAACAATGTTGGTGATTACTGGTGCGTCCATTTTGACTGAGAGTCGTCCAGCAACGTCACGTCCGCCGTATGTGGTTCCAAATAGTATTGCTAGAGGTGATTCTTCGGTGGCTTTGGCAGCAACGGCTGCAGCTAATGCCGGTCCTGGTAGCCCATTATCTAGGTCGCCAGTAGTGAGTATTCTTGTTGCGCCATGCTCCCCTAATTCACCTGCTGCTTGTTCTGCGTCAGCGCCTGCGTGGAATACGGTGACTTCGCCTAGCTCTCTGGCTTTTGCTAGCAGTTCAAGTGTTATTGAGGAAACAATCCCATCTGTTGTCTCTGCGTGTACCCATATATTTCCCATGATTCCTCCTATATAACTTTCATTTCTTGGAGAAAGGCTACGATTCGTTCATGACCGTCACCTTCATCTTCTATGATCTCACCAGCTTCTCGTTCGGGAGCGGGCTCGATAGAAACTATTTCTTGGCGTCCGCCCGCCCAGCCTACGGTGTTAGTTTCAATCCCGAGGTCTGCGAGGCTTAACTCTTCAACTGGCTTTGATTTTGCTGCCATGATTCCTTTGAACGAGGGGTATCGCGGTTCCACAACGCCAGCAGTTACAGACACTAGGGCTGGGAGCGGACAGTCAACCTCATCGTAACCATCTTCTGTTTGACGTTTCACAGCGACATTACCGCTGTCAACGGTGACTTCTTTTGCGAAAGTGACAGATGGGAGACCAAGCAGCTCTGCAACTTGCTCAGGAACCGTGCCCGTGTAGCCGTCGGAGGATTCTGTTGCAGCTAGGACTAAGTCTGGTTCCGTTCTTTGGATAGCTGCAGCTAGGACCTTAGCTGTGCTTAAGGCATCGGAACCAGATAAGGCGTCATCGCTGACAAGGATGGCGCTATCAGCGCCCATTGCTAGAGCGTTATTGAGGCCATTTCTCTCATTGTTTGGCACCATAGAAATGAGTACGACTTCGCCGTCATCTCCAACTAACTGAAGTGCCATCTCGACTCCGTACGAGTCGGATTCATCTAGAATAAGTTTGACGTCTCTATTTAGGGTTTTTGTTTCTGGATCTATTGCACCGGGATCTGCTGGATCTGGAATCTGCTTTACGCAAACTGCTACTTTCATTTTTCCTTCTTTTCAGTTCTTGTTATAAGTCTGTATCTATTTATGACTTTACAGCAGGTTTTCGCGTATTCCATAACTGAAGAATGTGTGGAAAGTCACAGCTTGTCCACAAATTTCCTAGAATGGTTATGTGAAAATAATGTTCCTCGTAAATCCCGCAGCATCCTCTGTTACTCCGAGGACTCGAGTGGTTATCCAAAAGGCATTAGCTGCTGACCATGAAGTTGTGTTGGCAGAGACCATTCGCCGTGATCATGCAACACGCTTGGCGAAGCAAGCAGTTGAAGAAGAGTTCGATGTCGTTGTCGTTTTGGGAGGGGACGGGACGTTAAACGAAGCTGCCAACGGACTTATCCATTCACAAACCGCCCTTGCGGTTCTTCCGGGTGGGTCAACTAACGTATTTGCAAGGACACTTGGACTTCCAGATGACCCGGTCGAAGCAACAGGAATTCTTCTAGAAACCATGGATAAAGCTAACCCTAAATCGGTAGGTTTAGGTTGCGTTAATGGACGATATTTTTTGTTCCATGCTGGGATGGGCTTTGATGCGGCAGTAGTCGCTGAGGTCGAGAAACGTGGGCGCCTCAAGAGATATGCAAGCCATGCTTTATTTGTTTATGCGGCTGTCGATACATGGTTACGGCATTACGATCGCAAGCGACCAGCCTTCAGGATCAAACACAGTGATGGGTCAGTCATACCTAGTTCTAAGTTTGCAATTTGTCTCAACACTGACCCTTACACATACCTTGGTAGCAAATCTTTGAAGTTATCTTCTGACGCTGGCCTTGATCAAGAACTCGTGACTATAAGCATAAACAGTCTCAGCGTCAACCGAATGCTTGGATTGGTCAGTGCTGCAATACGCGGTTCAACAGCCTTCCATAATTACTCATACATTGATTACAAATCTGATGTGTCAGCATTCGTAATTGAGGGACATAGACCATTCCCTTATCAAGTAGATGGCGATTATTTGGGTGAAGTGACAAGTTTAGAGTTTAGTTACGCACCTAAAGTGCTTGAACTGATCACACCAAATCCTGAACTTATTGGCCTCTAGTATTAGCAAAAATACTTTTATTGCTCTTGTATTTTGAGACCATCATGATTTATCGCAGAGTAACTTTTGCAAAGGCATGATTCCAGCTCATGAATTTTTAACTAGTTGACCCTTTGATGAACGCTTTCACCATTTGAACCTCATCAGTGATTATCGAATTTACTCCTAAGTGGACCTGTCTTGCGACCGCGCTCTGTTCGTTAACTGTCCATACGTTTACTTCGATATCGTTTTCTTTTGATATGTTCATGAAGTCTTCACTCACGAGTGAGTAGTGAGGGTGAACGGCTTGAAAATTATTTTCTGTGACCGTTTCAAATAGCTTGGATCTTTCCCAGCCCTCTTGGGCCGTCAGATACCCTAATTTAATCCGCTGGGAATATTCCCTCAGATTTTTTAGAATCTTTAGGTTAAACGAAGATACCAGTAGCGGCGACGAGGTTATGTTTTCGTTAACTTCTGATACGACCCTTTTGGCTAAACGTTGCAGGTCAGTGACAGGAGAAATTTTAAGCTCAATATTAAGCGGAATTGTCTTAAAGTCATTCAAAACATCATTTAGGGTTGGAACAAAGTTAGGTAGGCTCTTTAACGTTGAATTCTCAATATCTATTCCCTCGCAAGTTTTGTCGTGATGAATTGCTAACTGGTTATCTTTGGTTAGCCAAACGTCAAGCTCTATAGAGTCAGCTTCCTGTTGGACAGCTGCATGGAAAGCTTCAAGTGTGTTCTCTCTATGATCAGAGCTAACTCCGCGATGGGCACAAACTTGAATCATGTTTTGAAATCTTACCTGACATACGCTTTCTCATACATTTCAGATTTTGAACAAAATTAACATATACCCCATGTGCCACTTGTCACACACCAAGAAAACGTGTATCGTCTAGAACAGATCATTAAGTAATGATCTCTTAGAGTCGCTTAGTGCTTTGCGGAGGGCCTGTGGCAATTCAAACAATACCTTATTATGACCGGCAAAGGGACTGGCGAGAATTAGCGCTTTGTAAAGACACCAGCCCAGAGCTCTTTTTCCCAATAGGCAACACCGGAAGTGCATTGGATGCAATTTCTTTAGCTAAGAATGTTTGCTCTAGATGCCCATCACAAGTTGAGTGCTTAGAGTATGCTCTTGACTCCAACCAAGATAATGGTGTTTGGGGTGGAAGATCAGAGGAAGAGCGAAGACTCATCCGCAAACAGCGACGCTCTTAATTAACTAATTAACGTTTGTATTCAAATCAAGCTAAGGAGCTGAATCTTCACCTAATTTGGGTATACGTATACGGGCGACAGTCCCTGTTGGATCTTTAGGGGATAGTTCCACGTCTCCCCCAAGATCCGTCTCGATTAAATTCCTAACGATCGTTAACCCCAAACCAAAATTCTTTTCGTCAAAGGTTTCCGGTAGCCCCCTTCCATTGTCCGTCACCGTAATCTGAAAAGTGTCATCCCTTGCACCAAAGTGGATTCTGACCTCAGGTTTTTCTTGACTGAGGGAGTCCTTGAAACCATGTTGAATTGTATTTTGCAAGAGCTCATTTAAGATAACTGCCAAGACTGTCGTCTCTGCCGATGGGAAAGTGATGGTGTCCCCTTCAATCTTGAAATCAATAGTCATCTCAGGGCTCGTTAGGCCCTCTGACACCAGTCGCACAAGAGGTTTGATGACATCATCAAAGCAAATACTTGTTTCGGGATTATGAGAGAGGATCTCGTGCACAACAGCAATGGAGCGAATGCGGCGAACGGAATCATTGATTGCTTCTTGCGCTTCCTCTGCTACTAATCGCCGGGACTGGAGGTGAAGCAAAGATGAAATTGTTTGCAGATTGTTTTTTACTCGATGATGGATTTCTGCAATGGTGGAATCTTTTGACCTGATGAGATTATCTCTTCGCCTCAATTCAGAGATATCTCGGATGAGGAGTAGCGCTCCGATCATCTCTGCCCGTTCTATTAGAGGAATCCCTTTCAGGGTGACAGTTTGGCCTCCCAGAGATATTTCATCAGATTGAGGTCGTTGTGTGGAAAAGATGAGTGGAATTGATTCGCAGTTGAGTTCCTCCACTCCAAGCCTTTTCCCTTCCACTTGGTCTACCTTTAGTCTGCTCAAAACCGAGACTGAATTTGGCGAAGCAAAACGGACATATCCCTTTGCGTCTAGTTCTATTACCCCATCACTCACTCTCGGTGTAAATTCGGTTTCTGCCTGAGTTTCTTTAAATGGATATTTCCCTTGCGAAATCATGATGCCCAATTTTCTAAATAGTGAAAAGTAGGTCATTTCTAGCTCTCCTGCGACTCGTTGGTCATCGGGCGAAAAGTCACGTGAGAGTACTGCTATAGCTTTACCGTTGAAGTTGACAGGAACACACAAGGTCCTGATTCTTTCAACATTGGTCTGTGATAATAGCCCTCCGTCAATGCTTTCTAGTGTTTTGCGGGCCTGGTCAAGAAAAGGACGTTCACCTGGCTTGAAGACCGTTCCCTCCATTTTGGTTCGGTAAATACTTCTACTTGTGGTTGGTCGAACATGAGCAACAACAGTATAAGCAGATACAGGAGTGTCGGACTCAGGTACACATAATAGCAAATCAGCGAACGAGAGGTCTGCGAGAAGGTCCCATGACCGTATAAGGCCGTCAAGGTGTTCCAGTTCGTCTTGGTTTAGTTTCTTATCTAGGGCCGTGAGATCATTCATGGCTTGCCGGTAATTGGAATAGCCTAGGCTCCGAAGCCAATTTTTGGTGCAGATTGTGAGCCAATATCAATGAAAGTTATTCTTGACGCTGGCACTCCAACCTCTCGGCCATCTTTATCAGTCAACCATAAAGTCCCTGATGAAGCCTCAAGTGCATTGTCAATTTGCGACTTGAGTACAGATAGTTCTGTATCCTCAGCCATTTCAAGTTGGATTTCTTTGCCGGCTTCTCCGACCCCTATTCGTATAATCATTGTTTCCTCTCCTAGTTATTAAAGTATTTTAAGTTCTTCGTTGTATCTTCTTGTTGGAGCTAGTTCTATATCGATAGTCTCAACGATTTCAGCGAATACCTTCCCAGCTTCACTATCCGGTTTAGTTGCAGCTAGTGGTTTTCCTGAGTCAGACCCTTCTCTTAATTCTTGAACCAAGGGAATCTGGCCAAGCAGAGGGACCTCTAAACGATTAGCTAGATCTTCTCCTCCACCGTGGCCAAAGATGTAATAGCGTTTATCATCATCGCCGGTAAACCAAGACATGTTCTCAATCACGCCTTTAACTTCCAAATTTACATTCTTTGCCATATAAGCAGCTCGCTGAGCGACCTTTTGGGCTGCTGGTTGGGGTGTTGTTACAACATAGAGCTCGGAGCGTGGCAAAAACTGAGCTAGTGATAAAGCGATATCCCCTGTTCCGGGTGGTAAATCAATCAACAAATAATCAAGGTCGTCCCAGAAAACATCGGTGAGGAATTGCTCGAGAGCTTTGTGTAGCATTGGACCTCGCCAAATTACTGGCTGGTCTTCACGTGCGAAGAAGCCCATTGATATAGCTTTTACGCCGTGCACGCGGGGAGGTATCAATAAATCATCGATAACGGTTGGAGGTTTATCAATTCCTAACATACGAGGTATAGAAAATCCCCATACATCTGCATCGACAATTCCTACGCTTTTCCCGCGATTTGCGAGAGATATCGCAAGGTTTGCAGATACTGAAGATTTTCCAACTCCCCCTTTGCCAGAGGCGATGAGCAAGACACGAGTTTTGCAAGATGGATCGGCAAAGGGTATGACCCTTCCCTCGGCATGACCGTGTGCTGGTTGGGACCCTGCTGTAGATGCAGGATCACCGTGGACTAGTTCGCGTACTTTTGCGCGCTCTTCATCATTCATCACACCGAAATTAACTTGGACTTTATCGATTTGATTTGTTTCTAACAGAGCTTCGCTTATGTCATTTTCAATTTTTGCTTTGAGCGGGCATCCTGCAATAGTGAGTAGGATTTCGACAGTTACCTGGTCGTTATCTACAGATACACTTTTGACCATTCCTAGGTCAACGATGCTTCGGTTGAGCTCCGGGTCCTGAACAGGCTTTAGAGCTTCATAAATTTCTTCGGTTTTTATAGTCATTGATTATTTCCGATCCATTCTCTAGTGTATGCCCTTTCGAGTCTTGATCTCAACGCGTGCCGTCATAGTTGAATTACTTTTTAGGTCTGAAATTAAAGTGGTTAGATGGGATTGGGCCCACTTATTCTGCGCAGGTCAAGGAAGAAAATAAATTGTCGACTTGATCCGACACTTGGCTCGGCACTTGTGTGGTTTCTGATTCGATGATCTCTAAAACAGTTTCAAGATCACCGCATGCCGTTTGTGAATCAGTGCCCGAAATTAGAATGGCGCGGGTGAGAAGCACCTCAATGTTTGTGGGATTTTGATTTACTGCGAAATTAATTTGGCTTACTGCTCGTTGGTAGAGTGCCACGTCACCTGTCTGAGCCAAAAGCAAAGCTTGTCGACTCAATGCCTCTGGATTAGTAGGGTCGTCTTCTAAAATAGCACGGAATAGCTTAAGGGCGCTCACACTTCTTTGTGCTTTATCGCTCTGAAGAAGGTAGTTAGCTGCTTCGAGAGCAATTCGGGTGTTCATTTCTAATTCGTCTAGCAAAGGTTGTTCAAAATTTTGTAGAAGGTCATATTTTGACTCTGCATATACCTTCCCTATTAACCCTTGACTGTCAAGAACGCTTCGTAATTGAGAGGTAATTTCGAGTTCTTGGAGTTCCTGAAGCTCAATAAGAGCTTCGGAAAACCTTGACTCATCAGATAATGCGATGGTTAAAAAAACTATTGCATCAGCAAATTCTGGATTTAGGATACGAACCTCTCGCCAATCTCTGATCTGTGGATCGCTATCTTCACCTGTCCTGTAACGCAACCACGCTCTGTATGTCAGTGCTTCAGCATTGCTCGGTTGATCTTGAAGCACCTCATCATAAATTGAGATCGCTTCATCCCACTTGTCGGAATCACTGAGTAGCTGTTGTGCCTCTTGGAGTTTGGTTACAGTACTTTTTCTGATACTCCCAGTTATTGTCTCTGAACCTGTTCTCTCGCCTGATGAGTTTGCGATCGCTATACCTGAAATGAGCGCTAGTACAACGAGGAAAGCAACTGTAAACCAAGTTTTCTTTACGTTCTGAAGTTTCGATTCCTTTATGCTACGCGTCTCTTGTTTTGTTAACTTAATAAGTCTTCGTTTATAGTTTCGAGATAATTGCGCATAGTCTTTCTCAGTGAGATCTCCTTTGGCCAACTCACTATCTAGGTCGTCTAGCGATTTGAGAAGGAAATCCTTTTCTTTTTCAGAGCTATTGTGAGCCATTTTTCTAATTATGCGTCGAAATCATTTTGTGAAGCTTCGGAGTCAATGCGGTGAACTTTACGTATTTCTCGGATTTGCTCTTCTTCATCTTTTGTTAATTCAATTCCCGTAAAGTCTGAATTTCTTCTAGAAAAGGCTAATACCAAACCACCAAGTGCAATCCCAACTACCAGGAATGGGGAAATCCAAACCAACGAATCAAATCCCGACGAACTCGGGTTTAGGTTTACCCACTGTCCGTATTGTTCAACATAATAGGCTCTAATTTCTGAATCGCTTCGTCCTTGGTCTACTTGTTCCTTTATTTCAGCTCTTATTACCTGCGCTATAGGAGCCGAACTCTCAGAGACTGGCTGACCTGAACATTGTGGACAAGCTATCGTTGCCGCTAGTGAGGCAGCTCGCTCAGATGACGTCTCTGGATCCCCTGCATCAAAAGAGCCAAACAAAAGGGCAACTAGCGATACGAGCGCGAGCAACACCCAAGATAGGGTTCTTGGCTTAACCTTCACTAGCATTCGATGCCTGCCACTAATTTTTCATATGTAATGGGGCCAACAATCTTCTTTGCTACTAATCCATTTGGTGCGATTAGGACTGTCTCAGGTGCAGTCATCACGCTGTAATTAATTGCTACTCGATTGGTTCCTTCGTCAAGAAGCACTTGCCAGTCTCCTCCATATTTGTCAAAGAAGCGATCAATGTCTTTCTTGTTGTCGTTGAATGCCACAGATACAAGCTTAGTATTGCATTTGACACCATTACTTGAGAATGCACCTTCGTTATGGAAAGCAAGCAACTCGTCGTGTTCAATTATGCATCCCGTACACCAACTTGCAAAAAAATTCACAGCGACCCATACCTGATCTTTAGGAATCAGTGCTCGATTCGCAATTAATACATCTTCTAGGTCAAATTCTCCACCATTAACCGTTTCCGCTTGAAACAAAGGAGCTGGTTGACCAACCAAATCAAAATTAGGTTGATTTGATTGTGTGCCTCTAGTCGCTAGAAGGACTACAAAACCTATAGATACAACCGCGAAAAGAATTAGTCCAGATTTCCCTAAGCTCATCTTTCTATCTCTTCTGCATGCACACTAGATTCCTTTTCCATTACTACTGTCTGCTTTCGCTTCGTTGAAGGTATTGCAGACAATGCGCTGCCAAACAACATTACGAATCCACCTACCCAAATCCAAACAAGGAGAGGCTGTTCAGTTATTTGTATGACTATAGATTGGTCATCTTCTTCCGGAGGGTCAAGAAGTGCTATTTGAATATCCTTTGTGGATGAAGTCTTCGTAGTAGGCGACGGAACCAATTGGCCAGAAGCAGTGAAACGCTCAATAGACGGTTGGAGGATATCTCCGTCAATCCTTATTTGGACTTTTTCTTGTATGCGGTTTGAGTAGACAATCTGTTCGGAAGATTCGTAAGTGATATCTGCGCCACCAAAAGTGACCGTCTCTCCGGGGTCTAATGTAAAAGATGATTGAGAGACATAAGACGAGCTAGCTATCAGCCCAAGAGACAGCATGACTACACCCAAATGAACTATCATCCCGCCATTAGATCTTCCCACAAAGCCCCTCATTTTGTTACGGCGAATAGACAGAGCTAAATGACGTATAGCGCTCGTTCCTGCGAAACCCGCAAAACCAAAGCCCAGCAAGGGGATGAGTCCTCTTGCTCCTACTAAGACTGCGATCACAAGAGATAGTGCTCCACCCCATGCAGGCCATTCAAGTCTGTCTCTGAGTAGTTCTGCACCTGCCTTTCTCCATGGAAGTACAGGAGCAATAGCCATTAGGAAAAGTATGACGAATCCTATTGGCATTGACATTTTCTCGAAATACGGTGCCCCAACGGAGATTTGGCGGTCCTGAGTTGCTTCCACTATCAGTGGAAAAATCGTGCCTAAAAGAATTACAAAGGCAAAAGCTCCGAATGCAAGGTTATTTGCGAGAAAGGCACCCTCCCGAGACAAAGCTGAATCTATTCCACCTTGTGATCGAAGCCGGTCCCCACGCCAAAAGATCAGTGCTAACACGACTAACAGCACAAGTGAGAAAAACCATAATAACCAAGGACCTATTCCCCCTTCGGAGAAGGCATGCACAGATGCGATAATTCCGGATCGAGTGATGAATGTACCGAGGATTGTCAGCAAGAAGGTTGAGCAAACTAAAGACAGATTCCAGACTCGAAGTAAGCCCCTTCTTTCTTGAGCAAGGACAGAGTGCAGGAAAGCAGTTCCTGTTAACCACGGAAGTAGAGACGCATTTTCAACAGGATCCCAACCCCAGTACCCTCCCCAGCCAAGAACATCATAAGCCCACCAAGCTCCAAGTATTATCCCAAATGTGAGGCATGCCCATGAGAATAAAGTCCAACGCCTGGTGATCAGTAGCCAACCTTCGCCTAACCTCCCAGTTATAAGTGCAGCTATTGCAAAGGCAAAAGGTACTGTGAAACCGACGTAACCCAGGTAAAGAATTGGGGGGTGGAAAGCTACCAATATATGATTTTGCAAAAGTGGGTTTGGCCCTGGCCCATCGTATCCCACTGGTGGGTCAAAGGATTGAAAGGGGTTAGCCGGGCCGAGCATGAGCAATGCAAAGAACGCTGTAACCATGAACATCGTAACTAAAGCCCATGACACCATTGGATCTGAAAGCCTATTAGAAAATTTCTTTGCAACAATAGCGAGGTAACCTGCTAGCACCAGACCCCAAAGAAGTATTGACCCCTCAAGGGCTGACCACATGGTTGCGACGTTATAGAGAGGTGGTGTTAAAGAGCTGCCTTGTTCAGCGACATATTTGATAGAGAAGTCTCTTGTTACTAATGCCCTTTGCATAGCAAAAGTTGATATTGCCATTCCTGCAAAGGCAACCCAAGCATATTTGGCGCCTACCGCACGCAAACGTTCTCTGGATTTTTTAAGGCCGGCGACTATAGTCAGCGATCCAGTCAGGGATGCTGCAAGAGTGAGTACTACGCCCATGGAGCCAATTACAAGGTTCATAACATTCCTAGGAGTCAGGTACTTCCGGTATTTGCCCCCGTTCCTCTGCATCGTCTAACCGTTCCTCACGGTAGTCGTTATCATGCTTTACCAAAATCCGATTTGTTGAGAACCACCAGCCATCATTGGCGCCGTTTGGGAATACGAATCCTGGTTTAGGTAAAGGCTCTTCATTCCATTTGCCTTCAAGCACCACAGGTATGCCTTCATCAAAGAGGTCTGGAGGAGTCCCTGTGCTGACTACATCAACAAGCACGCCATCAAAGGAGATTGTAAAGAAGGTGTATTCGTTGCCGTCTATGATTACAGTCTGGTCTGACGTTGCGCTCGAAATTGGTGACCCCAATATCTGAAATCGTCTGTCTCCTAGTTCAGATCTTTCCTGCACTGCCTCGTCAGCGGGGAGAAAGGATTGACTGTTGGTTATTAGAAACCAGACAAGGACAATTACAGCAATAGCTATGGCTAGTAAAGCAAACAGAGGAAGCCATTTTGGAGCCAGTCTTGCTTTTGGAACTCTAGGAGAGAGGTCCATTTGAATATTTTGTTCGTCCATTTCTTACCCTAATCTGTTGATGAGGTCATCCACCTTTGACGATCTTTGGGAACCTGCCGGGTTAGTTGCTTTCCTTTTCTGACCACCCTCCACGCATACATAGATAGTGAAATTAGGGAAATAGACCATCCCGCTATCAGATAACCGAGATGAGTCATTGAACTTCGTCCTTTGGTTGGTAATTTGAATTTCCATCTACAGAAATTCCTTCGTTTATTCTTTCTTCAATTACCCCTTCTATCCCATCTGTTTCTATCTCTGTAACTAACCAACCGACTCGAAATCGGTGGGTCATCAACCATAGAAACGAAATTCCTACGATTATGAATCCCAAGAACAATGTAAACAATGTGAGATTTTCAAGCTTTCCATCTGTCAACGAAGACTTCTGATGGAGCGTGTTATTCTCCCACCATTCAACTGACCGGTTGACGATAGGTATATTAACTGCCGCAATTATCCCAACCACAGAGGAACGCTTGGCCCTGAGATCAGGATTAGCTGGAACTTGACGCAACGCTAGGTAACCTAAGATCATCAAAAATAGAACAAGGGTCGTTACCAGGCGAACATCACCCCATTCCCACCAGGTATTCCATGTTGGTCTTCCCCAAATACTTCCGGTAACAAGCACTAGACCACAAAACATTAGGCCGATTTCTGCTGATGCATGTGCGACAGTGTCCCACCAACGAGATTTTTTCCAGAGGTAAAAGACGCTACCTATTCCGGTGGTGATTATGGCAACGTATGCAAAGATTGCCAATGGGACATGAACGTATATCAGCCTGACAGCGTCGTTCATATTGTCATCAGCAGGGCTGAGGAGGAAAGAGAATATCAGAAGTGTTGGGATTCCTAAGAGCAAAGAAATTCCCATAAATCTGGTTCCTCGTGAAGTTGTGAATTCTTGCTTCTCTGTACGCTGCATTAGGTATCCTCTATTATATTCCCATATGTCAACATACCCACAAGTGTGTAGACAATAGCAATCACTGAGAGAAGTCCCAACCACGCCCATCCATCGGCGTTAACTCGTCCGAAAGCATCGCCGAAGGCCCTCGTCGCCCCGATTACGGCAGGCGCTAAAACTGGAAGGAATAGAACAGGCAAAAGCGTTTCTCGCACACCTAATCCAGAAGCAATGACACCGTAGAGCGTTCCTGAACTTGAGATAGCAAGGGTTGTTACAACGGCAGAAACGATTACGAGGGGATAATCCACGACGGACATATCAAACAAAACGACCATGACTGTGAATAGCAGGGCCTCAAGAACAATTAATTGGAGGTATAGCCCTATCGTTTTGCCGACATAAATAGATGTTGGGGAGATTCCGGAGAGCATCAACCTATCTATCGCCGAATCAGAAGTCTCAACATCGACAGATCGTTGGATCGCCAGTATCGCTACCAAAAGGGTGGACACCCAAAAGAGACCTGGTCCGGTGTCTCGAAGAGTTTCGGTATCCGCATCTAACGCGAATCCAAATAGAACAAGAATTAGAAGCGTGTAAGGGGCTATTTGATTAATTAGTATCCTTGAACGCAACTCAATAAGAAGGTCTTTTTTTGTAACTAACCAAGCATCACGAAACATATCTATCCTTCGCTATCCTGACCTGAATCGCTGACTATGCGACCGCCTTTAACAAACAAAGTTCGCTCTTGGGTTGACCCTATTTTATCTATCTCATGAGATGCGATCAGTACAGTGGTGCCCAGTTCACTGGCTTGAAGGATGGAGGAATTAACTAGTTCTCTTCCGTTACTATCAAGACCTGCATATGGCTCATCAAGAAGCCAGATGCTGGGTCTTTTAATCAGGAGAAGGGCGAATGACGTTCTCCTTCTTTGCCCTTCTGAGAGATTTTGTACTTGAACGGAGCCCAATCGGTCGTTCAATCCAAAGAATGCCATAGCTTTATCAACTTCAATGTCATTTGCGCCATAAGCACTCGCCCAGAATTTCAAATTTTCACTAACTGTAAGGTCTGGATAAAGACCTGTCCGGTGCCCGAGTAAACCAATATGTGCCCTTAGTTCCATTCGTTGCGTGCGCAGGTCAAAATCAAGTACTGTTCCTATTCCACTTCGCATAGGAAGTAATCCAGCGCAAAGACGTAGAAGCGTCGATTTTCCAGCCCCATTAGGCCCCTTTATGAGTACGACTTCTCCCTGTCGTATATTCATTGTGGCGCCTGTCAAAGCAGGAAATTGCCCAAGGAAAACCATACTTTGTTCTAAATTAATTACTGTTGCCAAGATTAGCTCGTTTCAGAGACCGGTACTTAAAATCTACTGCGAGTATGCTAATTCCATCTATTTCTCGATATTTAGGTTCTTAAAAGTAATAATTTGTGATTGCGAGAAGTCAATAGAGTTTCTTTTCGCTAACGTCTTCTTTGATGTTTGTTTCAAAAGCATTCCAAGCACTTGGACGCAGCCTAATTATTTTAGGTGGATTGACTCTACTATTTGTTGCATATCAGCTATGGGGTACGGGTGTTCTCACAGACCGTTACCAATCAGACCTTGAAGAAGATTTCACTGAATTAATTGAAGTCGTAGAAGAATCAACCTCCACAACTGATACACCCAAGACCAGTGATACTGATATATCTAACTATGCTGAGCTTTTGTGGAGACCCGAGGGTCAAGCCATGGCACAGATAGTTATTCCCAAAATGGGTTTAACAGCAACCGTTGTCTCAGGAGTTTCCTCCGAATCTCTAAGAAGAGGTCCGGGGCATTTCCCTGACACTCCGATGCCTGGCATGCCAGGGAATTCTGCAATTGCTGGCCATAGAACCACCTGGGGAGCCCCGTTTGGCAATATAGAGAAGTTAGAACCCGGTGATGAAATAAAGATTCAAACGATACAAGGGAGCTTTACTTACGTTGTGTTGGAACAGAATGCTGGGCGTGGCAATTTCATAGTAAGTCCAAATGAATTCGACGTACTTAATCAAAATTTCAACAGTTCGCCTAACAGGTTAACGTTGGTTTCTTGCCACCCAAAACTTACGGCTAGAAATAGGATTATTGTTGTTGCAGAACTAATTGGAGAGCCAGCTGAGTCATTCCAAAGACCGGACTACTTAAGTCAGCCTCGATTTACATTTACTTTTGATGAGGAAGTTATAGCTGAAGCGTTGGGAGAAGATGGATTTGAAGATCTCTCACAAGATGCCATTGAAAGGGATACAAGTCTTTTGAATGAAGAGGAACCTGAAGTTAACACACAAGTTGAAGAAAGTAATCGCTCCGAAATTAGCGATGTGTCGACCACTCAAGAGAATTTGACCCCTACTACCCAACCGCAACAAGTTTCGGGTTTTGGTGAAGGTTTAAGTGGTGATAGGTCAGCAATAACTCCATCAATTACATGGGGATTAGCTTTGATAACCCTTATTATGACCACAGGGTTTATTGCAAAGCGGTGGAGGCGTTGGCCAACTTACTTCCTCTCGTTAGCGCCTATAATTGCTATAATGCTTGTCTGGTTCTTTAACCTTGATCGTGCATTGCCCAGCTATTAGTCGGAAACTATGCAAAAAAAATATTCTAAGTCTAAAGAACCTAACATGAGGAGTGTCAGTTCGTTTTCGCTCAACACCACACCCGCACTGTTCTTGGCTCTTTGCATATTCTCAGTAGCATTTGGAGCATGTTCGAGTGCGGAAGAAGAGGACAGTGGATTTAGTCCAGCTATTATCCCAGGAGCACTCGCTAAAACCGGAAACGCTGACACCCTTGTGCTTGAGGGAAAAATTGTAGCTTTTTTGTATGAACTAAGTTCTGAAGATTGCTTTAATGAATATCGTCTAGTCGATGACCGGACAGGCGACATCTCAGATTTGACGACTATTGTCGACTGCCGCAGACCGCATGATGCCGAGATCTACGGAGAGTATGTGCACCCTGCGGGCCCTGGGGAGCCGTACCCGGGGAGAACAGAAATCGAAAGATGGTCTGCAATAAAGTGTTTTGAAGGTTTCAAGGATTTTGTCGGATCTGATTATGTTCTTTCTGATCTTGAAATTGGGTCAATACCTCCAGAACGAGAAGATTGGGAAATAGGCTTATACAGAACAACAGCATGTTACGTTTACGCTCCAGGAAGTCAATTGTCCGGATCAATGAGAGGAAGTGGCATTTAAAAGTGAAAGATTACTTTCGGAACCAGCAATCAACGACAACCGATTTAAAGCAGAGGAGGTCCAGAGTTGCGAAATATGTAAAATTCGGAAAGCGCACAGGGTACTCCCTCTGGCTGGTCGCAATCATTCTTTTCTTCAGCCTATTTTTTAGCGATTTTGATGGCCCCTTGGTAGGACTTCTACTTGCATGTCTCATAGCAGGATGTGTGATCTTGCTGCCCTCAATAGTTTTGTCATATGCAGTCAGAGCCGCAGAACGCGAAGAGCGGAATTCGTCGTAGATATTTAAAGTTTTTTTTATCCGTTATCGTCTTGGGCTGGTGAAATATCAATTGGCTCAGCTGGAATATTCCCCGCAATTATGTCCGGGAGGAACTCAAGCAACCTGTTAGGCAAAGTTTGGACTTTTGCTGCTACTAGGTCATCAATTGACCACCATTGAGCATCCTCAAAAGCGGCAGCCTCGAGTGCTTCTAGCCCTTGGGGGTTCCATTCAGAGGATTCTGATGTGAGCGCTATATGAATTCTCTCATCAGATTTGAAATGGTACATTGCAAAGTCAAACTCAACGTACTGAGTCCATATACAAGGCCCTACTTTGACATCACGAAAGCCACACTCTTCGTAGAGTTCGCGGGCGGCTGCTTCTTGGCTTGTCTCTCCAGGCTCAATTCCTCCGCCGGGTATTTCCCACCATGTTCCTTTCTCTGGCCGCATGGGATCAGAGCCATGCATCAAAAAAACTCTGTTGGCCTGATCAAGTAGAACTACCCGAGCAGCTGGCCTGCGCAAGCTCCAGACCATTAGTTTTTCGGGAGATCAATAAACGGTGTTTCCTTCGGGTGCCCTGGTTCTTTGGGAAGACCAAGTACACGCTCTCCGATGATATTTCGTTGCACTTGGTCAGTCCCACCATAAATCGAGGGAGCTGGAGAGAATGTTGTAACTTCGTGAACCCAGCCACCTTGATTGACTTCCGTTGACGTTAGCATTCCATCAGCTCCGACGACCATGTTTCCTACCTCACGGAATTGGCGATACAACTCACTTACCATTAACTTGCCGATATTGCCTTCGGCCCCTGTCCTATCACTACTTGCTTTTGCTCGGATCATATTCAGTCGGTTCACTTCCACGAGTGTATGCAGCTTCATCATTTCATCTCTGATTACTGGATCTGTATCTTTACCAAGTTTCTGAGCAAGTTGACTTAACCTTTCAAAGAGTCTTGGTCCGATTGCTGGGGTTCCGCCGCTTCCTCTAGTGATAGATGAGAGCACATCGCCGACTTTTAGATCAAGTTGCCCAGCAATAGAACCTGGAATTGCTGATGGTACTGGAACGGTTCCACTACCAAGGTGAGATCGTTCAAACATCAGGGTTGAGTTTGCGACTCGCCAGCCATTAGATTTACCACCAATCAATGCATTGTCATGCACTTTCCCATCTGTGATAAAGACTTCGTTGAAAAGAGCACGTCCGGTCATTTCTGTGAGCGGCCTGACGTCAACACCTTTTTGCTTCATGCTGAATGCGAAGTAAGAAATTCCTTGATGCTTAGGTAGATCTGGATCAGTTCGAGCTATGAGCATCCCCATATCAGCAACTTTGCCGCCTGAGGTCCATACCTTCTGGCCATTAATAACCCATTCATCTCCATCTTTCTCTGCTTTGCATTGCAATCCAGCAAGATCTGATCCGGCGCCGGGTTCAGAGAAAAGCTGACACCATGCATGCTGGCCATTAAGAATTTTAGGGATGTATTCTCTGATCTGATCATCGGTACCGTGTGTGGCAATCGTAGGAGCTGCGAGCATCATACCGAGCCCTGTCGGTGGTCCCAAAACCCCTTTATCCGCCATAACGCTGAGTGCAACATGATTGAGGGCTCTACTCCAACCTCTTCCTCCAGCTTCTTCACTGAGCATGGTGTGCGAGAGTCGGGCGTCAGCCATAAGTTGCCACCATTGGGCAACGGTAAGCTCAGGGTCCCAGTTTTGGTCTATCCATTCACCAACCTCGGTCTTTACATCAGATTCAGTTATTTGACTCATCGGACTCCTTACAAGACTCTCAATAGGTGTAAATCTACCTCATTATCCTATGTCATTGCTATTTGAATTCCCCTCCAAACGGTTTCCACGTTTGGGAACGATACTGACCCGATCTCCGTCATTGTGCACTGAAACATTTGCTCCATAAATATTTTTGAGAGTTGCTTCTGTCAAAATTTCATTCGGCAATCCAGATTTAGTAATTTTGCCATTGACGAGAAGTGCCATTGACGTCCCGTATTGAGAAGCAAGAGTCAAGTCATGGAAAGCGCTCAAAACTGTCAAACCGAGCCGTTTTCGTTGTTGATCAACAAGTTCAAGGACCTCCTGCTGGTGACCCATGTCAAGAGCTGTAGTTGGTTCATCTAGCAACAGTAGGTTTGGCTGCTGAACGAGTGATCTTGCGATAATCACTCTTTGGCGTTCACCTCCGGACATTTCTGTGACAAAACGATCTGCCATATGATGGAGATCCAAGTCTTCCATCACAGAGAGGCCAAGCGATATATCTTCATGTGTGGGCTGAAAGCCTCTACCCAAATATGGCGTTCGTCCTAGTAGAACATAGTCGATAACTCTCACACGAGGAGGGACAACTGGTATCTGTGGAACAATTGAAACTATTTGGGCTCGTGTTCTAGGTTCGGTTTGCATTAGGTCCGCACCTTGGAAGTGGACTGTTCCCAGCGCCGGAATGATTCCTGCGATTGCTCGAAGCAAACTTGACTTTCCTGATCCATTAGGGCCAATTATGGAAAGCCAATCCCCTGAGTTAACACTTAACGAAACATTGTTTACAACTTTCTTTCCACCAAGCTTAACTTCAAGCCCCTGAATGTTAAGAGGATTATATGATGCCATCTGACCTCCTCCTGAGCACAAATAAAAAGAAGGGAGCCCCAAAGAATGCCGTTACCACTCCTATGGGAAGCTCCGCAGGTGACTGCAGAGTCCGTGCTAAAAGATCAGTGAGGATGAGGAAAGATGCTCCAATGAAAAATGATAGTGGGACTACAAGACGATTTGATGCCCCGACTACTAGTCGGACTGCGTGTGGAACAATGATTCCCACAAATGCTATGAGTCCGCTTACTGCTACTGCGGAAGCTGCTGCTAATGAAGCTGCCCCGATGATGATCCAGCGGACTCTTCGTGGGCGAATACCTAGCGAAAGCGCTTCTTCTTCTCCGACAGCAAGAACATCCAGTGCTCCTTTCATAGAAAACATAACTATTAGAGAAATCGCAGCATATGGAAGAATCATAATTACCTCATCCCAACCACTTGTGCTGAGGCGGCCCAAGATCCAGCTATAGACTTGCCTTAATGTCGCTGATTCTCGCTGTTGGATATATGTTTGAATTGCAGTAAATAATGATGCAACAGCCACACCGGCAAGAAGTAAACTTGCAGTGCTCGTGGATCTTCCTACAGCGCCCCCCACTGCCAATGTGATCGCCACCGCTACCGCTGATCCTAGAAAAGCTGCTATCGGTAGCGCGTCAAACATGCCCTCGCCATTGGTAGCACCGGAGACAATCGCGATGGTTGCGCCTAAACCTGCCCCAGCCGCTACTCCTAGTAGATAAGGATCGGCAAGCGGGTTTCTAAATACCCCTTGATAAGAAGCTCCAGCTACTGCGAGGAGTCCCCCTACTATCAAGCCAAGGATAACCCTCGGCAAGCGTACATCCCATACAATGGCTTCTTGTATCGTGGAGAGTCCTGAGTCAATAGAAATACCGGGAAGCCGGTCAAGAATTTCAAGAAAGATTCGGTCTGGTCGAATAGATACGGGTCCGAATAAAAGGCTGACCAGAATTGATGCAAAGAGGATAAGGGAAGCCCCTGCGACTAACCCAAGGGTTAGTCTGGCAGGGGCTTCCTGCTGCTGTTGTTTCTTGTTATTAGCCAACTGTTTCTAGTGCTGTCATTTGCTCGACAGCAGTAGCGATTGCTTCTAAGAAGTCCACAACTCTTGGCCCCCATCGTGAAGCAATATCATCGTCTAATTCAATAACCTTTCCTTCGGATACTGCTGAAAGAGCATTCCACCCATTTCGTT
>Ga0207993_1000285_pt1 | contig 20372 bp, 22 predicted proteins | sample ETN01SmetaG_2_FD_185791 | JGI IMG/M metagenome (GOLD analysis project Ga0207993, IMG submission 185791) | Marine microbial and viral communities from oxygen minimum zone, Eastern Pacific Ocean - ETNP2014F12-01SV265 (SPAdes) (version 2) | ecosystem: Environmental > Aquatic > Marine > Oceanic ...
CGGAACAACTTCAGGAAGTAATACTGGATACTAATAAATGGCATACACAGTAAACAAAAGTAACAATTCGGCATCGCCAAACCAATACACAGTTCAGGACGGAGTTGTTAACTCTCAAACTGATTTAAGTTTTATTGGAAAAGGGTATGCAGGTTACGGTGAAAGTATTGCAGAAAACTTTTTACACTTATTAGAAAACTTTTCAAATACGACACAACCAACAAAACCTATCGAAGGGCAACTATGGTGGGATTCGACCAACGGAAAATTAAAAGTTTACAACGGAACTGCATTCCAAACAGCAGGAGGTAGTGCACCATACCAGGCAACAGCGCCATCAGGATTATCACAAGGTGATATGTGGATTGATTCTGATACTGGACAACTTTACTTTTATAACGGAAGTTCAAGTGTTTTAGTAGGTCCACCTTCATCAACAGGTACAACAAACGGATTTACCTACGATACTATTTTAGATTCATCAGATGCAAATCAAAATATTACAAAATGGTTTAATGACGGTAACCTTATTGCAATTATTTCAGAGGATGAATTTACTCCTAAATCAAGCATCACAGGATTTGCAACAATCAAAAAAGGTATTACTTTATCTACAGCAATTTCAGGAAACAAATTTCAGGGTACTGCCAGTGACTCAGATTCATTAGGCGGAGTTGCGGCGGCAAATTATCTAAGATCAAACGCCAATGACACAACATCAGGAACTTTATCAGTTGCAAACGATGGTGGTGTTATTGTTGGTGCAGACTCGGATCTTACAATCACAGTTGACGGTACAGGTGCAAACATATCAAACACTATTGCAGACACAGACATAACTTTCAAAGTAAATGACGGCGGTGTAACAAAAACTGTAATGACATTAGATGGTGCAAATGCTAGAGTAGGTATTGGAACAACAACACCGTCTGCAACAGTAGATGTCAACGGAACGATAAAAGCAACAAATATTGAAACAGCAGTTACTGGTGCATTGACAGGTGACGTCACAGGTAATATTTCAGGAACTGGAGCAAGTTCTTTAGGAACATTGGCAATGGGCGGAACTTTAACCTCAAAAAATATTTTGCCTGATGCAACAACAAGTTACGATATAGGTTCAAGTTCTAAAAAATATAACACTGTATATGCAAAAGCAACATCGGCTCAATACGCTGACTTGGCAGAGATATATGAATCTGATGCAGAGTATGAAGTTGGAACAGTTGTTATATTCGGCGGAGAAAAAGAAATAACAGTTTCGAGTATGGGTGCAGACACAAGAGTAGCGGGTGTAATATCAGAGAATCCAGCGTACTTAATGAATTCAGAAGCAACAGGACAAGCGGTAGCGTTACAAGGAAAAGTACCATGTAAAGTAGTAGGAACTATAAACAAAGGTGATATGCTTGTAACACATTCACAACATCCTGGTGTTGCAAGAAAAGGAAATGATCCTAAAGTAGGAACAGTAATAGGAAAAGCACTAGAGGAGTATAATTCAACAGAAATAGGCACAATTAATATTGTGGCTGGAAGACAATAAATATAAGCAAATGCCATACACAATAAACAAAACAGACGGAACAGTAATTGCAACGATCCAAGACGGTAATATTGATAATACTACCAGTTTAACTCTTTTCGGAAAGAGCAGATCTAATTTTGGTGAATTGCTTAATGAAAACCAAATAAAACTATTAGAAAATTCAGCGGGAACATCAGCACCAACGGCGCCTTTAAGAGGTGAGTTGTGGTTCGACACAAACACAGGACAATTAAAAGTTTATGATGGTTCAGCATTTGAACCGGCAGGCGGAGCAAATTCATCAGCAGGACAGCCAACATCACCAACAGCGGGTGATTTATGGCATGAAACAGGAACTGATCAAGTTTATGTTTACACAGGTTCAGCATGGCACTTGATAGGTCCGGTATACACATCAGGACAAACATTATCAGGTTGGAAGATAGAAACACTTGCAAGTTCAGGTGGTAATAAAGTTGTAAGTTCGATGTATGCAGGCAACACAAGAGTTGCAATACTTTCAAAAGAGACGTTCACACCAAGTGTAACACAAACAGGTTTTGCTGAAATCAAATCAGGTTTAACATTAAATTCAACAATAGGTGCAGTGTTTGATGGTACAAACACACAGGCAACAAACATTGATGTATCTACAACAACGAATCCATCAGGCACAGTTATTGCAGGTGGTAACTTTTTAAGAGCAGATGCGTCTGATGTAACAACAGGTTCTATCACAGTAGACACAGATTCAGGTGTAATAATTGGTGATGCACAAGAACTATCAATAACAGTTTCCAGCAACGATGTAACAGTTGCACAAACATCACAGGACAAAGATTTAAAATTTACAGTAAATGATGGCGGAGTTACAAAAACTCCTTTACAATTAACAGGTGCAGATGGTGGAGTTGACATCAGCGGTGATGTTACAATCACTGGTAACCTAAACGTAAGCGGTGCTTACAATTACACATCATCAGACATTGTACAACACTCAGACACTTTCTTAAAAGTAAATGCAGGTAATAGTGAAGCAGATGCTGGTTTAATAGTAGAAACTTCAGATACAAATGACGCAAGATTGTTTTATGATGTATCAGAAAATCATTGGACAGCGGGTGAAAACAATTCATATTCACAAATTATTAGATTGGCAGATGCAGTAGTAGACGGAAATGCTAACAAAGAAAAAGTATTAAAAACAACAGCGGCTGGTTTAGTTACAGTGACAAACATGAATTTAGCGGCAGTTGGTTCAGCAATAACAACTTCAATGACATCAAGCACTTCGGTTCCAACAATTGGACAGGTGTCGGCGTACGGAGCATTTTGGAATGGCTCTGAGAAGTACGTTTCAACGTCTAATCCAACTGGGGGCGACGGAAACGACGGAGATATTTGGTTCGTAAGGGAGGCGTAATCCTTTATGGTCGCAATAGTAAATAAATTTTCTTACACAGGTACGGTACAAGAAGTAACTGTTCCACCAGGAACACAATCAATTGACGTTTATCTATGGGGTGGCGCCGGAGGCGGTGGTGGTCCAGATGATAACCCAGGTGGACCTGGTACGGGAGGTCATCACCTAAAACATCTAAATTACACAGGTGCAGGTGCGGCTTCAATTGCAAGTAACATAGGAAACACTTTACAGGTCGCAGTAGGCGGCGGTGGAGGAGGTGGATCATCGGGAGGTGGTGCACCGGGTGGAACAAACGGAAAAAGTTTAACAGATTATTCAGGTGGAAGAGGCGGTAACGCAGGACCAAGACCATATTCAGGTGGTGGAGGTGCTGGAGGAGGAGCCACACTCGTAACACTTAATGGTACAGCCATACACATAGCCGGTGGCGGTGGTGGTGGCGGTGGTGCAGGTAACCACTCGGGTTCAACACCAGGAATCAACACAAATAATGCACACGGACAAACACCAGGAACACTAGGACAAAACGGTGGAGACCACTCTGGAGACGGTGGTGGTGGAGGCGGCGGAGGCGGCGGCTTCGTTGGTGGATCAGGTGGTGCAGGTGGTTCTGGAGACAACACAGGTCAAGGTGGGTATTCAGGTTTAAGTTTAGTGCAGACTGGAGGTACAGGTGTGTTAGCCTCAGGTACAACGCCAGGTGGTACAGGCGAATCTTATTACGTGTCAGGAGTTGGAGTAGGCGGAAGTCCAGCAAGATCAGGAGCCAATGGTTATGCAGTTGTTGTATTCAATATAGGAGTACAAGCAAACGTGAAAGTATCAGGTGCATGGAAAAGCATTAACAATATGTTTACAAAAGTATCAGGTACATGGAAACAAATTACAGCAGGATATATCAAAGTTGGCGGAGCATGGAAAGCCATGTTTAACACAGGAATTAATTTTACATCAACATCAAATGGATTTGGAAATGCTTCAGGTGTTAGTGGTGCTTCAGGAGGATCAGGCGGTGGTGGTTGTTTCATAGCAGGCACTTTGGTTACTATGGCTGATGGATCACAAAAAGCAGTTGAACTTGTAGATATTGGTGATGAAGTAGCAGTTGGTGGCAAAGTATTTGCAACTGGTAAATTCTTAATAGATAATTTATATGAATACAAAGGTGTTCAAGTTTCAGGCACACACATGGTCAAAGAAGATGGCAAATGGACTAGAGTTGAAAACAGCAAACACGGTGTATCACTAGGAAATGATGATGCAATAGTTTATGTGTTTGGTTCAGAAAACAGAAGAATTATTATCGAAGGTATAGAATTCACAGATTACTTCGAATTAAGTGAACAACAAGAATTAACCAACCACGGCGAACAATTTTTTAGTAATTGGCAAGATCATGATAGACAGATACATGATAAAAATGTTAATATACTAAATGCTTGATAAATCTTTTTACCACGGACAACAAGGCGAATGTTTTAGGCAGTTGGACAAGCACTGGCGAAACATCAAACATGAGTTCGATTCACAACCTAACAAAGTATTTTTAGATCCGGAAGACTTTTCAGATAGTGTGAGGGGACTACCAGATGACTTTGATGATAAAAGTGGAGATTATGTTCACGGTCAATGGAGAGCATTAGGAATTCAATCCGGAGATCATGAAGGACAATCTTTCAATGATTATCCTATCCTGTACTCTATACTTAGAAAGTTTCCCTACAAAACAAATGTTGCAATAATGACCGTAGGTCCCGATACAAAAATTGGTAATCATACTGATAAAGAAGGCGGCTGGAGATATCAAATGTGCTTGGAAGACGGTGGTGGTGATCAAAGTGGTATGTATGTTATGAATATAGATACTCGTAAACAAGAACTTATGACATGGAAGACTGGAGAAGCATATGTGTTCCAACCGGACGTGCAATTACACAACGGATTTAATCGTAATCCAGGTGAAAGAACTACTTTATTAATTGACTTTTACAAGGAATCATTATACACTAAAGAAAAGTTTGAAAAATATTACCAAAACTATTCAGAATGTTTTGAGGGATTGGATAATTTAGTGGATGTATATGAGACGAGGAAAAAACAAAAATAGAATTGCCATAATAGGTCATACAAAAGGTATAGGCAAAGCAATAACAAAACTGTACAAAAAGAAAGGTTACGAAGTTATTGGTTTGAGTAGAAGTAACGGATATGACATCGAAAATAATCAAGAAGATATAATAGAAAAACTTAAAGACTGCTATTTGATTGTTGTAAACGCCTATGCAGGCAGAGGACAATTTGAATTATTGAAAAGGATTTATGGTTGCTTCCATAATGAATACAAAAAAGTTGCAGTGATTACAAGCACTTCCGGAACACCACAAGGAAAAGACGAGGAAAATATTAGTGCTGATTATGGTTGGTATTGTTGGCATAAAGAAAATTTGATTAGATACGTAAGTGAATTGCAAGAAGAATTATTCAACAAGCCTTTATCAGTGTATGACATCTGTCCTGATGTTGTAGATACAGATATGATAAAAGGTATGTGGGAAGAACTGCCTAAATTAAAGGCTGAAGAAGTTGCAGACGCAGTGAGATATTGCTTTGAGTCATCATATAACATTAATAAAATTGTTTTACAAAAAAATGCAAACTAGAAATTGGAACATAGAACAAGATTATAGCACATTGGTGCAATGGTGGACAGATTGGGAGTTCGGGACTGTACCAAAAGAATGTTTGCCACCCGATGGTATAATGATAGAGTATGACGGCAAACCAATTTGTGCTGGTGGATTATATATAGGGGTAGGAACACAGTTTGCTTTTATGGAATGGATAGTCACAGATAAACAAGCGGACAAAAGGCAAGTACACAAAGCATTGAAATTATGTATTGATGCTTTGGTAGATCTCGCAAAATCTAAAGATATGAAACTGGTATATACAGCAACAAAAGAGAGAGAATTACACAAAAGGTATGAAAAATATCATAATTTTGTACTTGCTGAAACAAATGTACACACATTTTTGCGTGATTTGGATGGAAAATACAGTAAAGATTTACATTGGATTTCAGATGATGAGCAACACAACAAGACTAATAAATAAGCATAAGGAGTACATTTAAATGGCAACAAAAGAAGAAGTAGCAGACTATATCAACGATAATTGGGAATCTACGTGGACAGCAGAAGAGCAAACAAAAATTGATCAAATGCTTACACCTGAATATGCAGAGATCCTTATTAAGTTAGTCGGCGATGTAAGTTTTTTGACTGAGGTTAGAGATAACAAATCTAACTAATTGATATATGGCGTACAAGATTAACAACACATTCGGAACCTTATTGGTTAGCCTCGCAGACGGCACAATTGATGTCGCAACTACGGACCTTACACTTATAGGAAAAGGTTATGCGGGTTTTGGTGAAAAACTTAACGAAAACCTTGTTAAACTTTTAGAAAATTTTAATAATACATCTGCTCCGAATAACAAAATTCAAGGTCAACTTTGGTATGACAAAACTAACAACCAAATTAATGTTTACACAGGTTCAAAATTTAAACCAGTAGGTTCAACTACTAACTCAACTACTGCTCCAACAAATGCAGTGCTTGGAGATATGTGGTTTGACACAGCCAATACTCAGTTATATGTTTACAGCGGAACAGCATGGACATTAATTGGACCAACAACAGTTGCAGGTTCAGGACAAACAGTTTTCACAACTGATTCAGTCGAGGATAACACAGGTGTTACAAGAACAATTTTAAAAATGATAGCCAACGATGCTGTGGTAGGTGTAGTATCCAACATAGCATTTACTCCAAGTTCAACTGAAACGACAGGTGCCGCATTGATAACAGCAGGATTTGCCACAGTCGCACAAGGTATTACACTTTCAACGGCAGTAGCGGCAAACAAATTCAGAGGAACTGCAACAAATTCGGATTCATTAGGTGGAGTTGCGGCGGCGAACTATTTGAGATCAGACTCTGCAGATACTTCAACTGGATCGTTGGGTATTTTAAATGACACAGGTTTAACAATTGGTGCTGGTTCAGATGTGACTATGTCATTATCGAGTGATGATTTTACGATCGCACAAACTACACAAGACAAAGATATTATTTTTACGGTAAATGATGGTGGTACAACAAAAGAGGCATTAAGAATTAAAGGTTCGACAGGAAGAATTGAACACCTTAGAGTTGGAGATTTGACAGTTGATGGTTCGAACACCGTGATGAACACCACAACATTATCCGTCGAAGACAACATTATAGAATTAAACAGAAACATATCCAATAATGCAGGAATGCCAAAATACTCAGGATTAAAAGTAAACAGAGGTGAGGCATCAACAGCAACAGAACAAGATTTATTTTGGGTATGGGACGAAACTTTTGCAGATGATGGCACAACCGTACACGGTAACGCAGGTGGTGCCTGGACAGCGTTTAAATCTGCATCAGATCAAGATTTATTTCCATCAGCGGCAACATTGGTGGATATAAGAGCAAACGTAGTACACGCAACGGCATCAACGGCCATGTACGCAGACTTGGCAGAGAGATACGAAGCAGACTGTGAGACAGAAGTTGGTGATGTTGTAATGCTAGGAGGTCACGCAGAGGTTACAAAATGTAAAGAAGAGTTGTGTGATCAAGTATTTGGGGTCGTGAGCGAGAGCCCAGCGTTTTTAATGAATGCATCAGCAGGCAACAATGACACACATCCTATGATAGCACTCAAAGGACGTGTTTTGGTAAAATTAAAGGGTACTGGTAAAGCAGGTGATCGTGTAGTTTCAGCAGGAAATGGCGAGGCTAGAGTTGCAGAAATTGACGAATGTACCACTTTTAACACCATAGGAAGGCTAATTAAGCATAAATATAATAAAGAAACAACATTAACAGAATGTGTGATAGGAGTTAAATAGTAACATGGCATACCAAGCAGGAGACCCAATTTTAGATGACGAATATAACGTATTCGTTAATAATTCATCAAGTCCATTCGGATACAACCACTTTGCAGGAACAGGATCTGGAGAGTACGGATTAGGACAAACAGCAATTTCAACAGTTTCAGCAGGCGACACAATTAACGCATCACACTGGAATTCATTATTCACAGGAATAGATAATATTGCTAACCACACTAACGATACTATGACTTCTAGATCGGCTGTATCGGCAGGTGACACGATTGCTATTAAGGCGGCGGTTGCGGCAGACTTGGCAACATTGGCGGCATCAGTAGCAGGCGGTTCAACAGGTGCAACAGCACTTACAACATCAAGTGCAAAACAAACTTCAAACTCAAGTTCAACTTGGACTGGATCACACACAGTAGAACATTCAGTAACATTTGCAAACGCAAACACAATGAGATGGTTCTTTAATGCAGGTGGAAAAATTAACGTACAAAAATCAAGAACAGGTAACGGTAACACAGGCGGTGGAGCAAACACAAAAGACTCCAACTGGACCAACTTGTATGCGGCGTTAGGTACGATTGCAATTGGATCACAGGTTTCTACAAGATCAGGATCAGGCGAGACATTGACAACAAATGGTTTATCAAATGGTTTCCATGATTTAGGAACAAGTTACACACACATTATTAGATTAACTGAAGCAACATCACCATACACTGGTAACTACATTGACGTTCATGCAAAATTGGACGCGGCGGTTGGATCAGCGGTAAAAATGACTGTTAAGACGACAGCGGTTGATGGTGCGGCAGATAACACTTACACATCAGGTAATACCTCAGGTGTTGATGCTACTCCAGACAGAAACGGACAGCACACAGCAACTATTACTGTAACAAGTGTAACAGACGCACAAGGACTTGCATCAGCGATTGCTGAAAGTTCAACTGCGGTTGAGTCTAACTCGACATCATAATAACTTAACCAAAACTTTTTATTGGTTGGCTTTTGGCCATAATTACTGTATAATTGCAGTATGACCGTAGGCGAACTAAAACAAAAAGCAGATCTATCTTATGATATTTCAGTTGCGAAAAAGAACGCACTTGAAAGAGCAGAATCAAGACAGATAATTGCACACAACGAGCATCTATTCAAAGCAGATGCCCAAACAATTTGTTTGGTAAAAACTTTGAGCGAACAAAAGGATAAATTTTTCGTGCTTGACACGAACGACAATCCTTGTGAAATCAAAGACCCAGCAAATTTTCTAAACAAACTAATCGAGAGAAATCAAGAAACACTAAACGCATACAGTCAGATACACGAAACTTTTAAAAGGAGATAGTATGTCTACAGGTGTGTTGTTGTATTGTTCGAATACCCCTACCTATCAGTACCATCGTGTTGCAGAACGTTGTGTTGAGTTGATCAAAAAGAATCTCAAGTTAGAAATTACGATAGTCACAGATGCGGAAACTTACAAAAAGTTTAAACCTTTAGGATTTATCAATTACAAGTTGATAGAACCAGAATTGGGAAACAAAAGAAATGGAGAACAATGGAATCAACTAGAAAGATGCCACGCATATGATCACTCGCCTTATGATACTACTATTCTTATGGACTGCGATTATTTTTGCTACACAGATAACCTTTTAACTTATACGAATATCGAAGATGATTTCTTATTGCATGATAAGATACATGATATCACAGGCAAAGGCACCTACGATTTCAGAGAAAATTCAATAATACCCATGTTATGGGCAACTGTGATTGTATTCAAAAAGACAGATAGAGCAAAAAGGATTTTTGACATGGTCAAATATATCAAACAGCACTACCATTATTTTTGTAAACTTTATAGAATAGATTTTCCCAATTATAGGAACGATTATGCATTTACAATGGCAATAAATCAAGTGAACGGAAATAAACAGCAAACATTTTTACCTGGCAAGATACCCACACTGCCTGCACTTGCAAAAATAATTGAAGTAAAAGAAACAGGTATTGTGTTTGAATATGATGACAAAATAAATGAAATAGAGAACCAAGATGTACACTTAATAAGCAAGGAGATATTCAATGTCTAAAGGATTTCTTTGGTTTGCACAGAACAATGACACTACTGATTATGTAAAATGCAGTATAGCACTTGCAAAATCTATCAAACAACACAACAAAGAAAATGCAATCTGTGTTGTGACAGATGAAAAAAGTAAATTTGAGAGCGAATACGTGGATATCGTAAAAGTTATGCACACAGATGAAAGTGCAGAACACAGAATCAAATGGGCCAACGAATACAAAGCATTTCAAGTAACTCCTTTCACGCACACAATAAAACTAGAAAGTGACATGCTGTGGACAGCAAACACAGACTGGTGGTGGAATTATCTGTGGCAACACGATTTGGTGTTCGCTGTGGATTGTAAAGATTACAAAGACAATGTGATTAAAAATATATCATATAGAAAACTATTCATTAGAAATAATTTGCCTAACATTTATAATGGTTTAAGTTATTTTCGAAGAAGCACACACGCACAAGAGTTTTTTAAACTATGTGAACAAATAACATTGAACTGGAAAACAGTAAAAGAAACAATGTTGGTTGCTTGTCACGATGAATACCCAAGCACAGATGTTGTGTATGCACTTGCGTATAGAATAATGGATCCTACACAACAGAGATTAATAAATTATCCGTGGTTCAAGTTTGTACACAACAAACCAGACATACAAGGAAACAAAACAGATTACTTGATACCGTTGAAAATCAATGACAACATAATATTTGGAAGCCAAAGACTGCACAGGGTATGGCATTATTTGGACAAAAACATACCGGAGGAAATAGATGCCAGGATTTTTTGAGGCAATGAACAATTTGCCACCGGTTAAAAAAAAGGTTCACACAGTAACAATACAAGGACAAAGCCTTGTTGTAACACTAGAAAAAAAGTTAGAAGTAATGAAGCATGGAGAAGATGCCTATATGTGGAAATCACCAACTGAAATAATGCTTAAACCTAGAAGAAAAATTGAGGTGACATATCCACAACTTAAAAAATCTGAGAAGGGATATAATTTCCATAACAATGATCCATTTTATCCAAAGGACATAGTAGAAGGAGGCTACACATGGCAGATAGATACAGAATAAGCGATTTAGATTTTGTCTATATCAGTTACATGGAGCCTAACAAGGAAGAGAACTGGGCAGACCTTAAGAACAAAGTGCCCTGGGCCAAACGTGTTGACGGTGTAAAAGGATTTGATTCCGCACACAAGGCCGCGGCCGAGACAGCAGAAACAGATTTTTTTATAAGTGTAGATGGAGACAATGTGATTGATGAAAAATTCCTATTGCAAACTTTAGATTTCACTAAAACAGATAGAAAAGCAGTACACAGATGGAGAGCCAAAAATATCATAAATGATCTTGTGTATGGCAATGGTGGTTTGGTTGGATGGGACAAACAAACTTGCCTCAATATGCACACACATGAAAACGCCAAAGACAAAAAAGCAGAAATAGATTTTTGTTGGACGGTACAACATGAAAACTTGCATAACTGTTATTCAACAAGTGTGATAAACAGTGAACCTTTCCAAGCCTGGATAGCAGGATATAGGGAAGGCGTTAAGATGAGTTTGAATCAAGGCGAACACATAAAGCCAGAAGATTTTATGAAAACCATATGGGGACCAAATTTAAGAATTCTCAGCACATGGATGACTGTGGGTGCTGATGTACACAACGGCAAGTATGCCATGTTGGGTGCAAGAATGGGTTGCTATTCTACCACAATCGATAATAACGAATGGATACAGGTTAGAGATTTAGATAAAATGTTGGACTTATTTGAAAATGCTGTGATACCTGAAAAAATTGATGAAGATTTAAAACTGTACGGAGAAAGCATAAGGCAGAGAATTGATTTACCCGTGGCAGAACTAGATGAATATCAAAGCAAGTTTATCAAATACATTTATCCACCACACAAAAACACTGGAGTACAGGATCGTGAGTACAAGTGATTATAAATCAGATGCACTAAAAGCCAAAGAAAAGTTGGATACTATTTCGCCTACCATGTGTTTGGCAAAATGGAATCAAGTTTCACTGCACTTGCCTACTGGATTAACAAACAGTTGTTATCATCCACCTTTGCATCAAATAGATGCAACACAATTAGCAAATAATCCTGCGGCACTGCACAACACACAAGAAAAATTAGAACAAAGAAATTTAATGCTCAAAGGAGAACGACCCGAGGGTTGTTCATACTGTTGGAAAATGGAAGACACAGGTGAAATGTCAGACAGACATTATAGATCTGGTGAACCATGGGCCATGCAGGACTTTGATGCAATAAGACAGAATCCAATGGACGAACGTTGGACACCCAGGTACGTGGAAGTTAATTTTAACCATGCTTGTAATTTCAAGTGTAGTTACTGTTCGCCACAGTTTTCCACTACCTGGGGCAAAGAGATTGATCGTTATGGAGCATATCCAACATCAACTCCGCATAATGCTCCAGAGCATTTCCAAGGAAGGAAACGTCCAATACCACACAGGGAAGAAAATTCGTATGTGACTGCTTTTTGGAAGTGGTGGCCTACATTATACAAGAATCTAAAACACTTTCGTATGACGGGTGGAGAACCCATGATGGATAACAACACTTATAGAGTTTTTCAATACATAATGGATCATCCAAAAAAAGATCTACATTTAAACATCACAAGCAATATGTGTCCACCAGATGAAAAATTGAAGAAAAAATATTTTAATATGTTGCAGGATATATGTATGCAAGAAAAAGTGGAACACGTGATGCAGTTTGTTAGTGTAGATTCATACGGCAAACAGGCAGAATACATCAGGCATGGTCTGGATTATGATCGTATGATGGCAAACGTTGATGAATTTTTAGATCGTATTCCGATAAGGAATTCAGTGACATTTATTATTACATACAATAATCTCAGTGTTACAGGATTGGGAGCATTATTGGAAGAGATACGCCAGTTAAGGCAAAAACATTCAAAAACATATCAACGAGTATGGTTTGATATTCCATTGTTGCGACAGCCGGCCTGGCAACAGATTACTTTATTGCCGGAGAGTTATCAGGAAATTCACCAAAGCAACATAGAAATGATGCAAAAATTATCTGGACCCGAAGAGGGATACGGAGCATTCAGAGACTTCGAAATTCAAAAGATGCAACGTAATCTCGCATATTGGAAAAAAAACGCAAACGCAAGTGCTAAAGATAAAAAAGACTTTTACGCATTTTTTAACGAACACGATCGCAGACGAGTTACTAGATTTTTAAATACGTTTCCTGAGATGGAAGAATTTTGGACGGAGTGTAAAAACGCACATGAATGATTTAGAATATAAGAAACAAATATTAGACCCTAAGTCTGCAAGTTTTTGCGGAGCCAAATGGTTCAATGCGACTATATGGTTGGGATCTGGAATGACGACAAGTTGCCATCACCCTTTACCTCATAAAATAGATCTTGAAGAAATAAAAAACAATCCAAGTGCTATACACAACACAAAAGAAAAGAAAGAACAACGTAGACAAATGCAGTGTGGTGAAAGACCTGCAGGTTGTGAATATTGTTGGAAGATAGAGGACATAGGTAGAGATGCTATTAGTGATAGGGTGTACAAGTCTAAAATATTTACAAATGAATCATTAGATGAAGCACATAGATCAGATCATAATGTTGATTGGAATCTTAAGACATTAGAGATAGCATTTGACAGGACTTGTCAATTCGCCTGTACTTATTGTAATCCTGCTTTCAGTTCTACATGGGCAAACAATATAAAACAACAAGGACCATACACAGGACTTACGTCAGACGGAAGGAACCATTATACTCACAGTCATGAGAGTGCAGAACCATATAAGAAAGATGAAACAAATCCTTATGTCGAAGCATTTTACAAATGGTGGGAAACTGACCTGCACAAGAGTTTAGATGAACTACGAATTACAGGTGGTGAACCAATGATGTCACCTAACTTGTGGAGATTATTAGATTGGATTGAAACGCAAGGTGACAAAATGAATCCAAATATGCGTATTGCAATTAATTCTAATTTAGGAGCGAAGCAAAGTATTATTGATAGATTTAAAACAAAATTAAAAAACTTTAAAAATTTTCACTTGTATACTAGTTGTGAAGCAACGTTTGGACAGGCTGAATACATTAGAGATGGATTAAATTATGGTGATTGGCATAGTCAAGTTTTACACATGATGGTAGATAAGGTGCCATCTGAAATACACAACATGGCAACAATAAATGCATTGTGCCTTGAATCATTGCCGGAGTTTTTAGAGAAAATTGTATGGTTTAAAAATGCAAGTAAGGTGTACGGTCCGACAATAAATTACACACTTAATATTTTAAGGTTTCCTAGTTTCCAATCACCGCTTGTACTACCGGACGACCTAAGAAATAAATTTAAACTGGACTTGGTAAAGTTTTTAAATAACAATGAAAAGTATTTAGAACACATGGAAATTAATCAAACACAAAGACTGATTGACTACCTCGATGTTGTAAAAACACCACACGCAGGAGCGGCCGAACAAAGCAAACTGCAAAAAGATTTCAAGGCGTTTTATAGCCAATACGACAAACGAACAGGAAAGGACTTTGAAAAGACTTTCCCAATTATAGGAGAATGGTACCGTGGCATATGAGTACGGGGCGAAGGAGCCTGAAAAATTAAAAATAAAAGATATGACTCCTAAAGAAAAGGAGTTGTTGATAGACAGTGATAATTTCTGTATGTTACCATGGATGCACCTTCATGCTTTTCCAGATGGCAGAGCATATCCTTGTTGTTTTGCATTGGACAAATTACACGTTGGAAATGTAAATGAACAATCAATGGAAGAAGTGTTTAACGGTGAGAAGATGAAACAAATGCGTTTGAATATGTTAGCCAATAAAAGATCTAGAGAATGTGCAAAATGTTATGATCAAGAAGATTCAGGATTTTTTTCTTTGAGGATGAGTTCGAACAAACATTTTGGACACAATATAGGTATGGTAGAAAACACAAAACCCGATGGTACAGCAGACTTTATAATAAAGTATTGGGATATACGTTTTTCAAACTTATGTAATATGGCTTGTAGAAGTTGTGGTACATGGTTTAGTTCAAATTGGTATGAGGATCATAAAAAACTTACAGGTGCACCACCTAATCATGCAAAAATTATGAAGGCAGGTAGAAGCAGTAATGACATATGGGAACAACTATTAAAACAATTTGATCATGTGGAACAATTTTACTTTGCTGGCGGAGAACCAATTATTATGGAAGAGCATTTACGTATCCTAAAAGAGTTAGATAAACGTAAAATGTATCATGTAAGATTAATTTACAATTCAAACTTCAGCAAGTCTAAATTTAAAGGCACTGACATATTTGAATTATGGAATAAATTTGATTCAGTTTCTATTGGTGCTAGTTTAGATGCAATGGGTCCAAGAGCAGAATTAATGCGTAAGGGAACGGTGTGGAAAGAAACAGAAGAAAATAGAAAACGTATGTTAGAAGTTTGTCCACAGGTAGATTTTTATATTTCAGCAACAGTTGGATTATCAAATGCACTGCACGTGGTCGATTTTCATAGGGATTGGGTAGAAAAAGGATTTATAAAACCACAAGACTTTAACTTTAACTTATTACAGTATCCTATATGGCAACGTATGGATTTACTGCCACAGAATGAAAAAGACAAAGTCACTGCAAAATACAAAGAACATATAGAATGGTTGAAAGGCAAAGATCATTTAACAAGGGCAACTAAAGGTTTTGAATCCGCACTAGACTGGATGAATAAAAAAGACATGACTCGTCAGTTACCAACCTTTGTTGGGGAAACAAGGAAGTACGATAAAATTAGAGATGAAAATTTTACTGATGTGTTCCCCGAATGGAAAGACTTATTTGCACAGTATGAGTGATAGATTTCCAACAGCAGAGGAAAGATGGCCTAGGCAAGGTATCCCTACACCTAAAAGAATTAAACCTAGCGAAGGTAACAAAACATTTTGTATGGCTCCATGGACGCACACGTATCTTTCACCTCAGATGGAAAGACGTTTGTGTTGTAGTTCACGTGAAACACCAGAAAACTTTGAACAGTACATAGACGCAGTTGATCAAACAGGAAAATCAGACAAACTTCATCTCACAACATTAAAAGAGCATTGGAATTCAGATTATATGAAAACTGTAAGATTAAAATTACTAGCAGGTGAAGAAATTCCACAGTGTGCTGTGTGTAATCACAAACTATTGAACGAACAAGTGTATAGGCAACATTTTAATTGGTTATACAAAAACAAAGTAGAAGAAGCATTCAACAGCACAGATGAAACAGGTGCCACAACAATGCAGGTTGAAAGTTTTGATTATAGATTTTCTAACCTATGTAACTTTAGTTGTAGAATGTGTGGCGATATGCTCAGCAGTACTTGGGAAACAGAAAATAAAAAACACGGTAAAGGCGATTATGAGAAATATAGGATTTGGGGCAGGAAAGACATAAAAGAACAACTTGCACAATTTCATGACCAACAGATAGTCAAAGAATTTACACAAGCAGTTGAAGAAAAACGTATCACAGAATTGTATTGGTGTGGAGGTGAGCCTTTGATGTGGAAGATACATTGGGAAGCAATGAAGAGGATTGTAGAATTAGGATACCAAGATCAAGTATTAGCACGTTACAATTCTAATATGAGTAGGATTAATTTTTACAAATACAACCTGTTTGATGATATATTAAAACATTTTCCTAATTGGCAGATATGTGCTTCTATAGATGGCACAGGTGAAGTGGGAGAATACATTAGAACAGGTTTAAAGTATAACGAATGGTTAGCAAACATGAAATACGGACTAAAATTTGTAACACAACAACATCAAAGAATGCAGTTGGACCTTACAATTACACTACCTGGATTGTTTGATTTGGAAAATATGGTACATCTAAGCAACGAATTGAATATTCAATTACTAACAAAACAAGTGTTTAATTTTTCACATGACAACGCCATGGCGCCGTTGTTTATGCCATACGACATAATGAGTGAAATTATAGACGACGCTAGAGAAAAAACAATCAAATACAAAAACAGAAATCTAGATAATTTTTTTGCACAACTAGACGAAATGCAAAAACAAAAAAGGAACAATGAACTTGTTTATGACGAAGAAATTTATGTCAAAGGACAAAAGCAAGGTAAAGCAGAAATAGAACGTTTAGATAGAATAAGAGGAACTGATATTAAAAAAATATTAGCAAAAAACAAAAAGGCATTGGAATGGTGGACAAGTATATAAATTCAAACATATGCCCATTACCATGGAACCATCTAGAAGTTGATGTAAATGGTGGTGCGTCTCCTTGCTGTTTGTACAAGGGCAGTATTCCTGGAGTTAAAGTGTACGAACAAAGTTTGAAATCCATACAGCAAACAGAGTATATGGAACTTTTAAGGAAAAAATTTAGGGAGGGTGAGCGTCCTAAAGGCTGTCAAAGTTGTTGGCAAGAAGAAGATGCCGGGAAAACTTCTAAAAGGCAAAATTCAATTTATAAAATGCGTAGCAGTTTAGAAAACTGGACACCTAATAGCGAGCCAACGTTGAAATTCATTGACTTTAAGTTGGGCAACGTGTGTAATTTAAAATGTAGGATATGCGGATCGTGGAGTTCCTCAAAATGGGCCCAGGAAGAAATAGATTACGAAACAGCCAAAGGCGGAGATAATCCTGTCGCTAGAAAACAATTGAAAGAAGGCGGATGGCCAAAACGTAACCCACAATTTTTTGAGGAGTTGCAGGAGGATCTCAAATATGTGGAGTACTTTGAATTTACAGGAGGTGAACCTTTTATGATCAAAGATCATTTCAAGATCTTGATGCACTGCGTTGAAAAAGGTTATGCCAAAAATATAGATATACACTACAACACCAACGGCACACAGTTGCCACCTCAGGAAATATTTGACCTATGGAGTTATTTCAAACACGTAGAAGTAGCATTTAGTATTGATGATGTGGGACAAGCATTTGAATATCAGAGGCATCCTGCTAATTGGAGAGAAGTAAATGCCAATCTTGTAAAGTTTAAAGAAATGAAAACACCAAACATGGATTTTCAAATTTGTTCCACAGTTAATATATTCAATGTGTTCAATTGGGCCAAGATGGCGCTGTGGGTAGCACAGTTTCAACCTAAGTTTTTTTACGTAAACACTTGCTTTGATCCTGATGTGTTCAACATACAAACACTACCCAAACAAGTTAAAGATATTGTGGTCGATAGATATCATATGCTGACAGACTATCAACCCAGCATAAGATTTATGAATGCCGCTGATAGAGACACGCCGCAGATAAGGGAAGAAAGAAAAAGAAGAATTTTACAAACAGATGCATACAGGAAAGAAAATTTTGGAGATGTGTTTCCACTTTTAAATAACATTTTAAAAATATATGAATAACCTTTTAAAGCATAAACATATTATTATCCGAGCAGAAGTTTCTGACCCAATTACTAAACGTAATAAAGCAATCAAATTTCTAAATAAAATTATCAAAGCAATAGGCATGAAAGCCATGTACGGACCAACAGCCACTTACTGCAAAATGCCAGGCAACAGAGGGGTCACTGCTTTCGCTATCATAGAGACGAGTCATGTCGCACTGCACATATGGGATGAAGTGAATCCTGGACTGGTGCAATTGGATGTGTACAGTTGCAGTGATTTTGATCCTGAAAAAGTTTTAGATGTTTTACAGGAACTTAATCCTACTAAAGTTGAACACAAATATTTAGATAGAGAAAAAGGATTCAAAGAACTATGAGCAAAACAAGATTTATAGCAGGCGGTTGCAGTTTCACATATGGCTCTGAATTGTCCGATGATGACAAAGGCAAAAAACCTAGTGAACATTCATGGGCATATGAACTTTACAAACACAGCAGAGCCACAGGCGACTATGTTTGCGTTGCTAAACCTGGATCTGGAAACTCCGGCATAGCACGTAGGGTTTTTAATTCAGTAGCGAATATCAAAGAAGTTGAAGGTGTTGTTGTGATGTGGAGTTTTAACTCGCGATATGATTGGGCCATGCCCAGACACAGAGAACTAGAAGACACACGTTGGGTCACAATATCTCCTTGGGATACTTCAATGTCCAGTGACGAAAGGCATCAAGCACTTGCAGGTTCAGAAGGCCAACAAGAAGTATGGAAACAAAGAGCAGACTTAATGGTAGAAACTGGAGTAAAACCTTTTGCGGAAGCCATATACAGATATGGTGCAAATGCATACCACGAAACTTACCAAAGTTGGAAAAGCATAATTTGGTTACAGAACATTTTAGAAAAAAAGAAAATACCATTCATGTTTACACTTGCAGACAACAGTTTGTTTTATAAAGAAATGGAACATTTGAAAGATCAGGATCCTTTTATGAAGGCACTGCATGATGAGATTGATTTTACCAAATGGTTTTCGTTTGGTGAAAGAATGATGGGATTTAACCAATGGGCCACACTCAATGATTATGAAAAAGGAACCACACATCCACTAGACAAAGCACATAAAGATGCTACAATGTTAATGTTACCTACGTTTAAAAAACTAATAGGAGGAGTAGAATGATTAATTGGATTAAATCGATAATTGCCAAGATAAAACAAGAACTTGCATATCGTAAAAGATTAAAAGAATTAAAGAAAAAAGACCCATTTATATACAAATAGAAAATGGACATACTTAATAAAGATAAACTCAGGGAAGTGCTTGAGAAATGGAAAGGACATCCTTCTATAACTGATCTTTTTGATCGTTTTGATAAACTTCAAACATATACCAAAAAGAAGTTTGAGAAAGAACCAAAGTTTGATCTAGTAGAACTTGAGACTATTGATGTCTCAGAAGATCCTGTAAGACCAGAATTAAGTATGGAGTTTAGGAAATCATATGGTAGGAAAGTCTTTGGTTTAAAAGATGAACAAGGAGAATTAGCGGCCATAATGTGTTTTGCATTTACAAATAAAGTTCCAAAGAGTGTTGAAGAAATGGATATACTGAGCAAGGATGCCGCCATGCAGGCAGTACACAGAGCAGGTCTACAAGGCGACATAGCAATAGCATACACAGTTTGGGCAAAGAAAAAAGGTGGTGGTAAGCATATGGTAAATGAAGTTTACAAAATGGTTAAACGATCCAATCACATCAATAGGCTTGTGACACTTTCTCCTTTGACTGAAATGGCAGAAAGATTTCATATCAAAAACGGAGCAAAAAAATTACAAGTAAATGAAACCACACAGAACTTTGAATATGATATCACACTTGAAGATTGGGAAACAGCCTTGGATAAAGCAAA
>Ga0207993_1000288_pt1 | contig 20267 bp, 20 predicted proteins | sample ETN01SmetaG_2_FD_185791 | JGI IMG/M metagenome (GOLD analysis project Ga0207993, IMG submission 185791) | Marine microbial and viral communities from oxygen minimum zone, Eastern Pacific Ocean - ETNP2014F12-01SV265 (SPAdes) (version 2) | ecosystem: Environmental > Aquatic > Marine > Oceanic ...
TCAAGGAGAGGTGGCCGAGTCCGGTCGAAGGCGCTCCCCTGCTAAGGGAGTAAGGGCCTAACGGCTCTTCGTGGGTTCGAATCCCACCCTCTCCGCCAGTAATAACTTAGAAAAGTAGAGAGCACCTAAAAAGGCTTCTACACTTATGCATCTGCGCTTGTAGCTCAATTGGATAGAGCGTCTGATTACGGATCAGAAGGTTGGGGGTTCGATTCCCTCCAAGCGCGCTAAATGCTTTCTTCGTTTGAAATTGTGGGTCCCACTATTCAAATTCGTCTACATTAATTCTGATGCCAAAAATTGTTTTTATCGGAGCTGGAAGCACAGTCTTTGCAAAAAACCTTCTTGTGGACATTCTGTCTTTTAAAGAATTATCTCAATCACAAATTGTTTTACAAGATATTGATCCGGTGAGGTTAGAAACTAGTCGAGTAGTCGCTCAAAAAGTAAGAGAGATACTTGGCGTTAATCCGTTGATTGAAACAACTACTGATCAATTGATTGCCCTTAAAGATGCTGATTATGTCATCACGATGTTCCAAGTGGGTGGCTATGAACCATCAACCAAAATAGATTTTGAAATTCCAAATAAATATGGATTAAGACAAACAATTGGAGACACACTTGGAATTGGTGGCATTATGCGTGCCGTTCGAACGTTGCCGGTCTTACTTGGCGTTGTTAAAGACATGGAAAAATTGTGTCCTGACGCCACATTGTTGAATTATGTAAACCCAATGGCGATGCTTTGTTGGGGAATTAATGAAACTTCTTCAATTAAAACCGTTGGACTTTGTCACAGTGTTCAACATACGGCACAACAAATCGCAAGCGATATCAATATTCCAATTGATGAAATTGAATATTTATGTGCCGGAATCAATCATTTATCTTTTTATTTAAGTTTTGAACACAAAACTGTAAACGGTTCAGTTGATCTTTATCCCCTCATCTCAGAGCGGTGTAAGAAAAATGCGCCGTTACGACCTATGCCTGGGACAGAAGGGCTTTCTGACGCAGTCCGTTATGAAATGATGAATCGGCTTGGATATTTCGTTACTGAATCAAGCGAACATTTTGCTGAGTATGTTCCTTGGTTCATAAAGGAAAACCAAGCTGACCTTATAGAAAAATATGAGATCCCTTTAGATGAATATCCTCGGAGATGCGAGCAACAAATTAAAGATTGGGAAACTCTTCGAACAGAACTTGAAGATCCCAATAAAGAAATTGATGTGAAACCAAGTAACGAATACGGCGCAGGAATTATTCACAGTTTAGAAACTGGAACACCACGAATATTTAATGGAAACGTTTCAAACAATCAATTCATTACAAACCTTCCAAATAATTGTTGTGTAGAAGTTCCGTGCACAGTTGATGGCGAAGGAATACACCCCCACAAAGTAGGAGAGTTACCACAACAACTCGTTTCACTTATGCAGACAAACATAAATGTTCAATCACTTGTAGTTCAAGCAGTTCTAAAGGGTAAAAGAGAACATATTTATCACGCAGCGATGTTTGATCCCCACACATCATCAGAGTTATCACTTGAAAAAATTTGGGACTTAGTAGATGAATTGTTTCAGGCACATGGAAATATGATTCCCGATTCCTTAAGAAACTAAAGCATTCCTAATTACTCAGGTAACTGGTTGCGTAAATCTGTTAACCAATCTTGAGCCTGTTGAGAAGCATTTGAAGCAGCTTCACGAATATTTTTATCTTGCCCGTCGCTACTTCCAGAATCAGTTGGGTATGAACCTAAAAATTTAACTTGTCCATGTTTCATATGTAAAACACGAAGACAATCAGCTACTAGCTCATCAGCAATATGGCCTTCAATATCAATTAAAAAGCAATAATCTCCAAGCGCCTGTTTCGTGGGCCGAGATTCTAAACGGGTCAGATTAATGGTTCTGGCCGCGAATTCTTGCAAGATTCCTAACAAACTTCCTGGACGATCAGCACGTTGAAAAATAATTAATGAAGTTTTGTCATGACCTGTAGCTGCTGGGATGCCTTCTTTAGCCACTAAAACAAATCGTGTTTGGTTTTCTGGATGATCTTCAATATCTTCAGCCAAAATATTTAGTCCATAAACTTCTGCTGCGCGAGCAGAACCGATTGTTGCTGCATTTACAGCTTTACTCTCTGCTAAATTTTGCGCCGCTTCCGCTGTTGAGTTAGCAGCGCGATGAATAGCATTCGGTAAATTATCAGCCAGCCATTGACGACATTGAGCAGTTGCATGGGGGAAAGACACGACCTCTTCAATGTCGTCTAAAGCCACATCAGAGTTAACTAAAAGATTCATTTGAACAGAAATAACAACTTCTCGTTGTATAAGAACATCTGTTTCAAAAGTCAAAGTGTCTTGCGTAATATTTACACTGCCTTCAATTGAATTTTCAATTGCGACAAAGCCAAGATCAGATCTACCGTCAGAAACACAATGTAAAACTTCAGGAATTGAAGCCAAAGGATTCAGATCACAAACAGCTAGGTCTTTTTGGGTAAGCAAAGCTTGATCGGTAAAAGTACCGAGCGGTCCAAGAAATGAAAGAACTGTTGTGGCTGAGGGTGTGTTATTACTCACAATAGGTAAGGATAGTGCTGTGGATGCCAACGACCTGCAGAATTTAATAAACGATGTTGCTTCGGGAGCACTGGAACCTGACACCGCAGTACGCCAATTACGCAATCTTCCTTTTGCTGATATTGGTACAGCACGCATAGATCACCATCGAGCATTACGTCAAGGGCTACCAGAAGCAGTATTTGGCCCAGGTAAAACCCCGGAAGATGTTTCTTTAATTGTGGATGAATTACTTACAAATGGAACAGGCCCTGTCGTTTTGACTCGTGCGAATAAAGAACAAATTTCTGCAGCACTTTCTGTTGCTTCAAATGGAAAAGTTATAAATCAGACAGTTGTATGGCGGCCTAATCAAACCCGCACTGAAAATGTTCTTGTCGCTACTGCCGGAACAGCTGATTTACCTGTTGCTGATGAATGCGCAGCGGTACTCTGGGCACACGGTGTAGAAGCGAATCGTTTAACCGATGTCGGTGTAGCGGGCATTCATCGACTATTAGCTGATCTTGAAACTCTCTATGATGCTGATGCAATAGTTGTCGTGGCTGGAATGGAAGGTGCATTGGCAAGCGTCGTGGGAGGATTAACTTCTGTACCTGTTGTTGCAGTTCCAACCAGTGTTGGTTATGGGGCTTCATTAGATGGAGTTACCGCCTTACTTGGGATGCTTGCCTCTTGTGCTTCTGGGATTACCGTTACTGGTATTGATAATGGTTTTGGTGCTGCTTGTGCTGTACTTCGACAGATAGGACTAGAAAAAAAATGACGCGAAAAGCATGGTTTCATTGTTTTTCAGGAATTGCTGGCGATATGGCTTTAGGGGCGTTAGTTGACGCAGGAGCAGATTGCAACGAAATTACTGTCATGTTAAACAAACTTGAAGTTAACGATTGGAAAATTAACTTTGAAAAAGTACTTCGCTGCGGTCAAGCGGGGACTAAAGCGAATGTAGTTACCACTGAAACTCATAGTCATCGAACTGCCAGCGAAATAACAGACTTGATTAAAAAAGCAGAATTACCTGATCGGGTTACTAAACGAGCATTAGATACTTTTGAAATACTTGCAGTTGCTGAGGGCGAACTACACAACATGGATCCCTCTGAAGTTCACTTTCATGAAGTTGGAGCAATTGACAGCATTATTGACATAGTTGGAACGTGTGCCGCCCTTGAAATTCTTCAAGTTGATGAAATCTGGTCATCAGCGATAACCACAGGAACTGGAACAGTAAGCGCTGCACATGGAGAAATTCCAATACCAGCACCAGCTACAGTCAAACTTCTTAAAGGAGCACCAATAAAAGGAACAAACATTCCTTTCGAGCTCACCACACCAACTGGAGCAGCACTCCTTGCAGCAATGGCAGTTAGTTGGGGACCTATGCCTTCTATGAAAATTGAAACTACCGGTTTCGGCGCTGGAGAAAGAGATTTAGAAGGACAACCAAATTTAACTCAGGTCGTTATAGGACAATCAACTGAAACAATCCCATCAGGACAACCAGTTTCTCTACTTGAAGTAAATGTCGACGACGCTACAGGTGAAACACTTGCTCACACCATTACTTGTTGTTTGGAAGCTGGAGCATTTGACGCTTGGGTTACGCCAATTGTTATGAAAAAAGGACGGCCAGCGCATACTGTCAGTGCTCTTTGTTCTGAAACAGAAATAGAAAAGATTTCTAAAGTTCTAACCTCTGAAACCGGTTCTTTAGGTGTTCGTAGCCACACTCTTCAACGTTGGCCAACAGCAAGACATTTTCAAACAGTTGAAGTTGAGGGTCACATTATTGGCGTAAAGGTAACATCAGGTCGAGCAAAAATAGAACATGATGATGCCGTAAAAGCAGCTCAAGCATTAGGAATTCCATTAAGAGAAATTTTGTCTCGAGCAGAGGAAGCATGGCGCTCATGAATGATTCCAAAAACCGGTTATATTTCCGACAACTTCTTTCCGGTCGGGATTTTGCACAGAATAATCAAATAGCACAACAGATGATCAATTTTGTTTACTTTATTGGCGACCGGGAAACCGGAGAAGCTGTCATTGTTGACCCTGCGTATGACATTCAAGGCTTACTTAAGATTCTTGAATCCGATGGAATGAAATGCACCGGTGTACTTGCAACGCATTACCATCCCGATCACGTTGGTGGCTCAATGATGGGATACAACATTGATGGAGTAAAAGAACTACTGGAACACACCTCAGTTCCAATACATGCTCAACAAAATGAAGCACAATTTATACAAAAAGTTACTGGCATCGGGCAAAATGAAATTATTGCTCATGAAGGCAGTGAAACAATCTCAGTTGGAAAAATTGATATTGAACTCATCCATACGCCAGGTCATACCCCAGGAAGCCAATGTTTTCTTGTTGACAATTGTTTAGTGGCTGGAGACACGCTTTTTCTTGAAGGCTGTGGACGAACTGATCTACCAGGCGGAGACCCTGCCGCACTATATGAAAGCCTTACGCATCGTCTCGGTAGAGTCCCTGATGATGCAATTTTATTTCCCGGACACCAATATTCTCATGCTCCTTCCGCCTCTATGGGTGAAACACGCAGAGAAAATTATGTCTTTATGCCAAAATCCGAAGAACAATGGCTTGCAATGTTTGGCCACTAAAAATTTTTGAAAGGTTCACATGTTTAACGCTTTAATGGTTAACAAAGTAGATGAAGAATTCACTGCCGAAATAAAACAAATCGAAGAAAGTGAACTACCTGATGGAGATGTGCTCATTGATGTTGAATACTCCACAATCAACTACAAAGATGGACTTGCAGTAACTAATTCTTCACCGATTGTCCGATCGTGGCCGATGATTCCTGGTATTGATTTAGCCGGCACTGTAACTGAATCATCAAATCCCGATGTGTCTGTCGGAGACAAAGTTTTAGTTAATGGATGGGGGATTGGAGAAGAAACTTTTGGAGGTTTTTCACAGCGTGCCAGAATCCAAGGGGAATGGACAGTTCCTGTGCCTGAGAATTTCACTACTGCACAAACTATGGCAATAGGAACAGCTGGTTACACATCGATGCTTAGTGTTCTTGCGCTAGAAGAACATGGAGTCACTCCAGACTCAGGACCTATTCTCGTCACCGGCGCTTCTGGCGGAGTAGGAAGTATCGCCATTGCTTTACTATCGGCTAAAGGATACGAAGTACATGCTTCCACCGGGCGTACTGAAGAAACAGAATATTTAAGCTCACTTGGAGCTTCAACAATTATTGATCGCCAAGAACTATCAGAACAGTCAAAACGACCATTAGCAGGTGCGCGATGGGCTGGAGCTATTGATGCTGTAGGCAGTCATACATTGGCCAACGTATTAGCCGCTATCAAACCTTTTGGATGTGTGGCTGCTTGCGGGCTCGCACAAGGTATGGACTTATCTACTTCTGTAGCTCCATTTATCCTAAGAGGCGTTGCACTTAAAGGAATATTTTCAGTAATGGTGCCACGCCCTCAACGCTTAAAAGCATGGGATCGTTTAGCTTCTGATCTTGATCCAAAATTATTAGAACAAATGACAACAACTTTTGGACTAGATGACGTATTTGCTCTTTCTCCAGAGATTTTGGCTGGGAAAGTAAGAGGACGAATTGTCATTGACGTTAATGCATAAGATTTAATGTGCGCGAGGAGGGACTTGAACCCTCACGTCCTTTCGGACACAGGAACCTGAATCCTGCGCGTCTGCCAATTCCGCCACCCGCGCGAGCAATAAGATAAAAAGCGTATCTCCTACAAATTAAACACAGATAGGTTATGCGCCCCGACCTAATAGATAAGAGCGAGTAATGTCAGATATCTATGGCAAAGAATCGGATAGAAAATCGCCTTGAATCTATTATTGAAGGATTTTTTGCTCGTATTTTCAAAAGCGATCTTCGCCCAGTAGAAATCGGAAAACGTATTCCCAGAACGATTGATGCAAATCGTTCAATTGGCGTGGATGGAAAATTAATTGCCCCAAATTATTTCATTATTAAATTGAGTGCAGCTGACAACAAAAAATTTTTAGATATTCAAAAAACATTAAAATACGACTTGGGAGAAGCAGTAAACCAATATTTAACAAAAGAGAATTACAAACTTATTGGGACAATCCATATTGAATTTGAAACTGACAAGGACCGCCCAATTGGAACCTTTGAAATTGTTGCTTCAATACAAGAAGATAAAGAGAGTCCAAAAGGATTTTTAAAAGATGAATCCGGACAAGTCACTTATTTATCAAGTCAAGTGACAACCCTTGGTCGACATCCGAGATGTGACATTGTTTTAAATGAAGAAGCAGCAAGTAGGCATCATGCAGAAATACATAGAAAAAATGATGGAATTTTTTTCATTGACAAAAACTCCACAAACGGGACATATGTTAATGATCAACTAATTTCAGAACATCATCTAGTTGATAATGATCAGATACGTATAGGCAACACAATTCTTTCTTTTAATACTCATGAATAACGAATTACTAACTATTCTTCAGCTTTGTTTATTGGGTCTTTGCTATTTGTTTTTTCTTAGAGTGCTTCGGGCGGTCTGGATAGAAACACGCGAAGTTAAAAAGAAGAAAATTAAAACCAAATCTGAATTAGTTGTCACAAATTCACTAACAGGGGCTAAACGCAATTTTGAAATCGCTGGAGAAATCACTATTGGCAGAGCAGAAGGATGCACAATAACAATTGATGACGACTTTGTTTCACAAGCGCATGCTCGAGTATTTGAAAAAGCCGACGAAGTTATAGTTGAAGATCTTGGATCCACAAACGGCACTTATTTAAATAAACAACGAGTTTCTTCTCCCATGGTTGTGAATCCGGGAGATTGGCTGCAGTTGGGTGACACCATTATGGAATTGAAATGACAAATCGTAAAAACATTCTGGGACAAACAACTGTTTATTGTGGTGCTTCAACTCATGTCGGCAAAGTGCGTAAAAACAATCAAGATGCGTTTGGTTTTAATGACTATTTATTCGTAGTAGCCGATGGGATGGGAGGGCATCTTGGCGGAGAAGTAGCCTCTGATTTAGCAGTGACAACTCTTATTAACACGTTTGAACTTTCTGGGAAAATAAGGAAAAAGAAACTTAAACGCAACCAATCTGGACTGCGGCATTCCGTAGAACGAGCAAATAATCAGATTATTGAAAAAGCTTCGAACGATACATCCTTAAAAGGAATGGGGACCACTCTGTGTGCTGTCATGCTTGGAACTGGTGAAGATCAAAATCCGGCTTTATTAATCACGAACGTTGGAGATAGTCGAATTTACCAACTTTCGGTTGGAAAATTTAATCAAGTTACTGAAGACCACAGCCTTGTTGCTGATTTAGTTCGCGCCGGTGAACTTACGCCAGAGGAAGCTGCTCGTCACCCACAACGAAATGTTCTTACCCGAGCTCTTGGAATTGAAAGCAACTTAAAAGTCGATATGTGGGAATTACCAATCAATGATGGCGACAAGTTTTTGTTGTGCAGTGATGGTCTTTTTAACGAACTTAGCGAAACCAGAATAATGGAAATACTTTCTGAGGATTCAGATCCACAAATAGCGGCAGATGTATTAGTTAATGAATCAGTGGAAGTCGGCGGACATGACAACGTGACAGCAATGGTTCTTACTGTGGAATCAACACTTAAAAATCAAATAAAGGTTCAGCCTCAAAATGTGGAACCAAATTCAAAATTAAAAAAGAAAAAAAGAAATAGAAAGATTAATTGGAGAATAACTGGATTTTTTGCAACTCTTTTTGCATTAATTGGGATTGGTATTGGGTCTATGTGGCTCTATGCCCATCGGGGCTGGTACGTCGGTGAACATAGAGGTCAAGTTGAAATTTTTGAAGGACGTCCAGAAGGGTTTCTGTGGTTTCAGCCACGAGTTCACGATATAGATGGACCATCAATAGCTACTCTTAGAGAACTTGATCAAAGTCTTGTACTTGAAGTTATTGAGGTCAGCTCACGGCAAGAGGCCGAGGATGTAATTGACCGTCTTGAACAACGATCTGACGGATGAAAAATAAAGAAATACAGTATCGAAGACGTACTGAACTTTGGTTAATTATTTTTGGATCTTTTGTAGTAACTCTTCTATATATTTTGACAAGTTTTGGGAATTCAGCATCGGTTCCAGTTGACTTAGTACCTTTTTTTGTAGTTGTGCTTGGGTTAGGTGTCTTGGCGCATCTAGTTGTTAGAAAGTTTGCTCCATCTGCTGATCCTGTCATTTTGCCGCTTGTGTTTTTTTTAAATGGTCTTGGACAAGTATTTATTACACGACTTTCTCATGAGAGCGGAGTAGCAGATGAACTCCCTGCTCTACAGTCAACATGGACTGCAGTTGGTGTTGTCGCATTTATTTTTGTTCTTGTTTTTATTCGAAATTCAAAAGATTTAGAAACACAGAAGTACACATTTGGAGTTATTGGAATAATTCTTTTGGCGCTTCCATTGCTGCCTTTTATTGGGAGCGAGATAAATGGAGCTCGTATTTGGGCTTCAATAGGTCCAATAAATTTACAACCAGGAGAGTTTGCTCGGCTTGCTCTCACAATATTTTTAGCCTCATATCTTGTTGAAAAAAAGGAACTTCTTCAAGTAGGAACTCGTAAAATTTTTAGATTTGAAGTGCCATTATGGCGACATCTTTCTCCGGTGCTACTTGCATGGGGGTTCGCAATGTTGGTTCTTATTGCAGAAAAAGACTTAGGTTCAAGTTTTCTTTATTTTGCTTTATTTACTGTCATGATTTGGGTATCTACACAACGTCTTTCCTACTTAATAATAAGTTTTGGATTATTCATATGTGGAGCGTTAATTTCTTGGAGAATTTTTGAACACATACAAGCGCGAGTTTCTATTTGGCATGATCCATGGTCATTTCGCTCAGGGTCTGGGTATCAGCTAGTAGAAGCTGCGATTGCCATGGCTAATGGTGGGCTTATAGGCACAGGGCTTGGAAGCGGAGAACCGAATCGCATCCCAGAGGTTGAAACAGATTTCATATTTGCAGCTATTGGTGAAGAAATGGGTTTGTTAGGAACAGTTCTAGTGCTTTCTTCTTTTCTTTTGATAATTAGCTCAGGCCTACGAATCGCAATTAAATCATCTGACCCGTTTAACAAACTTCTTGCTTTGGGACTTACAACTTTGATTGGATTGCAAGCTCTTGTGATCATGGGAGGCGTCGTTCGACTACTTCCCTTAACTGGAGTAACACTCCCTTTTGTTTCTTATGGAGGGTCTTCACTCTTAGCCAATTACATACTGGTCGCTCTTCTTTTACGTCTTAGCGATCAAGTAGAAAATTCACAATCAAATAAAGAAAAATCAATCCGAGAAATGTCTAATGAATAAAAGTATTCGTCGATTAGCTGCAGGTTTCCTTGTTCTTTACGGCTTGCTGTTTATACAAATAAATCGAGTACAGATTTATGACGCTAAACAACTTATTGAAGACCCAACAAATTCTCGAATTGCGATTGAATCCTTTGGTTCTGCTCGTGGACGTATTGCAACAAGCGATGGAGTTGTTATTGCTGATTCCAAAATTAATGAAATTTCGGATCAATTTCGCTATGAAAGAGAGTATCCCTATGGAAATTTTTATGCCCACATAACAGGGTACGTCTCTTTTAATTCGGGATCTTCTGGACTTGAATCTTCTTACGGGGAAGAACTTAGTGGGCGCACTCCAGAACAATTAGCAGACGCATTATATGAGTTATTTGCTGATGACCCCGAAACTCATGATCTTGTTTTAACGATTCAACATAATCTCCAAATTGTTGCAGCAGAATCGTTAGGTTCCCGAAATGGCGCTGTTGTCGTGATGAGTCCATTAACTGGTGAGGTTTTTGCGCTTGTTAGCTCACCTACATTTGATCCAAATTTACTCTCCACTACTAATACAGCAAATGCGAATAATGCTCGATCTGAATTATTAAACCAAGAAGACAATCCTTTGATTTCACGTGCTACAAATGAAATTTACGCACCAGGATCTACATTTAAATTGGTTACTGCCACTGCTGCGCTTGAACAAGCAGGGTTCACCTTAGAGACTCCAGTTTTTGAGATCACTGCAGCGTACGTTCCGCCATTAACTATTCGTCCGATCACCAACTATGGAGGAAATGAATGTGGCGGTTCATTGAAAGAAAGTCTTCGTGTTTCGTGTAATACAACATTTGCAGAGATCGGGGCTGAATATCTTGGTCCAGACTTATTAAAAGAAACTGCTGAAAAATTTGGTTTTAACAAAGTAATTCCTTTTGATATTGCAACTGTCCCTTCTTACTTTCCTACGGACTTTGGTAATGAGCTGTCCATGGTGACTACACCTGACGGAGAGAACACTGAGATTGCGGTAGTTGAAAACACTCCACTTCTCGCTCAAGCAGCGATCGGTCAATATGAAGTTGCAGCTACGCCACTTCAAATGGCGTTAGTCGCTTCCACTATTGCTGGGCAAGGAAACACACCTAAGCCATATTTAGTAAAAGAAATTTTGGACAGTAAAGGCGAGGTAGTAACTTTTGCATCGAATTCTGTTTGGCAGCAAACAATGCAAGAGTCAACAGCTGAAATGCTTCGTGAAAGCATGGAAGAAATTGTAAATAGTGGAACTGCTCAGCGATTAGCAATTAATGGGCTCGCTATTGGAGCAAAAACTGGAACTGCGCAAATATCTTCTGAAGATTCCGAAACTCATGCATGGGTTGTGGGTTTTGCTGGATATCCACAAAATCTTCCATCGGTTGCTTTTGCTGTGTTTGTTGAGGCAAATTCTATTGAAGGAGAACAAACAGGTGGACGGGTCGCAGCCCCAATTGCAAGAGAAATTCTTTTAGAGATGTTTGAAGTTAATGAGTAAATTAAGGCCCCCTGCCTCCAGTGGGCTTGATTGTGGCTATACAATTTATTGCTATGTCTGATCAACAGCCGACTATTTTTAATGATCGTTATGAACTTCATCGTCAAATCGCTCGAGGCGGAATGGCTGAGGTTTATTTAGCGCGCGATCTTTTGCTTGATCGACCAGTAGCAGTAAAGGTTTTATTTGACGAATTCGCTCATGATGCAAATTTTGTTGAAAGATTTCGACGCGAAGCGCAAGCTGCCGCAAATCTTAATCACCCAAATATTGTTAGTGTTTACGACTGGGGAGAACAGCAAGGAACCTACTTCATCGTTATGGAATACGTTGAAGGCCGGAGTCTCGCAGACATTCTTAAAACAGAAGGACCGTTGCATCCAGATAGAGCAGCAGAAATCGCAGTTGATATTTCTGCAGCATTAGGGTTTGCACATCGAAATGGGCTTATTCATCGCGATATCAAACCCGGAAACGTACTTGTATCTCCAAACGGCCAAATAAAAGTAGCTGATTTCGGTATAGCTACTGCTATGTCTCCTGGGCAAAATGAATTAACACAGGCTGGCACTGTAATGGGGACCGCAACTTATTTTTCTCCTGAACAAGCCCAAGGACATCAAATAGATCCACGAAGTGACCTTTATGCACTCGGAGTTGTTCTATATGAAATGCTTCTCGGAAAACCACCATTTATTGGTGAAACACCAGTCGCAGTTGCATATCAGCATGTTCAACAAGCGCCCCCTTCGCTTAGAAAAGTAGGGGCTCAGGTAGCTGACTCTCTTGAAGCAATAACAATGAAGTTACTTGCAAAAAATCCTGTTAATCGTTATCCAACAGCAGAAGATTTACGCAGCGACCTTCGCCGTTATTGTGAAGGAGCTCATGATCTTCGTCCAGCAAACCCAGTGGGTGTCGGTGGAAAGTCATCAGGAGTTTCTTCCCCTGAAAATGAAAAATTTGGTAAAAATAAAAAGAGACGCCGTGATGATGGTTGGTTACGACTTACTCTTTTCGCAATCAGTTTTGCTGCTTTATTAGGTTTACTTGGATATCTCGTCATAAATTTCGTAGATGAACTTGGGTTTAATGAAGATGATCAAGAAATTCAAAGTGGTTTAGTTGAAGTTCCATCAGTACTTAATTTGTCTCTTGAAGAAGCAAGAGAAACTTTAGATGAGTTAAATCTTGATATTCAGATGGATTTTCAAACAAATAGTGACTTCCCTGAAAATACGGTCTTCGATCAAGATCCCGTAGCAGGAACAAAGATTGAAGAAGAAGACACCATTAAATTATTGGTAAGCCAAGGAACTGGACCGATGGTTTTACTTGATGTGATAGGAGATTCTGTTACAGATGCGCAACGTGACCTTGAAGCGATGGGACTTGCAGTCGTAATTGTTAGCCAAGAAGATCCAGTAGTTCCTCTAGGAGAGATAATTAATCAAATACCATCAGCTGGATCTGAAATATCTTCAGGTGGGGAAGTGTCACTGTTTGTTTCCTCTGGGCCTGCAGTGAAAAAAATACCAGCGTTGGAGAATCGTCCTGTTGCTGATGCGATGAACATACTTGTTCAAGATTGGCAAGTGACTACAACTTATGAAAATAACGAAACCGTTGCCGAAGGAATCGTGATTCAAACTAATCCGCCTGGAGGAACTGAATTTGCACCAGGAGGAACAGTGGAAATAATTGTTTCCGACGGTCCTGCGCCAGTTATTGTTCCTTCTGTGGTCGCACTTGAGGTGACTGCAGCTAATGATTTACTGACTAGCCCAACTCTTGGATTCCGTGTGTCTATTACTTTTCAAGAAGTTGAACATGGAAGCGCGAATCATCAACGAGTTATATCTCAAGATCCTGTTGCGGGAGTAGAAGCTGACTCTGGTTCTTATGTTGCAATTGTGGTTGGTGAACAAAAACCTCCAGAAGAAACAACAACTACAACTACAACTACCACTACGACCGAAGCCCCTTAATAAAGTGTCCAAAGAAGACGCTATGAACATGGACAAAGAGACCTTTCTTATTAGTTCGGGCCGTGATCGTCGAAACGGTGCACCACTTAACAGTCCTCCGATGCCAGCTTCAAACTTCTATCTTCCGTCCGAGCGCGTGTATTCACGTAATGAACAGACGGAAACGGTGAACCGCTTAGAAGAGCTTGTTGGTGGAATTGAAGGAGGCGATGCATTGATGTTCGGCTCGGGTATGGCTGCTGCTGCTGCTGTGCTTCATCGCCTACCGGTTGGTTCAACGCTCGCTCTTCCAACGGATCCATATCATGGAGTAAATGGCCTTGCTGAGGAAGGTGAGGCTCAGGGTCGGTGGAAGATTTGGCGTATTCATCCGAACGACACGGATTCATGGGTTAATGCATGTGCAACCGCTGACCTCGTTTGGGTTGAGACCCCAGCAAATCCACTCATTGACGTCACTGATCTACCCACAGTGTGTTCCGCTCCACGCCGCGGTGGAACGGTCCTTGCTGTTGATAGCACGTTCGCGACACCAATGTGTCAGTTACCACTCAACCTCGGAGCGGACATTGTTATGCATTCGGCGACAAAGTTTTTGGGCGGGCATTCAGATCTTCTAGCTGGAGCTCTGATTGTCCGAGACGATAATCTTCGCGACGAACTACATCATCGGCGGTTACTTAACGGTGGAGTGATCGGTTCGCTTGAAGCGTTTCTGACGTTACGTGGTATGCGTACCCTCCACTTACGAATGGAGCGAGCACTTGATAACGCCGAGCAACTAGCGCATCGTCTGACGACTCATCCCAATGTTGCTAAGGTTCGGTATCCTGGATTGCGAGACGACCCGAACAACGCGATCGCCTCGACTTTCATGGACGGCTATGGAGCAGTCCTTAGTTTTGAGACTAGTGATGATGGTGATCAAGCTACGCGAGCATGTGAGGCTGTTGAGATTATCCACCACGCCACTAGCCTCGGCGGTGTGGAGACCACCATGGAGCGGCGTTTCGTGATTCCTGGTCAAGAGAACATTCCGCCATCGCTAATTCGCATGAGTGTCGGCTGTGAGAATCTAGATGATCTCTGGGCCGATCTAGATTCTGCTCTTCGATCCTGAAGAGTTCTAGTGAATGCGAGTAAGGAAGTTAGCTAGTAAGTCGTGCCCAGCTTTAGTAAGAATTGATTCTGGATGAAATTGAACTCCTTCTACATCAAATTCTTTATGTCTAATACCCATAATTAAACCATCTGTGCTTGCTGCGGTAATCTCAAGGACATCTGGGAGAGAGTCTCTATCCACAATCAGAGAATGATAACGAGTAGCTTCAAGAGGGGAAGGAAGACCCGCAAATACACCCATTTCTGTGTGTTCAATATGAGAAGTTTTTCCATGCATAACTTCAGGAGCGCGAACCACTTGTGCGCCCCAAGCCACCCCAATTGCTTGATGACCAAGACAAACACCAAGTACAGGGACACGGCCAGCAGCCCATTGAATTACTGAGGTTGAAATTCCTGCATCTTCCGGTCTTCCTGGACCAGGACTAATTAGAACTGCATCTGGGTTTAATGCTTCCACGTCGTCCAATGTGATCGCATCGTGTCGATGTACGACAGGATTTGCTCCTAGTTCGCCTAAATACTGGACGAGGTTATAAACAAAAGAATCATAATTGTCTATTACTAATACAGTTGCTCCCACACCTGTAACAGTATCGGTCAGAATCGTTTGATCTGTCGTTTGTAGTGATTTAATGACGTATCCTCGTTATATGGCTAAACCACAAAAACGTCGTATTGAAGGTGGAAGGGTAACCCCAAAAGGAGGACCTTCTGGTTCTCGTTATCAAGCACCAACCCCATCAGGATCGGACTCTTCACCCAAATGGGTTCCAGTTCTAATGTTTTTCTTACTGGGTCTCGGGATGGTAATAATCTTCTTTAACTACGTTGCGTGGTTACCTGGGGGTACTAACAACATTTATTTGATGGTTGGATTGGCAAGTATTTTAGGTGGCATAATTACAGCCACTCAGTACCGATAATCAGTGTTTTTTCTCGTAAAAGGTATGAAATAACAACCTTGTAATTTCCCACAGGTTCATCCCCAACTGTGGATAACTTCGCGCGGAAAGTGAAAATTACTCTTCAGTCTTTAAAAGATCCATGTCGTCCATACAATGACGTGGAGCTTCAGGACTTTCATTGGGTGCAGTAGTCATTCGTACTTCAGTACCACACAAACTGCATCGATAAAGCAGCTTTACTTTTCGAAGTTCCCCGGCTGGCGGTGGCTCAGGTGGTGAAGCCACCAACATTCTTAAAATAATAAATCCCACCCACAGCAAGGCAATTCCAATAACTATTGCAATAAGTATTTTTAAAAAAATAAAGGCGAACCAAATTAATATTCCAATTAAAAGCACACCAAAAAGGCTTTTTTTAGGATCAGGTTTACTTTTAAGCACATATATAGCCTACGTGCATTCACAAATGTCTAGGGTTCCAGTATGGAAATCATCTTAAGTAAAGACCATTTGGCTCATTTTCCAGCTGGAGAAATTTATGATGGAAAATTAGTTCGACCGTTTGAATGTCCAGAACGATGGGATTACATCGTTGATGCATTAAACAATGAAGGATTTTTAAACCAGTCAAACCCAAATGACTTGGATAAAGAAAAACTAGTTGCCGTACATGAAAAAAAATATGTTGATTTCTTAAAAACTTGTTGGGACCAATGGATTTCTTCTGGCTATACCGGGGAAGCAATCCCCACGATTTTCCCAGTGCGAGGTTTACATCAAGATCGTGTACCGGATGACATTGATGGGAAACTAGGTTATTACGCACTTGCAGCAGAAACATCAATTACTTCAGGCACTTGGCAAGCAGCTCAAGCTGCTGCAGCTATTGCTCAAACTGGTCAACAACGGATCAGTAATGGAGCATCAGAGATTTTTGCTCTTTGTCGACCACCAGGACATCATGCGTCATCAAACCAATTCGGTGGTTATTGTTTTTTAAATAATGCTGCGATTGCAGCTCAAGGGATGCTTACTGATGGTGCTACTAAAGTTGCCATTTTGGATATTGATTTTCACCATGGAAACGGAACACAAAGCATTTTTTATGACCGAGATGATGTTCTATTTGTTTCTTTACATGGGGATCCAAAAGATGCCTTCCCTCACTTTCTTGGATATGTAGATGAAACCGGTGAAGGCAAAGGAGAAGGAACTAATTTCAATCTTCCAATGAGCAGAGGAACTGAATTTCCTGCATGGGTTGATTCTTTAGAAATTGGTTTAAAAACAATCAGAAATTATCGTCCTGATGCTTTGGTTGTTTCACTTGGCGTTGACACTTTTAAAGATGACCCGATTAGTTTTTTCCGTTTAACTAGCAATAACTATTTAACTATTGGTCAACTAATTTCTGGTTTGAAACTTCCGACGTTGTACGTCATGGAAGGTGGCTACGCGGTAGAAGAAATAGGGGTCAATACCGTAAATGTTCTTGTTGGTCATATAAACAAATAAAAGTGGTTACTTGTTCTCTTCTTTACGTTTATTGCAGCTTCGATAGGTCAGGCTGGATCTAACATTTGAGTGAAACCGCCCGGTGCCCACGGACCAACAATGATCTGCTCTAACACACCTACACCTTCGTTATCTCCGCTTGTTACTTTCATCAACCCTTGAACATGAAGGTTTTCTAACGCCATTTCATCTATCTCATCTAGCCGCCAAGAACTTGTGCCAATAGCTAACTCGTCATGCCATCGACCATGCCGCCAAACTGGATGTCCGTAACCAATGCCCTTCATACGGAAGGTAAGGATCTCTTCTAATTCGATGACCAATGGCTCACTGTCAACACGCTCTAAAGAAAGTTGACCTCCTGTGACTCGACGAGTGCCGGTTGCGAATTGCAGATCATGCTTTACAGATAGCAATCGTTCAATAGATTCTTCTTCGCTTTTAGGAATATCGGTGGAGTCTTCATAGGCAGGAACAATAAATCCATCCCAATGCCACCTATGTCCTTTTGGATTTTCAAATAGTCCTACATGTGTGGTGTGATCACCCCAATGAAGCGGTGCCCAAAGGAAAACAAATCCAGTTGGGTCTCTTGGGGCACCGGGAGGAGCAGGTTCACCAACTGGACGCACACCCCAAGATCGATCTTTCGTTCCATAAACGTCACTTGGATCCACAACTATTGATTCATTACCAATATGAATAGTTCCTTCCCAATGACCAAATTGGTTAAATCTGGTAGCTTCCATATGAAAACCAATCATTTCACGAGTTAATAATTGATGGTCTTCAGCAAAACTTGTTGTACGCGGAATCCAAGTCAAATCAGCACTAATACCGGTTTCATTATCGTCAATAACGATGCGTAAAGACTTCAATGGTTCTAAAACCTCAATAGAAAAGGGCCCTATTGACATGTCAGCAGGGTCAACAGGCATTCGTCGAGAAGCATGAAAACAATGTTGGACACCATCGTGGATAACACTAAATCCACAATCTTGAACACCTAAATTTGGGTATCGTGCTGCGCCGATTCCAAAAAAAAGATTCCCATCAGTGGTGTAACCATTAAACCAATAACGGTCATAAGCATGCCGGTCAGAAGTCGATGGGGTTGTTACTGGATGCGGGGTTTGATGAATAAAATAATCGTCAAAACTGGTTAACACATCAGCACCTCCTTATTCTTTTGAAACCAATGCAGAGATTTTAGGGTTTACGACTAAACGGTTTTCATTAATAAATACTTCATGGTTCTCCGCAACCGTTTCAGGATCATAAATGTAGTTCACTAACACACCAAATGATTCAGATTGGCCTTTTTGCGATAAATCTCCATCGATGTTGATCTGTTCAAGTTTTGCTCCATTACGTAAATGAAAACGAGCAACAGGATCACGAGGTTGGTTATTTCTTTTTGCAGTTAATAAATAAGTTGCGGCTAATTTTTCAAGATCGGTTTCAGATACTTCAAAGTCAATGTTTTCTTCATCCACCCAACGACGTAAACCTGGAACTGGTGACAAAGTTGAGAATTGATTCAAACTTGGAACAGTTAGTTGAAGTTCGCTTATCACTTGCTTCAGTAAAAAGTCACCAAGGGGGATGCCGCGTAATCCGGCTTGACAGTTCGTAATTGAATAAAAAATTGCTGTATCAGGCAGAAAAGGATCAGTAGTTTCATTGCTTGGTACTGGCGCATCAATAACGTCAGTGATTCTGGTTGCCAAACCATGCAGAAGAGCTACCTCGACAAAAATTAATGGTTCGTCGGGAAGACTTGGATGGAAAAATCCATAGCAACGCCGGTCATGTTCAAGCCGTCTACGGAGATCATCCCATCCACGAATTTCATGCACTGCTTCGTACTCAATTAATTTTTCAAGAGTTTTAGCAGGTGTCTGCCAGTCAATACTTTGAAGTTCTAAAAAACCTCGATTAAACCAAGATGAGAGTAGATATTCCAAGTCTTTTTCAACAGAAGAAAGTGAAGTGTCTTTAAATCGTAAAAGATCAGCTCGCATGTGAAGCAAAGTATGAATTCCATCAGAAGCAAGATTTATTGATCGGAAAAGATCTAGTCGCGGTGCCTCTGCTGCATTCCACACCCTTTGAGCAGAAATAGGGTCTAGAGCTTCCTGGTAGGCAGTCACAGCGTCTTTTAATGCCAAAACATCGGGTGAGAAATCTTCAACTAGAGAAGTAAAGAATTTTCGTTTCGCATCATCAGCGTTTACCTGAGTAAGAGTGGTGTAACGAGAGACAACTAGTTCTGCCAAACTTCGAGCAGCTGTTTCGTCGCGAAGACGAATTAGCGCTTTACATGTTTGCTCAAGCGCCGCTAGCTCAGAATTTATGGAACTATTCATGCTCTAATTGTATTAGACCACTTCTCAATAAATCTAAATTATTTTTTTGTCACAGTTATGAAACAAAGAGATTAAATTTTCGTTGTGGGTAGAGCGATGAAAGCAATAATTATGTAATGCGATGCGATAGCGAGAACCACAAATAAGTGGAAGATTTCGTGAAATCCAAATTTCGTTGGCCAGGGATCTGGTTTTTGTGTTCCATAAACAAGTGCCCCTAGTGTGTGAAATGCTCCACCTAAAAGTAGAAAAGTAAACCCCCAGCCCCCTAAATTTTTCCAGAGTTCATCAATTACTAGAAGCGCTGACCAGCCGACAGTAATAAATAGAGGAACGGTGATGCGTTTAGGTGGAGCAGGCCAAAATATCATTACTAGTACACCTATAAGAGCGCCGATCCAAACCACTGATAAAACAAAGGTTGCGTGAGAACGAGGCAGCATCAGCCAAGAGATAGGGGTGTACGTTGCTGCTATTGCTACAAAGATCATGGCATGATCAACGCGTCGCCAAAGACTATGTGCTTGGCGACTCCATGTGTGGCCATGGTAGAAGGAACTTATTCCAAAGAGACCAATAATTGAGATTGAGTAAAGCGAAGCTAAAAATTTTGCTTCTTGTGCGCTAATGATCAGAATTGGGCAAAGAACTATGGCTGCTACGAAAGCTAAACGATGGGACCATCCTCGTAGAGCAGGTTTTTCTGCTAAATGCATAGGAGGATAAGACATGTAATCATTTTCTAAGAAGATTGTTTGTGGAGCTGGCGGGAATCGAACCCGCGACCCCCTGCTTGCAAAGCAGGTGCTCTAGCCAACTGAGCTACAGCCCCAAGCCCCTATAGCGTACGCGAA
>Ga0207993_1000290_pt1 | contig 20173 bp, 24 predicted proteins | sample ETN01SmetaG_2_FD_185791 | JGI IMG/M metagenome (GOLD analysis project Ga0207993, IMG submission 185791) | Marine microbial and viral communities from oxygen minimum zone, Eastern Pacific Ocean - ETNP2014F12-01SV265 (SPAdes) (version 2) | ecosystem: Environmental > Aquatic > Marine > Oceanic ...
CGTGATTCACGTAAGGAAAACTAATGACACCATACCCGACAGATTTCACATGAACTCAGATTATTTTTCGAACGTTGGTCTTTTTTTCAAGATGGTTGTGAAAATTCATGTGAGTTCATAGGACACAAAATTTTGTGAGTTAATCGTAGATGTCGACAGTCGGCAGATTGAAATTGGCAACCACGGGTTCGCTCGACGGGTGGCTCGTCGGCAAGCCGTCGTACAGTCATTTCCTGAAGCGGTACAAGAGGAGCACTCCGTTCAGTGTTGAACAAATCGAGGTCCCGTTCGAGGGTGGTGGGTCGATCGATTTCGGCAAACACGTGACGGCACTGATCGACCCGAGTCGGGGTGACCTCGTCCGAAACATGACCCTTCGGGTGACGCTCACCGACCCGAAACCAGATTTCTCCGAGGAGTGGAACAACAACTATTACCCACCCAGCGTGATCAGTCACTTGATCGAATACGCCGATCTCGTGATAGGGTCGCAGACGATCGAGCGAATCACAGGCGAGTACATATACATGAATTCCCAACTGACCCTGACGTCGGACGACATCGAGCAGACGGAATATTTTCTGTCGGGTCACGGAAATTTCCTGTCGTACACCGGGCAGTACACGTACTTTCTGGACATTCCATTCTATTTCCACAAATACAGTGCGCTGAGCATTCCCACGTGTGCGCTGACAAAACAAATCGTCGAGGTCAGGCTGAAACTCCGCCCGCTGTCGGAGATGATCTTCTACGGCTACGTCCCAGGGGTCACCGCTCAAATCAAAAACATGAGTCTGGACTGTGAGTTCGCCTACGTCGGCGAGGACGAACGAAACTATTACATGACGACCCCACTGGACTATTGCATCACCCAACTCCAAAAGGCTGAGTTCGAAATCCCGTACGGGGAGACCGAGAGGAGCGTGTTGTTGAAATTCCAACACCCGGTCAAGGAGATGTATTTCCTGTCGAGGAGCAAGGCGTCGGTGGTGGCGAATTTTCCGAACACGTTCAACCCGATCGAGCGGGTCGAGTTACGGTTCAACAACGAGGTCGTCTTCGACCACGATTACAAATATTTGACGTACGAGGTCCCCCTTCGACGACACGTGAACAGTCCGATCGTGCAGACCGTGTTGACGACGGAGGTCGTCCCCGACGGTGACCCGGACATCGTGTTCAATCACACCATTCGAGGAAATTTCGGCACGTACAGTTGGGCGCTTCGCCCGGACGCGTACTACCCCACGGGTCACGTGAATTTCAGTCGGGTGGCGCATCAACTGCTCAAGGTGGAGATTCAGCAGATGGCGGAGTACGCCGGGTACGATAACATCGTTCGGGTGTTCGCGAAGAATTACAACATCCTCACCGTGTCCGATGGAATATGTGGTTTAAAATTCTGATTGGTAATAGTAGGATGGCTGGTCGAACTCAACTCACGGTTTCTGGTGAAGGATCCAGAGATGCGTACCTGATCGACGACCCAGAGTACACCCCGTTCAAGGAATTATTCCACAAACGAACGGCGTTTGCCACACAGACCGTGAACTTGGAACACCTCGGCGAGGGTACGCCCGATTTCGGTCAGACCCTTCGGTTCAAAATCGCCTCGAACACTGGAGATGTGCTGACAAACTTGGCGTTCAGGATGACGCTCCCGCGCACGGATCGATCCGCGACCGGGTGGGTGGAGTCCATAGGACACGCCATCATCGAACGCGTGGATTTCATCATGGGCGACGTCGTCATTCAGCGCTTGACGAGTGATGAGTTGACCATACACAGCGAACATCACGTGACCCAGACGAAGCAAAACGCATTGGCGCAGTTGATTGGGAAATACCCGATTCGTTCCGCGGGCACTCGGGTCGGGAGCAAATCGATCCTGTATTACCTCGGTAGTCAGGCGACGATCAATACCAAGTGGATCGTGGACTTGCCGTTTTGGTTTTACATGAAGGAACATCTCGCCGTGCCACTGTGCGCGCTGCACAAGCAGGAGGTGTTCGTGGAGGTGAAACTGAGAGACTACGCCCCGTTGGTCGTGTCCTATCAAAACATCAGTTCGGATCCCGACGTTGACAACGCCACCCGACCGACCCTCGCGACGACCCCACACTTGGTGGATTTCACCATGGACGCGGAGGTGGTCTTCGTGGACGAATTCGAACGGAGCAAGATTCAAAACACACCGGTGGATTACGTGATCCCTCAGTACCAGAGACAGGAATTCACGGTCGCCGCTGGGCAGACGACCGCTCGCCTTCGCACGTCGTTCATCAATCCCGTGAAAGAGTTGTTGTGTGTGATCCAGCGCGAGGACTTGGGTCAGGAATTACAATTCTGTTCACCCTTGGATTTCGATAACATCACGACCGACGCCGCGACTGGGTATGGGAAATACAGTGCGACGCCGCCATTTCGTGGTCAGATTTTGTACGAACACCTGCAGAGCATGAGTCTGACGTTCGACGGCACGCCCGTGTTGGACACGATCACCGGGAACGCCATGTTCCTCAAGGCGGTCATGGGTGGCATTCATCACAGCAAGACCCAACTGATTCGACGTTTCTACAGTTATTCGTGGGCGCTCGAACCCGAGAGGGACGTTCCGTCGGGTGCCATCAACATGTCGTTCATAAAAGACCAATTGGTGGATCTCGTGCTTAACCCCAACCCGGACTACTCCCGACAGGTTCGTTTGATCGCGGTCTCCGTGAACGTCTTGCGAATCAGTGAGGGATATGGTAGAACTTTATTTGACGACAACAGGTAAGCATGGATTTCGAAGGAACAGCCGTGAGCATAATCACACCGGTTTTGGAAAAGGCGGTCATATTGGCAGCCGAGTATTGCGGGGCGTGTGGCAGAGACGCCATCACCGCCAAAGATTTCGAGTACGCCCTCAAGTATTGTGTTCGATACACCGTGGGTCAGGACATAGGTTCAATTCTCCAGGAGGACGAGGACGAGGAAGACGAGGAAGCCGCCCTCGAAATGGTCGAAGAGGTGGACGAGGAAGGGTTCACTCGATACACCGGGAACGACGAGACGTTCAAGCGCGTGAACCAGGCGGTCGACACGTGGGATGAATGGAAACCGGAATCGCCTGTGGAAGAGTATCTTTTTAATGCCATCAATAGTAATGAGCACCTCTTGGGGTAAAGTCGAAGAACCCCGTGGATTTGACACCTCGTGTCGATTCAAGTGTCTCGTGGAAGAAGACTCTTCGTCGGAAGATTCACAGGATTCCGACGAAGAGGAGGAGGAGGATGACATCGTGCCCGCTCAGGCACCCAACAGGAAACAACACGTCAAGTATAAAAAAATTTTAACAAAGGAACCATTGCTCCCAGAGTGATTCGGATTTTTTTTTCTCCAGTCCTTATATACTATACCATGTCCGAGCAAGTTGTCCTCGTCGCCCAAGAGGTTGAAGCGCAATCCTTGAACGCCCTCGTCGGAGGCTTCGCCTTCGCGGCGGCTATCTCGTGGGCTGATCTTGCGCGATTCGTCGTGTCCCGTGTCATCCCGGGTCGCCAAAACGGTTTGGCGCAAAACACCGTCACCGCCCTCCTCACGACGCTCTTGTCGGTCTTGATCTTCATGATCGTCTCCCGTGTCTCCAAGCGTGTCACCAAGCCGCAACAATCCCAGTTCGCGATCACGCGCTAAGCATCTTTATCAGGACAAATCCGATGAAGAGTATGATAACCAATGGAACGTATTTTTTCCAGTCATAAACACGTCCGTTTAACTCCGGAATGTTTATTGGTGGCGGTAGTTCCAACACGTCCTCCTCGACGACCTTGGGAAGGTTCAGGGTGCGATCGAGATTTCCCGTGATTCTGAATTTCAGTGCGTGGTCTTGCGAACGGAAATCGCACGGCACGAGTTTGTTATTCTCACGACTGAACCACTGAAGACGAAGACTGTCCACGTGTTTCTGCGGACCTCGAATGAATTCATGTAACACGACGTCGTCTTGTCCAGAGTACACCATGAATTGATCAGTGGGGTCGATCGTCGTGTTTAGGAGGGTTCCCGTGTAGAAGGGTGAATCCGTGTAACAGTCTTGGTTGAATTCATCGGACCCGGTGGAAATCTTCAACACGTACATCTTCGTCGGGTATTCGTAATTCACTCGACCCTCTTGATTGATCACCCCGTTATTCGATCTATGATCCGCCGCCGAGAACCCCAAGAGTTGGTTGGGTGTCGTTCGATCCTTGGCGTCCGTGGACCACCCGTCCACGCCCGTGTTGAATTTCAGCGTGTAATTGTAATTCAATCCACCCGTCGAAGCGACGTTGGAAAATTTCAACGAATTCCTGGTCGATCGCCACTCCACTAAATCGATGGTCGTGATGCCCGCGGACTGGATTCTGGCGACCACGTGATCTTTCAGGGCGGTGCCGCCGGTGAATTGTCTCGACGTGAGTTCGATGTCGTACGAACCGGCGTCGGGTATGGCGGTGACCCCGTCCGACGCCAAAGCGTCGACCTCGATCGTGAACTTGTTGTTACAATCGTGTAACACGGACTGGTGTGGAATCCTTGCCGAGACGAGTTCGATTTTCGTGACGTCATACAGCGGGGTCTTCAATGGCACGACATAATCACTCGCCGTTGCGTACAGGGCTGGATCTCTCTCACCACTGTCTACGTCTAGTATGTGATCCATCTAACATTCAGGGAGATTATAAATGTTAGCGAGATCGTTCACTCACTCACCCCAAAGGTAACTGAATGATCGAGAGTAGAATGTTCTAGGGTGTGACTGGAAAAATCGAATCACGTAATCAAACATGAAATCGACACACATTTATTTACACAGTGTGTGCGCGAACGGATTGTTGGACAATTGACGTTTGGCGAGATCGAGCGAGTGCGCTGAGGCGTTGGGGTTGGCGTTGCCCTTGTACGCGTTGAGGTCTTGAAACGCCGGACGCTTGTAGTCTTGCGTCCATCCACCGTTCGCGGCGTTGAATCGTCCGCTGTTGACATCCGCGCGCACTGAGGTGAGCGCGCCCCCCTGTTGGGAAGGGTGTCCTCGGACGTTCATGCGACCCGGGTTGTTCATGCGACCGGGCATCCCACGCTTGTCCTCCGGGCGCATACCCAAACGCATGAGTTCTTCGTTGGTCTTCGCCTGCTGTGCCTGCGCTGCCGGGGACACCGTGTATCCACCGTGGAACGAGTGAATACCCGGTTGAGGGTTGTTGGCGTGCCAGAACGGCTTGGTGTTGGCGTCGGTCTTGAATCGCGTCGGGAGTTGGGGCACGGTCTGTCCACTGATGAAACGCTTCGCCGCACCCTTGTCCAAACCGTCCGTGCGCAAGCCCGTCTGCGAACGGTTGGTCGTGCGCTTGGTCTTCTCGTGTTCGCTCCTGATCACGGCACCGCTCACCGCCGCGCGACCGGCGGTCGGGGGCAGACGATCCGGAAGGAACGCCGTCTTCTCCGGTTTGTTGTTTTGCACGATGGAGGGTTGGGACGCGCGACCACCGGTGTTATCGAACGCCGGACCGGTACCACCTCGAAGGGTGGTGAGTCTGTACGCACCGACGTTCTCGGGCATGACCCTGAATAATTGTTGGTACCCTCCGAGCGCCGGGGTGTTCGCGTCCAAGCCCAAACCCGGACCTACCAATTGGCGCTCGACCGGGGACACGTTACCCATCCGTCCGGTGTCGTACACGCGGTTTCGCATATCGAGCGTCTCACCGCCCGAACTTCGTTTCTGCGGGGCGACGGTGGCGAAACTGCCCATTTCACGCTTACCGTTGAAATCGAATTCCAAACCGTCCTCGACCTCTATTTCTTCTTGGGGCTCTTCTTGGAGAAGCGGGGGCTCTGGGGCTTCTTGGGGCGGTTCCGATTTCTCGGACAATTGTCGTCCCGTGTAGACCAGGGCTGCCACTGCGAGGAGAGACAGGGGGTCTGCCATCTGTTACTAGTTGGCAACATAATTATTTTCTAATTTGGTACCTCTGTTCGAAGAGATCGTTCTGGAGTTCCGCGCGACTGCTCACCGGTTCGGAATCCAGCGTTCGCAAGGGGAGTTTGCAATCCACGTTCATCAACGGGTGCAATTGTTGTCTGAACGGTTCGGCGAATTTCTTGTTGAACGTCTTCGTGGACTGCGGGCGGAGTTCATCGTCCGTCTCGATGTACCGAGCCGGCGCACCCTTACCGAACATCGCGGGCGCCGTACCATACACAAACGCGTTGGGGCGGACGCCATAGTTCAAATTACTGCTTTGGGGGTAGGCGAAGAAGGAATCCGTCGCCGGTTGCGCAGGAAGCGATTCGGCATCATCCACGAGCCTGAGTCCGGGCTGGAGTTGTTGCGCCATCACCTTTGTTGTAGTACGCGATTTTATTTTTTATCGACGAGCACCGCTCATGTGCAACCCACCGAACGCTTCCAACTGAACACCTCTCATGTCGGGACTGCACGTCGACGGGTGTGAACGACACATCGGACCGCCCTTGCTTCCGTAGAGCGCCTCCGCGAACGCGGTCTGGTCACCCGGGATGCTGCTCACGGGCGCAGTGACGAATTGGCGCGCGGCAAATCGCTTCTGGTATTCCGGGAGCGGCGTTCTGCTGCGTCCGGGACCGAACTTGAACGTGTCGTCCATCATTCTGTCCACGAACGGTTTCACGGTGGGGTAGTAGCACGCCGGTTTGCGATTGGGCTTGTCGGTGTATTCGTGCAACATCACGTTCTGCATCGGGTTTTCGGGGGTCGGCATCTCGCACGCGAAATGGTCGTTCTCACCGGCTTGCGTCGGGTGTCCCACGGGACTGGTGACCATGTCGTTCCTGAACATGACGTACAACACCCCCAAACACGTCGCCCCGAGGACGAACACCCTGACGTCTCTTCGAATAAGGTAGAGGACACACGTCGCGTATATGATGAATCGGCTGGCGGCATTCACTCGGTCGGCTGGGTGCTGACTGGAGTTTGGCCAAAATTGGGACACGCGGTCGGCTCGCACAATTTCCTTAGGTGACTCGAACCAAGTAGTCATATTACAATGGACAAAGATTTAATTATTGGGGAGGGTTCATCATCCCTCCGAGCATGTTACTCATCGCTTTCATCAACGCATCCTGGTCGAGTCCACCCTCACCGTCTTCGATTTTCGAAGCACAGTCTTTGGCGATGTTTTCGATCGCCGCCAGCGTGTCCGACGGAATGCTGATGATCGTGGTGCCGAGCATGTAGAGCGTGGACAGATATTGCCAGATGCACCCCTTCGAATGTTCGCTGATGGTCGACCAATTCTTGGAGAGATTGAGATCCTTCAAGTACTCGCTCTTTTCCAGTTCCTGGAACAAGGATTCGTCCTTGGAGGTGACGAGCCCGACGTACGGCGCGATGCCGTTCATGTACGTCTCGACGCACTTTTTAGGGTTGGTGCTTTTGAGAAGATCGAACTGGGTCATGAATTTCTTGATGCCCTTCTCGTTCGGGAAGAGGTTGGACATTTCGCCGAGAAAATCCTCCATCATCTGCACAAACGCACCAACAGATGCCATGGTGTGTGGTGTTGTGGTGTTAATTTGTTGTAAGTCTTTAAGTTCAGAAAGGTTCCGTGCTGATGGTTTCCTTCGCCCCGATACCCTGACTGACGATAAAATACACGAGGAGGGCGACGAGCACCGCGGGTTTCGTGTACTGGTGCGTCTGAAGCACACCTTCGTTGTTCATCCGCGCTTTGACGTGAATGTAAGCAGCCGTGATAAGACCGCCGATGATCGCCGCGGACATCGGGTCGCGAAGAGCCTCGCTAAGTTGTTCCATTACATGTAGTTGGGATTTTTTACTCGAGCGTCCGGGGCGTCGTCGAACAGCGACTGAGGCGTGCCCTCGGGTAACGGCTCTGTCGGCGCGGGTGGCAACGGGTCTGGCAAAGGATCTTCAACCGGTTCACTCGCGGGCACCGGTTCCTCTTCATCGGGTGGCACCCCTTGAATGTCTTTGAATTCCTGCAGCGTGGGCGGTGCGTTCACGGGTGGTACCGGTTCGGCGGCGATGGGTTCGGGGATGGGTTCGGGGACCGGTTCGGGCACCGGTTCGTCCTCGACCTCCTCTGGGTCTTCGTCCTGAATCTCACCGTTCAGATCGATCTCGCGATCGGCGCTCGCCGTGTCGTTTTGCATGTACGTGCTCAGAATCTGTTGCACCGGTAACAGATCTTTGATGGTCTCCTCGATCGCGACCGTGTATCGCTTGGTGAGTTGATCATCGCGGTCGTACTCACTCATCTGTTCATGATAGATGTACGGATCGCGGTACAGATTCTTCGCACACGCGTTCAACACGCTTTGGACGAACACCTCCTCGGTTGGCACCTTGACCGAAATCTTCTTCCCAGACTCCGGGCGAAGACGCACGGAGGAGAGGATCTTCACACTGGACACGAACACCGCGGCGAGGAGATCGTTGAACCAACTGCACCGCGCCGTGATTTCAGACGCGTGTTTTTGGGACATGCTCGAACTGAAATTCGGAACCTCCTTCAAATACTTTTGAAACATGATGAGCGGCTTGCGGTTCTTGGATTCGCGCACAGCCTCCTCGTACATGTCTTGGAACGTCGTGATCAAATGGGGAATCATAATCAAACACAATTGGTTCGTGTACTCGCGCTTCGCCTCGACGAGCACGTTGATGTCCATTTTTACTGTGGGTGTACAGATAAAAAATCCTGCGTTCACGCGTTCCTCCACTGATTCGCCACCTTGCGCAGATTCATGAGCGATGGGTATTCCGTATCGTCGTCGTCCACGACTTTCTTTACCGTTTTCTTTTTCCGAACGTCCCAGGACACGATCAAATCCGCCGTCGTCACGACCTGAACGTGAAACCCTCCTCTGGTGAATTGTCTCTGCATGTATCTCGTCGCCGCCTCGACGTCGAAGGGTGGATACCCGACGACGAACGCCGGCGTTCGAAGCACTATACTCTTCTGTCCCATTTCGACCGCACGGCGTATCTTCCGCTCGAACTGGGCGTATATGTCCTTGTACAACTCCTTCTTCAACTGGAGTTTCTTCTCGTCGAGTTTACGAATCTCGTCCAAGAGCATTATTATTGAATGACTTTATTTTTGACTTGATCTAACTCACTCCGCAGGTTCGCGTCGGACATGTCCTGAACGAGTTCAAAATCCAGGAATTCCGCCCCCGATCCAGAGGTGTTTTCGAACGCACCCACTTTCGAGGGCGATTCCGAACTGAGCGGTTGCGATCGAAGCGACACGACCGTGGCGGTGTCACCCTTCCAAACGAGCGTCGCCGCGACGGAGAACGCGTACGGGAACCCACCGGTCTCGACGCACATGAATTGCACCTTGTACACGTTGTTGTTACCGGTGTAATATTTCAACGCCGTGGTCTCGATGATGTTACAGCACGCACCCGTGCGGTTTTGAATCTCCGCCAAGGTCTTCATCACGAGTTCGTTCATGATATCGTTCGTCACCTTGGCTTCGGTCTCGCGAAGGGACGACACGTTGTACGCGGGATCCTTGAACCTGATGTGTTCCCGCTTTTGGTGTCCGGCGAACCCGAACATCTCTCGATAGTTCTCCGTCCTGGGTTTCATGGTGGTGAGCGCGTACACAACGAGCACGATGAGTGCAATGACCCACCAATTCATTATAACCTAACGCGTGAAATTTTTTTGAGAAAATCTCAATCGATATACCAGAGCACAGAATGTCACTCCTCATCTACAGTCCAAAGTGTGACCACTGCAAAGACATCATCGAGTTCATTCAAAAAAATCCAGCACTCAAATCTCTGGTGAGTTACCACAACATTCACACCCAACCCATTCCCCAACACTACAGAAATCAGATCAATCGCGTGCCGACCCTTCTGACGAAGAACCAAAAATTCTTGGTCGGTCAGGAAATCAAGGCGTGGTTGCGAAGCCTGCTACCACCCGACGAGATCTCGAACTGTTCGCTCAAGGGTACGTGCGGCGTGAGCATCGACGGTGGCGAGGAGGAGGGTGACTTGTTTTCTCTGGACGATTACGGCACGTCCCTGGCGGCACCTATGACACCAGAGATTGAGGCAAAAATTCAAAAGCAAGTTCAAGCCTCGCAGTACCAGACATAAAGAAAACGGTCGCATCCAAATGTAGGAATCATGCCCTTGCGTCTGACCACCGTTCAGGCGAGCGCTTTCAAATCGACCTTCGAGACGTTGAAGGACATCTTGAACGATGTCAACATCATGTTCCGTCCGTCGGGTATGTTCATCACGTGCCTCGACACGGCGAGGACGTCGCTCATAGACCTTCAACTACACGCCTCGAATTTCGAAGAGTACGCATGTGATGAAGAGGAAATAGTCGCCGGTGTGAACATCGCGAACTGTTTCAAACTGTTGAAGACCATCTCGTCGAACGATGTGTTGAAACTCGCCATCGACAACAAAGAATTTCTCAACATCACGATTGAGTCCCAAGACAAGAAGAGCAAGACCGAGTTCGCGTTGAAACTCTTGGACATCAACGAATCCAGGATCACGCTTCCGGAAATCGCCATGAACATCATCACCACACTCCCGAGCGTGGATTTTCAGCGACTGCTCCGAGACATGAATCACGTGTCGAGTGGGGAGATCGTCATCACTCGCGAGAAAAACCACATCCGGTTCCAGTGTGAGGGCGATTTCGCGTCCCAAGACACCGAGATCGAGACCGTGGAGACGATCGATGAAAAACTGACTGGACTTTTCTCCCTCAAGTATTTGAACATTTTCGCCAAGAGCGCGAGCATGTGCAGTTCGATGCAACTCATGCAGGAAAAGGAAAATCGGTTTTTGAAAATTGTGTATAATGTGGCGTGTCTTGGTTCATTATCGTTCTACTTGGCTAGCAAAATCGCATCAGATGAGTAGTGTCGTCGGTGAGCGTCGAAGAGATCGAATGCTGACCGATAGCGTTTGTAAGTTTAATTTTGGGATACTCTTTACTCAACGTGTCTTCGTCGAAAAATAACACGTCGCGAATCGCCACGCGTTGGTCGTGGAAATTGTTTCTCGGTCCGGCGACTCGGGAGATCTTGGTCGTCACGTCTCGAACCGGTTTGTCGTCGTGGTCGAGTAAAACCGCTCGAAGGATCGGAAGGGTGAACATCATGCTCCCCTTCGTGTCTTCCGGTGGAAACGTGAAATTGATGTCATCGGTGATGAACGTGTACTTACGCCCGCGGTACCAGTACTTGATTCTGACCAAAAGTTTAGTCACGCACTGGGGCACGACCGTGTCGTGGTACTGTTTTCCTCGAACGTCCGAGTACAGCGCGTCGAGGGTCATCCAGTGGCGACTCTCGCGGTGCCAAAACTCGTCGTCGATCTCATACTTGAGTGACGGATCGACGTAATACTCGAGGTCCTCGCGGTAAATCTCATAATCCCGTGGGGTCGTCAGACGACGGTAGATACCCCATGCGTAGGTTAAAAGATTTACGAGCATTTACTTTAACATGAATGGGAATTTTTTAACCTCCTACGACAGGAAGATCGCCGAGTACCGCGACCTGATCGAGAAGGACCCAGTCAATAAGAAGGCGCACGAAGATGCCATGAGTGAGTACATCATCAAGTGCATGCCTTTCATGAAGGCGTACGCCGACGACGACGAGGAAGAGACCGGGACGACGAACGAAGATAACATCTTCAACGTCACCGAGACCCGAGGGTTGCAAAGGAAGGACATCTATCTAGATTACCTGGTCGAGGTCGAGAATGAAAATCTACCGCGACCGGTGGAGAAAGTGCGCGATCAGTGTCCGAGGTGCGAGGACGATCCAGAGAGTAAACTCGTGTGGTTCCCGGACACGAGTGAGTTGGTGTGTGAAAAGTGTGGGATCGTGTGTAAGCAGCAACTCATCAGCGAGGAACTGACGTTCAGGGAGGAACAGGAAACGTCGAAGATCGTCGTGTATTCGTACAAACGTCAGAACCATTTCAACGAATACATCTCCGCGTTCCAAGCGCAGGAGCAGACGCGCATACCCGACGAAGTCATCGACGCCGTGCGAGCCGAACTGAAGAAGATGAAAATCAACTCGTGCGAGGAAATCACACAGACGCGGGTGAGGGCGATCCTGAAAAAGTGTCGGTACAACAAATATTTCGAACACGTCCCGACCATCTGTAGCATGATAACCGGCGTCCAACCACCCAAGTTGAGTCAGCAGTTGGAGGAACAGTTGAGACAGATGTTCGCCCTGATTCAAGAACCGTTCGATCGCCACGTGGCGAAGGTGGCACCCAACAGGAAGAATTTTTTGAGTTACTCGTTCGTGACCTACAAGTGTTTGGAACTCCTCGAGGAGGATCACCTGTTGCCGTACTTTAGCCTGTTGAAGAGCCGGGAGAAACTGACCGTGCAGGACAAAATTTGGGAACGCATATGCGCTGACCTTCAGTGGCAATACGTGCCAACCTGTTAAAGAATAGGCTCGCGAATTGTAGTAATGGACAAATATACCGCATATTGCGTACAAGAGGCAAAATTCCACATGAGACGCGCGGAGGAGATCCTCACCGAAGGACTCGCCGACCCCGAGAAATTTTACATCGAAAACAACAAGGAGTGGAGGGATATCATTCGAGTGTTCCCGTTCTTGATACTCGCATGTAACGCCCGACGCGAGGAAGAGGAGCGAGAGCGCGCTAAGTCGTTGTAAATTGTAATATCAGGAGAATGTAACAGATGAGCACGTTCGAGACTCGACTCGTCGATAATGGACGCTATAGGGTTCACGTGATTCGCGACGATCTGTACATAGGGCGCACGATCGCCGCGGGACACGAGTGGGACGGGTGGATGCGACGAGACATGCTGATGCATTACAAACCGGGCACGGACATACTCGACATTGGGGCGAACATTGGGTACAACACGTTGATGTTCTCCGACTACGGTCCGGTCCACTCGTTCGAACCAGTGTTCCACGAGATCGTGAGCAAGAACGTGAAGGCAAATCCCAACCTCAGACACGACGTCACCGTGCACCCGATCGCCCTCTCGTCGGAGAAGGGTGAGTGCATGCTTCACCTCCCACCGAAAGAACACGGCATGATGAACTATGGTGGGACGTCACTGGTCAATTATGGCACGGACGCGGAGCCCATCCCAGCCACGCGCGACCGACTGGACGACGTGTACCACGGGACACCCTCCATCGTGAAGATCGACGTCGAACATCACGAGATGGAGGTCCTCTTGGGTGCGGTGAAGACACTCGAGAAACACAAACCCACGCTCATCATCGAGATTCATGGGTACGACCAAAGTCCCATCCCGAAATTTCTCGAACAGTTCGGGTATTGTCGACCGAAGAAATACTTGGGTGGCATGAATTTCGATCCTGGAAGCCCCGAACCGAGACCCGAACACATGTGGGTGTTCACGACGGCAGCAGTGTGACCGTCTTCACGTCCAACTCCTTCGTCCCGAAATTGATGACGTGCGCCTTGGTCAAACCCAAGAGTCTCAGGTACTGACACGCCTGCGTCTCCGCCGCGTCCGTGAGTTTCGCCACCGCCTTGAATTCCAACACCAGTTCGGAATTCACGATGATGTCCGCTCGCAAATTCCCGACCGTGTGCCCTTCGAAACAGATGGGCACGATCCTTTCAGATTCGTAGGGTATGCCTTCCTTGCGCAACAACACCTCCATGCAGTTATGGTACACGCGTTCGCTGTATCCGGGACCGAGTTCGTTCCATATGGTCTGCGCGAGGGCTCGAATATCCATTGGTTTTACAAATCATCATTTTTTTAAGGGGTCATACGGGTGAGTGTGCACCCACAGATTGGCGATCCATTTCTCACCACTGACCACGGGTGTGCCCGCGTGAAGGGCACCCTTCGCTATCATGCCGTAATTATCCAGTGTGTCGAACAGTAACACGTCACCCTGTCTCAGTTTGAATTTTTTGTCGAGGTTGGGGAACGAGGTCTCACCACCCTCGTACCCATCGTTCAAGCCTATGATGAACGTGTACATGCGACGATTGGTCGTCTCCTGGAACGCGTCTTGGTGTGGTTTGTAGAACCCCCCGGGTTTGTACCGCACGACTTGCAATTGCTCGCAATTTTGAAACGGTCGGTCGCAGTCCCTGAGCAGTCGACGACACACCCGATCGATCACCACGTCGTCCGTGTCCAGCCACGCCGTGTCGCTCTGACGCACCTTGCCATCTTTCACACTCGTGAGGGCGACGGTGGAGGGTTTCAATTTTTCACGGGCTTTGTCCATGATGTATTCGCACTCGCGACGCGACACCGCGGATTTGCGCACCACGGGGTCTCGATACTTGGGTATCATCAACGCGATGAGGACGATGGCGGAAATGAGAAGCGCGCGCTCTTGCGTTACCATTACATACAACGACGAAATTAAAAATACAACAGTCTAGGCGTCACGCAATTGTACCTTTTCCATACACTGTTCCGCAAGAGATCGTTCGTCATGTCGACCAACGCGGTCAGTTGTTCCCACACGATATCGTGTTGCTCGGGGTGTACGACGTACTGACGAAGAAGGTCGCTCGCGCAGTTCATCAGCATCTCGAACAACTCTCGAACCTCGACGTCTTTCTGCATTTTTTTGTCAATCTGTTGAATCACCTGTCGGAATCGTTTCTCGGTGATGATGTTCGCCATGTACTGTATCCTATATCGCTGTGTGTGCCGTCGTCGCTCGTCGGTCTCGGTGGCGTTTCCTATCCAAAAGAAATACCGCTCAACCACACTCAGCATGATTCTGTACCTAACCATCATCTCGGGTGCACCCATCTCTCGAAGTTCACGAAAACTCGGTAAACCTCCGCAGGGTATGTCACCCAACTCTCGCCCTATGTTACCTTCGTTGCGCTTTTCCTCGAAAAAATGGGGGTTGTGTATGCGACCCGTCTCTATCTCACCCGTGCGCCACGAGAACGCGGTCTTGCAACCGGTACAAAACATTTGATCGCACCCACCTACTATTTTAGTGATCATCTCACCACACTTGGGACATGGTCGACTGTCTTTCTGAATCAACTGAAACGTCGATCGAGTCTCTGGATCGCACACGTGTCCCTCCGTCAACAACTGATTACACTCATCGCAGTACACTCGCTTACACAGACCACAGTAGTGATTCTTCTCGTCCTCGGGAGATATGCACATGAACCCTTTGCAGTCGGCGGTCGGACACTTTCGCGTAAACTGACGGGTGGTCTCTGACGTCAAGTTGTCGTGTTGATTTTCCAAGTTTTGGAGTTCTTCGTACATTTGATCGAATTCGCCAGCCGCTTGTCGAATCAACGCTTCGTCCGCATGCGTTCTGTTCAGGTGTACCATTTTGTCCCTCTGTGCCCACAACGCCTCTCGGAGCACTCGAATGCGAACGATCCGTTCGACGATGATTTGGGTCTCTTGGAAATATAACTGCTCGCGCAGGAACAGGCTTTCCTCTCGATGTTTGCGATACTCCGTGTTTCGGAACACCTTCGAACACCACGAGTCGACGAACTCACGAGACCATTTCGTCTTACATTTCATGCAGTGAGCGTCGTCGTGGGTCGAGAGCAAATAGGTCTGTGCACATCGTCGACAACACTCGTGATTGCATTTCGAGCATGTCAGTTTTCTGTGAAAAGTCGAATTGTACTTTTCACAGCAAACATCGCAGGTTTGCATTATTTTTTATAATAAGACACGTGTCTTTAACCGTCCGTTTCGACGTCGACAATCTCCCGTTCAATCGAGGAACCCCTGTCTCTCGATGAAAAAGTATCCCACTCGCTTTTCATTTGGGACACGAGGTCTGGCTTCTCCCAACCATTTTGTATACCCATACGCTTCTGTTGTTCGATGATGATGTTCGCCGACGAATCCAACATGTCGTCCGTCACGAGCGTCTTTCCGACGCTTTTACTGATCAAATCTTGAATCACACTCTGAATGGCAACCGCATTCACTCGGGCTCTCTTACACGGGTCTTCGCCTTCACCATCGCACGTGATAAAGTTCTTGTTCTCGATGAGATGGAGCGCATCGTCCGTGAAGGCACGGATGCCCGTGGCGACGACCTCCGCGTCCTTCTCATCCTTGATGAATCCCTTCGCGACCTTGCGAGAGTTCTCCTGGGCGAGGATGCCGATCGCGATATCGAGCATGCATTCGATGATGGTTCCGGCGACCGTCAGTCCAGGGTTACCCGGTGCCATGTACCCTTCGTACATCTTGTATCCCTCTTCCTGGGCGTTACCGATTCGATACCTCAAGCCACGCAACTCATCTTCGAGTTCCTGTGGTTTTTGTTCGCCCTTGATTTTTCTTTTGGCGTCCATTGGCGACGAAGACTTTTTGTTCGACTTGCGAATGAAGAAAAACGCGGCGAGACATATGACCAGGAATGCAACCACTCCTCCGATGACTTTGCCCGTGCCTGAGTTGCCTTTGCCTTCCATGTTGACATGGTCATACATTTTTTTTTTTACTTGAATCTCCAACTCTCACTCCTGGTAGGTTTCGTGTTCTTCGCCGTGGCGAAGGTGAATTTTTGATTCAGTTGTTTGCGAGTTCTGTACGATCGCATGCCACCACTGCTCATCTTTTTCTTGAGATTGTTCTGCACTCTCTTCGGTCCGGTCTTCTTTTTCTTGAGTTCGGTGAGGAGTTTTTGCTTACTCTTGTTTCCGAGATTGGACTTTTTGATGTTTTGGGCGACACTCTTCTTCGCGGCGAGACGGAGTTTACCCGCCAACTCCTTCTTCTTCGACGCGCGGTTGAGCGCCTTGGTTCCAGCCTTGGACGCCACCGGCTTCTTGTTGGGTACCGGTGCCGCCAACTGCGTGACAGTCTTCGACTTGGGCGCCTTCTTCTTCGCATTGAATTGTTTGCGCACGCTCGCCACCTTCTTACCGGTGTTCAAATCTCGGATGAATCTGGTGCGATTCTTCACCCCGATGTTCGAACCCTGGATCTCCCTCTTGAGCGCGTTTCGTTCGGCGTTCGCCTTCTTTTTAGCCGCTGCGTTCGCTTCAGCCTTCTTCTTAGCCGCTGCGTTCGCCTCCGCCTTCTTCTCAGCCGCGTTCGCTTCCGCCTTCTTCTTAGCCGCTGCGTTCGCTTCAGACTTCTTCTTGGCAGCCACGTTCGCTTCAGCCTTCTTCTTAGCAGCCACGTTCGCGGCATTCACATGCCTGGCGAGTTCCTGACGACGCTTTTGTACGTCATTCCTCTTTTGCATGACCCATCGAAGGTGACCACTGCGGTCCTTATTCGAGATCTTCGCACTCTGAATCTCAGATCGAAGCCTGACCTTCTCGTTGAGGAGTTTCTCGATCGCGGTCAGTGCGTTCTTGTTCTTCACCTGTCGAATGTTCGCTTGCCACGTGCGCCTGTACTGACCGAACACACCCGGAATGTTTTTGTTCACCCGTTGGACGAGTCGGGTTTTCTCCCGACCGAGTTCAGCATTTCGTTCATTGAACGTCTTGTTGCTCGCGTTTTGGAATTCATTTTTGCTTTCCCGTCGCTTCGCCGCTTCGAGTTTCAACTGTTTGCGCATGTTCACGTTCGGCTTCTTGGCGTTGTTCGGCTTGCCATTGTTATTGAAACCGGCAGTCTTCTTGAACGCATTGATGTTCACATTCTCTTCTCGACGATTACCTCGGAACGTCTTTTGCGTGCTCATGCGCGCCCGGGTCTTCGGGTCCGATTGGAGTTTCTTGAGACGTTTGTTCAACTCCACGTTATTGACCCACTTGGCTCTACGACCCGTCAACTTGGATGTCAGGTCCTTTCTGATTTCATTCGCCAACGCGTTCTTCGCCTCGGTGGTGATACCCGACGTGTTTCGAATCTTTTGTGAAATCGCCTCACCGCGCGCGGCGATGTTGAGCGTCTTGGCGTTCGACTTTCGTCCAGCCTTGTTCTCTTCCGCCTTCTTCTTCTCCTGGCGAATCCTGAGACGGTTCTCCGCCGCCTTGATCGCGACGTTCGCCGGACCACTGATGTATTTGAGTGTACCCTTCTTCGTCGACCAACCACGCCATTCCTTCACGTCGGTCGCGTTCAGGTCGGCGACCTTTTGATCCTTTTGAATCTTCGTGATGATCGGTTGCACGTTCGCCTCGAGGGTGAGTGCCGTCAGTTTCTTGTTTTCCGCCAAAAACTTTGACACGTAGGACGCGTTCGCCGGCGTCCCAGCCTTCTTCAGTTTGTTCAAGATACTCGACGTCAACTCTTTGGTCTTCGCCTTGTTCGGGGTCGCCGATCGAGTCATGCGATCGTTCGCCGCCTTCTGTCGGGCGTTGACGTAGTCAGACACTTTCGTGTATTGGATGCGTTTCTTACCACCACCTTCGGCGGCACGAATGTTCGCCAACTCGTCGTCCGCCTTGATTCGGGCGTTCAACTTGGATCGGTTCGCATTCAATTTTTGGGCGTCGAACAGTTTGTGTGCGTTGTCAGCCAGGAACGCCTCGACGTACGCCGCGTCCACCTTGATGGGACCACTCTTGGCGAGTTTGGCGATCAACTTTTTCGTGTTCTTCGTCGCTTGCTTCGCCTTCGCCTCCGTGTTCTTCTTGTCACGGTTGGCGATGCGCGCATTCATGTTACGCTTTGCGGTCGCCAGGGTCGCGTTGTAGTTTGCATTCTTGATGAACTTGATGACGGGTTTGGCTTTGCCCATAAGACCCACCTTCACGGCGGTCGCCTTGATCTTCGCCACCTCCGTGTCCTTGTTCACCTTCGCCTTCAGCGCGTTCTTGTTCACGTTACGCATGGGTTTACCGTTCGCGAACGCTTTCAGGTATGCGGTGTCAACGCCGAAATTCGTCGACAATTTTTTGAGTAGTTTCGCTTCCTCCTTGGTCAGTCGAACGGACTCCGCCTTGGCGTTCGCCGCATTCTGTTTCTTCTTCGCCTTCGCCGCGTTCGCCTCCTCCTTGTTCTCTTCCGCCTTCTTCTTCCTTTCAGTGATGACGTTGACTAGCGTCTGGGCTTTTTGTAACCTTTTGTTGTACTGACCTTCGTTCACGTACTCAAGTTCGGGTTTGGCTCGCATTAAACCAAGAAATCCTCCCTTATTACCTTTAGCGTTCGCTTCCAACTGTGCGAGTTTGATGTCCTTGGTCACTTTCGCCTTGTACGTCGCCACGTTGACCGAATTCAAATCCACTCCGGTCGCCTTCAGGTATTGGTTCAGGTATGTTTCATCACCTCCGCCTCCGTTCCCGAACAGTTTCTCCTTTTTCTTCGCCGCGGCTTGTTCCTTCGCGACTCGTGCGAGTTCTTCGTTCACCAACCGTTTCTTCTCCTCAGCGGCTCTCTTATCCTCTTCCGTCTTCGCCTCGCGCGCCTTCTTGTTCAACTCTTCGCGCTCCAGTGCCAATCGTCGACCCTCCTCGTGCGTCTTCTTGGCTTCCTCTTCGACACGTGCCACCTGTCGCCTTTGCTCTGCAATTCTCGCCAACTCTTGCTCTTTCGCAAGGTCTTCTTGGGCTTTCCTGACATTGGGATTATTCGAGACGTTCACGGGTTTGGGAACGTTCGGAGACTTGTTCGGAGGCTTGTTCGGAGGCTTGGCGTTCGGAGGCTTGGCGTTCGGTGGTTTCACACTCGGGTCGGTGCGATTTTGCTTCCCAAGTTGGTTCTGTATCGCCACCACTTGTGCCTGGACCTGCTGCTGCTGCCGTGCATTCACAGCGACCTGTTGGGACTGCAATTGTGAGAGCAATTGTTGCGAATTTTCCAACTCTTGTTGGAGTTTGCGTTGGGCGTTGTTCCATTGACGCTTCGCCGCATTGAACGCGTTTTGTAATTTTCTCTTGTTTGCATTCGACGCAGTTTTCATCAGCGCTTGCTCCGCCTTCGCCTTGGCGTTCGCCGCAGCGACTGCGTTCCGCATCGCGGTGTTCGCCTCCTTCTTCGCGGCGTTGACCTGCGCAGCAGCGCTCGCCTTGGCAGCGTTCGCATTGCTCACTGCCTTCGCCCTGGCAGCGTTCGCGGCGCTGACCCGCTCCGTGGCGTTGTTGGTCGCCTTTTTCACCGCCACGTTCGCATTGCTCACTGCCTTCGCCCTGGCAGCGTTCGCGGCGCTGACCCGCTCGTTCGCGTTCTTCTTCG
>Ga0207993_1000291_pt1 | contig 20164 bp, 21 predicted proteins | sample ETN01SmetaG_2_FD_185791 | JGI IMG/M metagenome (GOLD analysis project Ga0207993, IMG submission 185791) | Marine microbial and viral communities from oxygen minimum zone, Eastern Pacific Ocean - ETNP2014F12-01SV265 (SPAdes) (version 2) | ecosystem: Environmental > Aquatic > Marine > Oceanic ...
CATCCTGATTCTTTTATGATTTCAGTGTCTGATTTTATTAAAAAATTTGATTTAAATCCACATGACCTATTTAAATATAAATGACTAGTTTGATGGAATATTATCAAAGTATCTCTAATTTCATTTTGCTCTAAAATATATTTTGTTTGATTTGAATTTACCATTAAAGGTAGTTTAAGTTCAGCTCCAGAAAATTCTTCACTGATTATTGAATCATTATTGACACCTTTGATTAAACTTAAATTAATTCCTGTTGGATTTTTACTTTCATTATCAATAAATCCAATTGTGACTCTATTGGTATTCTCTGAACCTTCAATACATATATCATCTTTTTCACAACTTAAAAAAAATAATATTAAAACTAGAAAATGAAGGTGTTTGATCATTAGTTTAAATATCTTCAAAATTAGTATATTTATAATAAATCATAACACTTTAATATTGATAACAAAAACCTCAAAAGATTTAGCCAAATTTCATCTAGATTTAGAAAAAAATTATGGTGCACACGATTATCATCCATTACCTGTTGTTCTTGAAAAAGGAGAGGGTGTATTTATGTGGGATGTAAACGGAAAAAAATATTATGATTTTTTGTCAGCATACTCTGCTGTAAACCAAGGTCATTGTCACCCAAAGCTTGTTAATCTAATTAAAAATCAAGCTGAAACATTAACTCTAACATCGAGAGCCTTTCATAATAACAAATTGGGTGAGTATATGAAATATGCTACAAACCTTTTTGGGTTTGATCAACTTCTTCCAATGAATACCGGTGCTGAAGGTGTTGAAACATCTATTAAGCTTTCAAGGAAATGGGGATATTTAAAGAAGAATGTTGATGAAAATCAAGCTAAAATTATTGTATGTAACAACAATTTTCATGGAAGAACTACAACTGTGATTTCTTTTTCAACTGATCCTGGTTCAAAGGATTATTTTGGTCCTCATACTCCAGGCTTTATCCATATTCCGCATGGAGATGTAAATGCACTAGAGAATGAGCTAAAAAAAGACACAAATATTGTTGCTTTTCTTGTGGAACCAATACAAGGTGAAGCTGGCGTCAACGTTCCAGATTCTGACTATTTAAAAAAAGTAAGACATTTATGTTCTCAGCATAATGTTTTAATGATTGCTGACGAAATTCAAACTGGACTAGGAAGAACAGGTTCACTTCTTGCTTCTTGTGGTAATTGTGATTGTAGCTCTTCATGTGAACAGCAATCCTCTTATGTAAGACCTGACATTTTAATATTAGCTAAAGCTTTGAGTGGAGGTACTTATCCCATATCTGCTGTTCTTTGTGACTCACATATAATGGAAGTAATCCAGCCCGGTCAACATGGAAGTACATTTGGTGGAAATCCTTTTGCGGCTAGTATTGCAAAAAAAGCTTTAGAAATAATAATTGAAGAAAATCTCTCCCAAAATGCAAGATTATTAGGTGGAATATTTAGAGATGAGATGAATAAATATATTTCTAATAGTAATATTGTTAGTCTTGTTAGAGGAAAAGGTTTGTTAAATGCTATCGTGATTAATGATTCTCCCGAAAGTAAAACTGCTTGGAATATTTGTTTAAGATTACGTGACAATGGCCTTTTAGCTAAACCTACTCACGGTAATGTTATAAGATTTGCTCCACCTTTAGTTATGACTAAGGATCAATTATATGATTGTATTGATATAATAACTTCAACACTAAAAGAATTTGAGCCTAAATAAATGAATGTTTACTTTGATAATGCAGCTACAACAAAGGTAAGAGGCGAAGTAATTGATGATATTTCAAATGTACTAAAGGATTGTTTTGGTAATCCATCATCTACTCATTCATTTGGAAGATCAGCAAAATCCTATATTGAGACATCACGAAAATCTATTGCAAAAATTTTAAACTGTGACCCCGGTGAAATAATCTTTAACTCCGGTGGAACTGAATCTGATAATTCAATTTTAAAATGTGCCGTAAAAGATTTAGGTGTAAGGCACATCATCTCTTCAAAAATTGAACATCATGCAATCACACATACTCTAGACGAGCTAGAATTACAAGGTGTAAATGTCCACTACGTAAAATTAACTGAAAACGGAAATGTTGACATTGATAATCTAGAAAATTTACTGAGACTAAATGATGAGCCTAAACTAGTAACCTTAATGTATATTAATAATGAGATAGGCAATATTCTTGATATACATAGTGTATCAAATCTATGTCAAAAGTATAATTCATTTTTTCATACAGATGCTGTTCAGGCTGTTGGTCATTATAATATTGATCTAAAGTCTGTAAAGATTGATTTTCTATCATCAGCGGGTCATAAGTTTCATGGACCAAAGGGTGTAGGGTTTACTTATATTAATAAGTCAACCAAAATAAGATCATTTATCTGTGGTGGTCCACAAGAAAGGGGTCTTAGAGCTGGTACTGAATCTGTTCATAATATTGTTGGAATGACAAAGGCACTTGAGATAGCTGATAAAAATATGGAACAAGAGGCCGAATATGTCTTATCATTAAAAGAATACTTGATAGATAGTTTGAGAAAATTATTTCCTGATATTCATTTTAATGGAGAATCTGGAAATATTAAGAAAAGTACATACACTATTTTAAATGTTTGTTTCCCTATATCTAATGATAAAGCCGCTATGCTTGATTTTAATTTAGATCTAAAAGGTATAGCATGTTCTAAGGGAAGTGCATGTCAATCTGGAAGTTCAGAAGGATCTCATGTGCTTAGTGAAATACAAAGTGATGATCAAAAAAAGTTTCCTTCAGTTAGATTCTCTTTCTCTCACAATAATAAAATGGATGAAGTTGACTACCTAATAGACACACTCAAAGAATTTATTAATTCTTAATAGTATATAGTCGCCTTATATACTCCTTTATTTCCAACACCATCTTGATAATTAATAAGTAAAATATTTTCACCTTCATTTATAATGTTGTCTGAAATCTTATGAAAAATTAAATTTGATTTAGGCTCATACTCAAAAAGCGCCCATTTTCCATTTAGATAAGCGTTATAGCTTTTAATTCCCGACATTTCATCCTTTAGTCTTAATCTTATTGTTGATCTATTAGAAATATTTGAATTCTGCTTAAAATTAATTGGTTTTATCTCGGGCTTAATGGTATCTCTAGATATTGTATACTTTCCAAGAGATGAAGTATTAGCATAGATGTATGAATCATCTTTTCTAGAGTTTAAGTATGTTATTTTTTTATCTTTTATTTTTCCAATAAATGACTGTCTCAACTCTAATGTGTCAGATATTAATTGAGGTAGCTTAATAATCATTGAATTTCTAAATGGATCTTTATCCTCACCTAGGTCAAGAGTATCTTCTCTATAAGATATATTTAATAAAAGATCATTATAAAATGTATTCTTCTTAATCTCTATGACTGAAGAATTTTTATTTATTTCATAATCCTGATTAGTCAATATTTCTATTCCATCATAAGATTTGATATCATCTTTACTCTCAGTACCTTTAATTCTAAAGTTTAAATAAGATGAGTTTTTATTCCAATCGGAAACTCTTATAGATATATAACTATCTAGATGTTCCGTCGGATCTAATATACCATTGAAATCATTATTCTCTAGAAAAGATAAATCTGCATTTTGAGGAGTATAAACCTTTAAGACTCTCTTTTTATTCTTTACAGCAGACATGTAATCATACATGATCTTTCTGTAATGATTTTGACTAAATTTTATTCTATCCATTTTAAATGAATAAACTAATAAGGAATCAATCAATAAATCTACTTTGTATACACCATTTCGGTTAAATAAACCTTTGTATTGTATATCATAAATATCAATTCCAATCCCAGTCTTATTACTAAATTCGATATCATTAGCAGTATAGGTTGAGTCATTTAATTTACTGATCTCTTTCTTTGATGGCAAACTGCTTACTAGTGTATTCTCCTCATCTATTAGATATAACCCCCTTATTATAGGTCTTTCATTATCTAAATATTCATAATTAAATATTAAAGGATTAAGTGCATCTTGAGTCTTAGTATCTCTTATTTCAAAATGTAGGTGTGGTCCAAATGATCCACCTGTATTACCTGAATAGCCAATTAATTGACCTTTTTCAACCTTTATTTCTCCTTTTTTTGGAAATTTTTTAATTGTACTTTTCCTTAATCTGTACTGCTCACCTTTTACAAATTTATCTAACTCAGTGCTAAAATCTTTCAAGTGTGCATAAACTGATGTATATCCATTAGGATGGTCAATATATATTACTTTTCCATATCCATAGTTATTAACCTCAATTCTTGAAACATATCCTTCTTCAATACTAAAAATCTTTTGACCTTGGACCCCTCTGCTTTTAAAGTCAATTCCAGTATGAAATCTTGATCTATATTCTCCAAATGTACCTGATAGATCAAAAGGTGCATCAATTGGAGTATGGAAATCTAAGTCCTGACTTGAGGTCTGGTTATAGTTTAAAATAAAAAATGATGTAAATAAAATTCTAAGAAATAAATTCATCTGATTTCAAATTTAACTTAAGATTTTTATAAATTGAAATTATTAAATTAAATACAATTGGATTATTTAAAAACTCTTCAAGAAAAAATCAGTCTTCTTCTAAACAAGCTAGATGAAACCAAAGTGTTGAATGAGTCACTAGAATCGAAAAATGAATATTTAATAAAAGTCAATAAAGATCTTGAAACTAAGATTAAGATTATAAAGGCGAAAGAGAAACAACTTAAAATTGTATCAGCTATAAATGAGGATGACAGTGATAAGCAATATTTTAAAAATAAAATTGATTATTTAATTAAGGAAATAGATTACTGCATTGACAGAATATCTATATAAAAATTATGGAGGAAAATATTAAAATTAAATTGAATATTGGTGATAGGATTTACCCTCTTACAATTCAAAGATCTCAAGAGTTTTATTTTCGAGAAGCTGCAAAGATTATTGAAAAAACAATCAAAAATTTAGAAGAAAACTATTCAGTTAGAGACAAACAGGACCTTTTGGCTATGTGCTGTATCCAATTTGCTGCAAAAAATTTACAGAATAACTCAAAATCAAATGATTCTGAGAGTGAAGTTGAAAAAATTATCTTAAAAATTATTGATGATATTGATAAATCCATTTTAACTTCTTAAATTTACTTCAACCTGTATTAGTGATTCTTGGTAAACTCAACGAGTATTAATTAAGAAAGGTGAGTTTAAATGCTAAAGCAAGCTATCTTGAATAGATCCTTGAATGTTTAATTAGCCTTAATCCTGTTTTTAGGAGTTTACGCAATACTCACTCTAATACAGGTTTGTTATTTTATTAGGTAAGAAGATTTCCATCCTCGTCCCACTCTGCTAAGTCATTTCTTTTGGATTGATCAACACACCTAGAAATCCATTCTTCATCATATGAAACTGAGTAATCTTTTAGAATTTCTTCAGGGACACCATCCCAAACATTTGGAGTATTCCCCTTATATCCAAGATCTTTAATGCCAATCTCAGATGTAAAATATCCTGTTAAAACCATTCCCCTATATACAGCAAATAGCCTTATTGCCTCTTGAAGATCCTCATCTTTATTATCACTAAAAGCTATATCATCAAAAATTGATTTAATCTGTTCATCAGAGCATTCTAGTATACTTTTGTTAAATCTTGAATTACAAATACTTTCAAAAACAATTAAGCCTCTCCTAAGAACTTTTTCCCCGTACTGGTTATGCGCTGGTGTACTGAAGTCTTTTGCTATTATTTCAAAAAGTTCTACAACTCCTGCATCTTTGATACTACCATATTCGTTTGGTGGTATAATAATATTTGCAATTTTTTCAATAGTAGACAACTCAGTGTCTGAAAAAAACTTACCAGTAAGTACCTTATAATCCCATTTAAGCTCCTCGGTAGTCCTACCATAGTTGTATTGCCATACCTGGTCAAGTACTGTCTTATCCTCAGAAGTTATGCAACTCTCTAGGGTTAAAGATGCACCAATGGAGCCAAGAAACATTGTTTTTATACTATCTCTCCTTTTCATTATACATTCTGTTTTTTAAGTTCATCTATTATATATTCAGAAGTTCTCATTGATAAAGCCATTATAGTCCATGTAGGATTTTTATCAGCTTGAGAAACAAAAGGAGCAGCATCAACTACATACACGTTATCAACATCATGAAGTCTCTCGTATTTATTTACAACAGAGCTTTTAGGGTCGTTACCCATCCTTGTTGTTCCGACTTCATGGATAATCTCACCAGGTACGGAAATCCCGTAATTATCTTTTTTGGTTGGCTTATTTCCAAGAGGGATTCCTCCCATGTTATATGCAATCTCCTCAAATGTATCATGCATATGTTTTGCTTGTTTATATTCGTAATCAGACCATTTATACCTGAACTTTAGGACAGGTACACCATATTTATCATTTGTATCAGGATCAATTTCACAATAGTTTTCTTTTAGAGGTATTGCTTCACCTCTTCCGGATAAATAGACCGTAGATCCATAGTATTTTTTTACATCATCTCTTAAAGAATCTCCATAACCTCCAGTTCTAAGTCCAAAAAATTTATTGAAATCATTTGGGTTCCAACCAATACCATATTGTGGTAATGTCATCCCACCACTCACTTCAATGTGATAACCTCTAGGGAAGTCAAGTTTTCTACTATCTAACCACCAAGGAGAGTATACATGCATTCCACCAACACCATCTTCATTATATATCTTCCTATTCATAAGCTCTGGAATAAATACACCTCTTCCAGCTCCTGTTGTGTCATGTAAATACTTACCAATCAAATTACTGCTATTACCAAGACCATTTGGATGAGCTTTACTTTTTGAATTCAACAAAATTCTAGCAGTAGCACACGCAGATGCAGCTAGAACTACAATCTTCCCTTTGATCTTATAATCTTTACCATTTTCTTTGTTGATGAATGATACACCTGTCGCTCTTCCATTATTATCTGTAATTACCTCATTGACCATAGAATTTACATATAGGTCTACTTTCCCTCCCTTAAGAGATGGAATAACAAGGCAGGAGCTTGATGAGAAATCTCCATATACTGAGCATGATCTATCACATTGACCACAGTAAAAACATATACCTCTTTCATTGTTTATCCTTTTTGTCAGAACGGATAATCTTGAAGGCATTACTTTCACATTAGATTTTCTTGCCCCTTTTATATAAAAAAGCTCGTGAAGTCTGGGCTTTGGTGGTGGAAGAAAAAATCCATCAGGTTCATTGAACATATTTTCTTTCGTACCATATACACCTACAAGTTTATCCAGCTTATCATAATAGGGCTTTATGTCTTCATAAGATATAGGCCAGTTTTCTCCGAGGCCATCGAAGTCTTTACTTTTAAAATCCCTTGGTCCAAATCTTAATGAAATTCTCCCCCAATGATTAGTTCTTCCACCTAGCATTCTTGACCTCCACCATTTAAAATCTGTTCCATCAACAGATGAATATGGCTCACCATCAAGAGACCAATCTCCGTAAGACATGTGAAAATCACCAAATGCTCTATTTGTTCCCGCACCTCTTCTTGGTGACTCCCAAGGCCATTTAAGTTGAGTTTGTTGATCTGGATTAGCAGGATCAAAATAAGGGCCTGATTCTACAAGAGCAACATTAACTCCTGCATCACTTAATATTTTAGTTGCCATTCCACCACCAGCTCCTGAACCTACAACTATAACATCATATTCCTTTTTACTTTTTATTATTTCCATAAACCATTCGAAATTATTAAAAACAATTAAAAATTAATATAGTTAGCAATAAACTTTTCTTATATTAAATATCATTAAAATTATTTAGTAATAAAAATTTAATGTACTGCATTATCACTGCCTAAATTATGATTATAGAAATTTGTGCAACAAGTTTAAATTCAATTAAAAATGCTCAGAATGCAGGAGCAGACCGCATAGAATTGTGTGAAGAATATCTAATTGGTGGAGTAACACCCAGCATTGATTTCTTAGATAGATCGATAAAACTATCCGAAATTCCAATTAATGTATTAATAAGGCCTAGGGGAGGAAACTTTCACTTTAGTAATAATGAGATCGATAAGATGTTTGAATCCATTAATAACTTTAAAAAATTTAATATTAAAGGTTTTGTTATAGGTTTCTTAGATGCAAGTAATAATATAGATCCAAAGATCTTAAAAGAATTTAGAAGTCAAACATTAGGTTATGATTTAACCTTTCATAGGGCTTTTGATTATTTAGTTAATCAAACTAAATCTTTAGAATTATTAATAGAAAACAAATTTGATAGAGTACTCTGCTCAGGAAGTAAAACTGATTCAGAAAAAGGCATTGAAAATCTTATTAATTTCAAACAAATAGCAAATGATAAGATTACAATAATGCCAGGAGGAGGAATCAATCCTAAGAATTTTAATTTATTTAAAGAATCAGGTTTTCAAGAAATACATCTTTCAGGAATTAACAAAAAGATATCATTAGACTCAGATTACAATATTATTAGGGAAATAATAGAGATGAGTAAATAATAAAATATTATTTTTGAAAAAAAATTTTATGGCTTTTGATATTGATGTTATAAAGAGTGTTTATTCAAAGATGTCCTCAAAGATTGATAATGCTAGGAAAATTGTTGGTAGACCTTTAACATACGCTGAAAAAATCTTATACTCTCATCTATGGGATGAATCATCAAAGACAGTTTTTAAGAGAGGTGAAGACTATGTTGACTTTGGTCCTGACCGTGTTACATGTCAGGATGCTACGGCTCAGATGGCTCTCCTTCAGTTTATGCAAGCCGGAAAAGATAAAGTAGCTGTTCCAACAACAGTTCATTGTGATCACTTAATTTTAGCTCAATCAGGTGCACAGAAAGATTTGAAGAATGCTAATAAGGTAAGTTCAGAGGTATTTAACTTTTTAGAGTCTGTATCAAGAAAATATGGAATAGGTTTTTGGAAACCAGGTGCAGGAATAATTCATCAAGTAATTCTTGAAAATTATGCTTTTCCAGGTGGTATGATGATTGGAACAGATTCACACACAGTTAATGCTGGAGGACTTGGAATGGTAGCTATAGGTGTTGGTGGAGCAGATGCAGTTGATGTAATGGCAGGAATGCCATGGGAGTTAAAATTTCCAAAATTAATTGGTATCAAATTGACGGGTGAGCTTAATGGTTGGGCATCTGCCAAGGATGTAATTCTTAAAGTTGCAGGAATATTAACTGTAAAAGGTGGAACAGGGTACATTTTAGAATACTTTGGAGATGGAGCTGAATCACTTTCATGTACAGGAAAAGGTACAATTTGCAATATGGGTGCTGAGGTTGGAGCTACAACATCAATATTTGCATATGATGAATCAATGGAAAGGTATTTAAAGTCTACTGAGAGAGAAGATGTAGTGAAAGCCGCATCAAATATTAAAGATGACTTGAGAGCTGATCAAGAAGTTTATGACAATCCTGAAAAATATTTTGATGAAATTATTGAAATTGATTTGAATACTTTAACACCTCACATTAATGGACCATTTACTCCAGATCTCGCTACTCCGGTAAGTGAAATGAAAAATAAAGCTAAGTCAGAGGGTTGGCCAACTGATATTAAGTGGGGTCTTATAGGATCATGTACAAATTCATCCTATGAGGATCTTTCTAGAGCAGCATCAATAGCTAAGCAAGCTTTAGATAAGAATATTAAAATAAAATCTAAACTTGGAATAAATCCTGGTTCTGAACAAGTAAGATATACAGCAGAGAGAGATGGTCTAATTGATCTGTTCGAAAGACTTGAATCAAAAATTTTCACTAATGCTTGTGGACCATGTATAGGGCAATGGAATAGAGAAGGAGAAGATAATACTGAGAAGAATTCAATTATACACTCATTTAATAGAAATTTTGCTAAGAGAGCAGATGGTAATCCTAATACTCATGCTTTTGTAACTTCACCTGAAATGGTAATGGCTGTTGCCTTATCAGGTAATCTTGATTTTAACCCTATTACTGATAACCTAATTTCTGAGGATGGGCATGAAGTAGTATTAGATCCACCAATTGGTGATGAGCTTCCTTCAAATGGTTTTGATTGCGAAGATAACGGATATGTTGAACCTCCACTAGATGGTTCAAATATTGAAATAAATATTAATCCAGATTCTAAAAGACTTCAAATACTTGAAGCCTTTAGCCCATGGGATGGAGAAAATATAACAGAAGCAAAACTCTTAATTAAGGCTCATGGTAAATGTACTACTGATCATATTTCAATGGCTGGTCCTTGGCTAAGATATAGAGGGCATCTTGATAATATATCAGATAATTGCTTAATTGGTGCAGTTAATCATTTTAATATGAAAACTAATTCTGTTAAAAATCAAGTTACAGGAGAATATGGTCCTGTTCCAGAGACTCAAAGATTTTATAAAAAAAATAAAATTGATACTGTAGTTGTTGGAGATCACAATTATGGAGAGGGTTCATCAAGGGAGCATGCTGCTATGGAGCCTAGACATCTTGGTATAAAAGCAGTAATTGTAAAATCTTTTGCAAGAATTCATGAGACAAATCTAAAGAAACAGGGAATGTTAGCCCTAACTTTTGATAATGAAAATGACTATGATAAGATACAAGAAGATGATGTATTTAATTTTACTGATTTAAAATCATTCTCACCTAATAAAAGCATTTCACTTGAGATTATTCATTCGAATAATTCTAAAGAAATTATTAAATTGAACCATACTTTTAATTCTCAGCAAATTGAATGGTACAAAAATGGTTCTGCACTAAACTTAATTAAAGCAAATAATCTTTGATGAAAGATCTTAAGTACTTAATGTCATATTCGATTGCCCTAATGGCTTTCATCGGTATTTCATTAGGGGGCTTTTATAATTATTTAGCAGTTGTATTCACGTTTATTTTTATACCCATTCTTGAAACAATAGTAAAGAAAAGTGATGAAGAGTATACAGAAGAAGAAAAGAAAAGTAGATTACTTGATCCTTTTTTTGACTTATTATTATACTTAAATATTCCTATTGTATTTGGAATTTTCTTTTTTTCTCTTGATAAGTTAGCTTTCACTTCTTCAGTATCAGATATTATCGGAATAATTCTATCTGCTAGCATAGTAATGGCAACTAATGGAATTAATGTTGGTCATGAGCTAGGTCATAGAAAGTCAATTATTGCAAGAACATGTTCAAAACTCTTATATCTTCCTTGTCAGTATATGCATTTCTATATTGAACACAATTTTGGCCACCATATAAATGTTGCAACTCCTGAGGATCCTGCTACTGCAAGGTACAAACAAACTTTATATAGCTTTTGGATAACATCTGTTGTTAGAACTTATGTTAGTGCTTGGAAAATTCAGCTTAAACTTCTCAAGGTTTCCAAGAGGAACTTTTTCTCTATTAAAAATGATATGGTTTTTTATACACTTTTTCAAATTACATTTTTAGCTTTTGTTTACTATAATTTTGGACTATACCTAACGTTGTTATCTATATTGATGTCTGTTATTTCATTCTTATTTTTAGAAACCATTAATTATGTAGAACATTATGGTTTACTTAGAAAAAAAGAACCAAGTGGTAGATACGAGAGAGTTAAGCCTCATCATTCTTGGAATTCAAATCATACAATTGGTAGAATTGTGCTATATGAATTAACTAGGCATAGTGATCATCACTTCAAATCTTCAAAGAAATATCAAGTTTTAGAATCATTGGATGACTGTCCTCATCTGCCGTATGGATATCCAACTTCGATATTACTATCTTTTATTCCTCCGTTATGGTTTAGTATTATGAATCCTCTGGTGAAAAATCACATGGGGTACTCTGACTAATTAATTGTGATCTATACTACAATCATGCAATAAATGGGGAAGATCAGGCTCACTAATTCCATTAATATAATCTTCATACCAACTACAATCAAGATACCTTAGCCCATCAAATTTTTTTTCAAAAAATCTATTTTTTGATTCAATAAAACCATTATAAGTACTAGCAAAGGGAGATGATGGGTGCATTATGTCATCTGGGTTTGAACTGTGCCCATATCTAAGAACATCATGGCCAAATTCATGATACATTAAACCTAACTTTTGCCAAATGTTTATATCACTCCAATACCTGAAGGCAATACCAACTCTAACCCTTGAATCATCGCATGAAGTTGCAGCATATGCACCGTAATCAAGAACTTCACCAGACGCAAATAATGCATCCGATTCATATTCATAAAAAATATCTACATCTGTATTGAGTTTATCATAATCTGGGCTTGAGCTCATAGAGCATTTTGCATCAGCAACAAATATGTCCCAAAAGGCATACAAATCATCTGAATCAAAGTTTGGATCAGTTACCTTACTATAATCTACACAACTAAATAATACTTCTTCTGGTACTTCTTCATAGACTAGTGAATTTTTATCACATCCTAGGAAGAATAAAGAAATTGAAAAAATTAACTGTCTGTTGGACATGATATGTATTTGATTCCAGGAAAAGATCTTTTAAACATTCTGTCCTTAGCTCCAATAAAATCATTAATATTTATATCACCTCTTGTGCTGGCAGGATACATGATATCTGCAGGATCAGTACTGTGTTCATATTTATAAACATCATGACCAAATTCATGATACATGATCCATAATCTTTGAAGTAAGTTTTTTTCTGTCCATTCGTTGTATAACACTCCAACGTTAACAACTTTATCATTACAGTATCCAGCAAAAGTAGAATAAGCAATATGATCTGGAGTTACACCTGCAGCAATTTGTGCAGCACTTCTATACTCAAAAAATATATTTAATTGAGAATGACTCTCTTCATAATCTGGTCCTCCTCTTGTACACTTTACATCTGCAGCAAACTTAGTCCAATATTGCATTAAATCATCTTGGTTAGTAGTTTGTGGATCTAGTAGGTCAGCATAGCTAACACAACTGAAAATCTGTTCAATTTCTTCCTCAATAATTTCAATTTCAGTGTCAGAACTGTCAGACTTGGAACAAGCCATAATAAGGAGTCCAAAAAGAAGGTTTAATATAAACTTTTTCATAATATATTTTGTAGCGAGAGGGAGATTTGAACTCCCGACCTCCGGGTTATGAATCCGACGCTCTCACCAACTGAGCTACCTCGCCAAATTAAGAAATGCAAATATATAAAACAAATCTCAAGAAATTATTGCTAAAAAATTCTTTATTAGCATAAATACTAACTTTTTTTAATATATTGGAAAATATATGAGTAAGAAGAAAGAATTTGTAATTGAGTATGATTTTCAGTCATCTCCACAACTTTTGTTTCAGTATTTATCTACTGCTTCTGGGCTTTCTGAATGGTTTTCAGATGATGTTAACTATAGAGGTGAGAAGTACACATTTTTTTGGGGAGACTCTGAAGAATATGCTAGAGTTCTATCAAAAAAAATAAATGAAAAAATTAGATTCCAATGGATTAATGGAGAAGATGATGAAGAAGATTATTTTTTTGAATTTAAGATTCAAATGGATGAGATTACAAAAGATGTTTCACTTATAATAACTGACTTTACTGATGAAGATGAGCTAGAGGAGGCTAAACTTCTTTGGGACAGTTTAATATCAGATTTAAAACAAGTTTTAGGATCCACTTAATTTAAGGTTATATCATCAGGAGAATTTGACCATAATTTGTATTTATGCCCAAATTGTTTAATTAAATTGTTCCAACTATTTTTTTCTATATAACTAAAGATTTCCTCTACTTTTTTTTCAGTTATAATCCAACTATCATTAGCAATTTCATCATCTAATTGTCCTAAGTCCCAGCCTGAATACCCTTGGAATAAAATAAAATCATCCATTTTTATTATTCCTTTCTCAACCTGATTAATAAGAAAATCTAGATTATTTCCCCAGAACAGATTATCATAGATATTAATAATTTCTGTATAATTTTTTTCACTTCTTAGCAAGTAAAAGTGTTCAGATGATACAGGTCCACCATAATATAAATCTATTTTAATTTTTTCAGAAGATTCAACTTCTTTAATCATAAAAAGATCAGAGGGTCTGTTTAATATAAAGCCAGTAATACCCTCATCAGTCTGATCAACAATAAGTATGATTGATTTATAGAAAATCATATCTGTCAGGAGGCTAGGTGAGGAAATAAGTATTTTACCTTTCATAATAAAAAAAAAGAGCTTCACTAGGAAGCTCCTTTTTAGACATTTTTTAAATGAAATTTAAAACTTAGTTTACTGTACTTGAAAGTTCAGCTCCAGCTTTAAATTTAACAACTTTTTTTGCAGGGATTTTAATAGTTGCTCCAGTTTGAGGATTTCTACCATCTCTTGCAGCTCTTTGAGAAACTGACCAAGATCCGAATCCAACTAGTGAAACTCTTCCACCACCTTTTAAAGTTGAACTAACACTCCCTAGAAATGATTCTAGAGCCATTTTCGCTGATGCTTTAGAAATGCCAGCGTGTCCTGCCATTGCATCAATTAATTCTGATTTGTTCATATCACTTAATTTTAATGTTTAAACAAAAATATGTGATATTATGTAAGTCCAATGAAATTAGGGGGTAAATGTAGAATTTTGTTAATAAATAGGGGTGTTTTGTTGATAATCCTCTTAATTTAATCAATAAACAAGTGAATTTTCATCAAGTTTTAGCCCATTTATCAAGTCTTTAGCACTCATTACTCTCTTATTCTCTAATTGAATAAGAGTGCAATTCATGATGCTATCTTTAGAATATACATGTAATTCCTTTTCATGAATTAAAATTTTTCCAACTTTTCTGTTTAATACTTTTTTAAGTATAAAAGCTTTAAGAATTTTCATTCTAATTTCACTATCTCCATTTTTTAGAATTGTCCATGCACCTGGTAATGGAGATAGTCCTCTAATTTTTCCTAATATTTCATCAGCGGGTTTATTCCAGTCTATCCTAGTATTCTCTTTGGTTAATTTAGGAGCAATTTTTATATTTTCATCTATTATCTGTTTTGACGCTTCTAGAGTATTTGTAATAATCCCATTAATTGTCTTTACTAGTAGCTTTGATCCAATAGATGATAATTTTATATATAGAGAACCAAAGTCATCTTCATCACTAATAATAATTTCCTCTTTTAGTAAAATGTCTCCCTGGTCAATCCTTTCATTTATATAGAATGTAGTAACCCCTGTTTTCTTCTCATTATTAATCAAGCACCAGTTAATTGGTGCAGCACCTCTATAATTTGGCAATAATGAAGCATGAAGGTTAATCGTCCCGTACTTTGGAATAGAAAATATTTCAAAAGGTAACTTTCTAAAGGCTACGACAACAATTAAATCTGGTTGAATGGCTTCAATTTGATTAATAAACTCTTTGTCATTAAGATTTTCAGGTTGAAGAATTTTAATATTATTCTTCTTAGCATATTGTTTTACCTCACTCTCATTTATTTTTTGACCTCTTCCAGATTTTTTATCAGGTGTTGTAACTACAAAGTCTACATTATAATTTAATTGGATCTCATGAAGAGAATCTACAGCAAAACTTGGTGTGCCAAAAAAAATTATTTTTAATTTACTCATTATATGTTATCTAAAATAAACCTAACTCTTTCTTCGATGCTAATATTTGGGACTTTAATCATTTTAATCCCTGACTGTTTATAGATACTTGTTATAAAAGGACTAATCTTTACAGCATCACTGAAATCTTCAATCCTATTGTCATCCTTCTTATATATTTCTTTCCAAGGCTCGAATAAAAAAATTAAGTCATATTTATATTCTAACGGTAGCTTATCCCAGTAGTTAGATGAACTAGCAATAGATCTAAGATAAGCAGTCACCTCATGAATACCTCTATCATAGAAAATTAAATTATCCTTACATTCTAGCCTTTCAGCAGCTTCAAAGTCAAGTTTTCTTTTCTTAAAAATATGTTTACTTATTTCAATTGGATCTGTCTTAAATTCTAAACCCTTTAATTTAAATTCATCAAAAATCTCTCTAGCAGCTTCTTCAAAGCAATAAAATTTTTTTTTCTTTAATTCATCAATAACACTTGTCTTTCCAGTGCTTGGACCTCCTGCTAATACAATTCTTTTATTTATTTTTATTTCTGACATTACTCCAGATCAGATTGGTTATATTTGTCTATTATTTACAAAATTAGTTTCATTGTCAAATAAAAGCACTAAATCTGAAGATTTTTATTTAAGATTTGAAGAACAATTAAAAGAATCTCAATCATGGCCAGGATCTTATCTATATAAATTTATTCTCAAAAACGATGGAGGTGAACTAGATAAATTAAAATTAATCCTTGATAATTTTAAAGGAAATATATCTCAAAAATCTTCAACAAATAATAAATTTATAAGTGTAACATTTGATTTTTATGCTTCAAGTCCTGCAGATGTTATTAAGATTTACAAAGAAGTAAGTGTCATAGAAGACATAATTAGCCTATAGATTGGTAATTAATTTATTAAATTGCATGTATATGAACTCATTAGAATACAATACTGAGAGAACTAAGCTTATAATTCCAGAATACGGAAGACATATTCACCAAATGATTGATCAGGCAGTAGCCTTAAAAGATAAGGATGAAAGGAATAAAATGGCTAAAGCTATAATTGGTGTCATGGGGAATCTTAATCCACATTTAAGAGATGTACCGGACTTCCAGCATAAATTATGGGCTCAGCTCTTTATAATGTCAAACTTTGAACTTGATGTTGATAGTCCTTTTGAGAAGCCATCAAAAGAACTTTATGTCAATGGAAAGCCAAATAAACTTGAGTATCCTCAGAGTTATCCAAAGTATAGATTCTATGGAAATAATATTAAGAAAATGATTGATATCGCTTTAGAATGGGAAGATGGAGAATTAAAGGATAAGCTAATTGCAAACATTGCAAATCACATGAAAAAGTGTTTCTTGAATTGGAATAAAGATTCTGTTGATGATAAAGTGATTTTCGATCATCTAGCAGATCTATCAAATGGAGCTTTAAAGGTTCCAGAATCAAAACTTCCATTAACTGATTCAAGTGAATTCCTTAAAAATAAAGTCAAGACAAATAATAATTACAAGACAAATAATAAAAATCGCAAAAAGTCTAAAAGAAGGTATTAATGTCTAGTTTAAGAGTAAGAGGTGGAATAAAGTTGTCCGGTGAAATAACACCGCAAGGTGCAAAAAATGAAGCATTACAAGTTATTTGTGCTACTCTGCTATCAGATGATGATATAATTATCTCAAACGTTCCTAATATCATTGACGTAGTAAAACTAATTGATATATTGAAGAGTTTAGGTGTTCAAGTTGATGAACTAGATAATGGAAAATACTCTTTTAATTCAAAAAAAATTGATTTAAAATATCTTGAAAATCAAGATTTTATTAATAATGCAAAGAAATTAAGAGGATCAATTATGTTAGTAGGCCCTCTTCTTGCAAGGTTTGGATTAGCCTCAATACCAAGGCCTGGTGGTGATAAAATAGGTAGGAGAAGACTAGACACGCACTTCATAAATCTTGAAAAACTTGGAGCAAAACTTGATTATAATTCAAAAAATAGAATGTACACAGTTACATCTAATAATTCTCTTAAAGGAGCAAATATACTTCTAGATGAAGCTTCAGTTACTGGTACTGCTAACATTCTAATGGCATCTGTACTAGCTGAAGGATTAACTACTATATACAATGCTGCATGTGAACCATACATTCAACAACTCTGTATTCTTCTTAATAACATGGGAGCAGATATTAAAGGTATTGGATCTAATTTGTTGAAAATAAATGGGGTTCCTTCATTGAATGGAGCAAATCATGATATTCTTCCAGATATGATTGAAATTGGAAGTTGGATTGGTTTAGCTGCTATGACTAGAAGTAAATTAAAAATTAAGAATGTATCATGGGATAATCTAGGACAAATACCAGAAGTTTTTAGAAAATTAGGTATTACTATAAATAGAGAGGGAGATGATATTTTAATACCTGAACATTCAAATGGATACTCTGTCTCTAACTATATTGATGGTTCTATTTTAACTATCTCTGATGCTCCTTGGCCTGGTTTTAGTCCTGATTTGATATCAATTATTTTAGTTGTTGCTACTCAAGCTAACGGAAGTACTTTAATTCATCAAAAGATGTTCGAAAGTAGATTATTCTTTGTAGATAAATTAATTGATATGGGTGCAAAAATAATCCTATGTGATCCGCACAGAGCCTCAGTTATTGGACTAAATTTTAAATCCTCTTTAAAACCTACTATAATGACATCACCTGATATCCGAGCTGGTATTGCATTATTAATAGCTGCACTTTCTGCCTCAGGAGAAAGCATTATTCAAAATGTTGAGCAAATTGATAGAGGCTATGAAAATATTGTAGAAAGATTAAAATCTATTGGAGCTGATATAGATAGGGTATAGCGTTATCTTTTGGATATCTTATTATTTGAAATATTTCTTTGAAGTTTACATTTAAATCTATCTACACTGTTTTCTCTTAGTTTTGAATGTTTAGTTTTTCTTCCACTAACTCTTTCTCTCCAAAGTTTAAAACTACTTTTCTTTAAATTATTTCTCATTATTGTTTTCAATTCCTTCTCATTTATATTAAACTGAAGAAATATTGCCTCAAAAGGAGTCCTGTCTTCCCAAGCCATTTCAATAATCCTGTCTATGTCTACTAAACTTTTACTTTTCATTATCAATTTTTTCTAAAAAATTTTCGGCATTTATAATATGTAGTTCCCTTTTCTCTGAACTCATTTTATCAAATGTATTCACAAGCATTCTAAGTCTTGGATTTTTAATAAAAAAATCTCTTTGTTTGTCCATAAATCTCCAAAATAATCCATCCCACGCTTTATCCCATTCACCCTTTTTAAAATCACTCATTTTATATACATAGTTACTACTGCTTATATATGGTTTTGTTGACATCAATCCTCCATCAGCAAATTGACTCATTCCATAAATGTTGGGGACCATAACCCAATCATAAGAATCAATAAATAATTCCATAAACCACCTGTAAACTTCATCTGGATCAAATTCGCATAATAACATAAAGTTTCCAAGTATCATTAATCTTTCAATATGGTGGAGATATCCTGTTTTAAGAACTTTTTTAATTGAAGTATCAACTGGTTCTATCCCTGTTTCTCCAGTATAGAAGGATCTTGGAATCTTTCTTTTAAATCCCCAATAATTTAGTGTCCTTTCATAACTTCCTTTAACTGTGTAAATACCTCTAATGAACTCTCTCCAACCTATTATTTGTCTGATAAAGCCCTCAGTTGAGTTAATAGGAATATTATTTTTTTTAGCAAAATCGATTGATCTAGATATAACATATTTGGGACTAAGAAGTCCAACATTCATTAACGGACTTAATAGACTATGATTTAATGTGACTTCATCTTTAACTATAGCATCTTCATAATCACCAAACATTAGGAATCTATTTTCTAAAAAATCATCAAACCATTTTTCTGATTCATTAAATGTGACAGGATACTTAAACATACCAATTTCACCATAGTTGTCTTTGTAATTCTTCTCTGTGTATAATTTAGAATCAATAGTATAATTATTATCTTCTGGAGTGTCAATTTTAGGAGGAATCTCTCCTTTAGGATATTTCTTTCTGTTTAATATATCATATGTCCACTCACCACCTTCTGGTCTTCCATCTGAATCTATAAGTATATTTCTTTTTTTTCTCTCACTTTTATAAAAAGAGGTTTGAAAAAACTTTTTTTTAGATTCCTTGAAAAAGTCTTTAAGGTCTTCATTAGTATTTAAAAAATGTGGAGATTCATGAATTAATAGCTCTATTCCATACTCATTACACTTTTTCTTAATCCTTTTACTTAAAAGATAGTCAACAGGGTCGTACATTTCAACCATATTAAATCCTCTAGATTTAACGGTGTCTAATAAGCTTAAAATATTTGATTGATCATCATATGAATTAATGTAGGAGACTCTCAGATTTTTATTCTTCAAATAATCCTCATAGAATTTCATGGTTGCACGATGAAATGAGATTTTTTGTTTA
>Ga0207993_1000295_pt1 | contig 20045 bp, 18 predicted proteins | sample ETN01SmetaG_2_FD_185791 | JGI IMG/M metagenome (GOLD analysis project Ga0207993, IMG submission 185791) | Marine microbial and viral communities from oxygen minimum zone, Eastern Pacific Ocean - ETNP2014F12-01SV265 (SPAdes) (version 2) | ecosystem: Environmental > Aquatic > Marine > Oceanic ...
TACTGGTGCATTATCATAAGTATTGCAGTACCACCATTCACACTCTGGATTTTGACCCCATGACCAGTCATGCCCACCTGCAATTAGATCAATAAAACCATCATTATTGATATCAAAAAGCTCTGCATTATACATTTGATTCATGAGAGCTTGATCAATAAGAGCTTCACTTGGTTCAAGTTGTCCATTTAAATTTTTATATATGAGTGATTTACCACGACCACCATCAACTGCAACAACATCAAGGTCACCGTCATTATCGATGTCTCCTGAAGCACCACCATGATAAAATGATTCAAAAGATTGATAGTCAACATCTGAAAAACTCCCATCTCCATTACTAATTAATGCCTTGTTGAACTCTCCATTAAATGGCTGCTTATCATACCCGTGACCAAGAAGAAAAAGATCTACATAGTCATCATTGTTAAAGTCACCTAAGAGAATCTTTCTTCCATGAACCAATCCAAGGAATTTACTATCATTTAATTCATCAACTTCAAAATTACCTCCACAGCCACCTTTGTAAAATCTTATTAGTTGTTTTCTTTCATATCCATAATAGTCACTAGGATAATCAACAAAATTTGAATAATCATTATAGGAACCAATTATATCCATATAACCATCATTATTATAGTCTACACTTATAACATTAAGACCATATTCTCCAGATTCACCTCCCCATTGGTTGTTTAATAGTGAACCTAAATCCTGATAATTTTCTGGATAGTATATATCAAAAAGTTCATATGATGTCTGACTCCAATCTGGAATATCTGTTTGCCAATAGCTACAATCAATTTGAAAATTTGCACTTATTGTAACATCTGAGCCTATGGTCAAAGTAATACTTGAACTTGTTGACTCTGAACCAATCCATCCAACAAATTCATAACCTTCATTTGGAGTAGCTACTATATTAATTGATGTACCATCATTGTATGTACCTCCAGAAGTTGACACACTCCCCCCCTCTCCTGCACTAACTGTCAATGTATACTGAGTAACTGTTGTTGAAGGTGATACTGTATTTATTGTATTTGAGGGTGGTGAAACATATACTGAAGAGTCATCTTCAGAGGTATCCTTAGCACAACTAAAAATAACCAATAAGCTTATATATATAGGGAGTTTTTTAATCACTTAAGGGTTTAAATATGGCTGTTAATATTGTTTGTGAATTTAACTTAAAAGTCGTGGGGTTTTCCTTCCATCCATTAGACCACTCAGAAAATTCATATCCCTCAGCTGCTGAAGCACCTATAGATACTTCAGTTCCAGGTGGAAGAAATGTACCGAGACGAGCTCTGTCTTGTACACTTTGATATTTGAAAAATCTAGACGGTTTAGTTAAACTTAAACTTATCCACCCGCCTTCGCCCGCAGTAATACTTATTCCAATTAACCCCTCTTCCTCAGCTATATCAAAAACATCTTTCTGTGAAGCAGAAGTATCTGACGACAGTAAATTTTCCTTAGCACAACTAAAAATAACCAATAAGCTTATATATATAGGGAGTTTTTTAATCATTTTTAAAGACTGCTGTAATTTCCATATCTACATTTAACTTAAAAGTTAAAGGGTTTGCTGTCCACCCATTTGACCACTTATCAAAGTAATACCCATCAGCAGGTTCTGCGGTAATAGTTATTTCAGTTCCAGGTGGTCTGACTATCCAAAAAAAATTCCTACCTCGAAGACGAGTCTCTGGAAAACCTATCCATCCACCATCACTTGCATGGGCTGTTAACACAACTTTTACTGGTTGTTTAGAAGCAGAAGAGTCTGATAGTGGCAAATCACCCTTTGTACACCCAATTAAAACGAGTAGGGAAAGTAATAATATTTTTTTCATATCTCTAATTTATAAATTCAAGCTATTTAATCACTTAAGGGTTTAAATACTGCTGTAATATCTATATCTGAATTTAATGTGAAGGTTATTGGGTTTGCCGTCCACTCATTTGACCACTTTTCAAAGTAATACCCTTCAGCTGGTGATGCACTTATAGTTACTTCTGTTTCAGCTGGAAGAGATGATGAAATAGCTTCTCTGCCTTGTATACTTTGTTGTTTAAGTCCAGGAAAACTTATTCCTACCCATCCATTACAACCAGATGCATTAGGACAACCTGTAACACTTAATAAGTATTCTTTAATATCTATCTGTGAATCAATACTTTCTGGAGTCTGTAAGTCTACCTTGGAACACCCATTAAAAAAAAATAAGGCCAGAAATAATATGCATGAAGACCTTTTAATCATCTCTAGAAATAAATGTAGCTGTAAGGTCTACATTTGAATTTAACTTAAAAGTTATTGGATTTTCTGTTACACCATTAGACCACATAGAAAATTCATATCCTTCACCTGGCATAGCTGTAAGTGTTACATCAATTCCACCGGATAATACTCTATCAAAACCAACCCATCCATTCGTATGTGTACCGCTGTATATTATATCTACCCATCCAGCAAGACCAAAAGAATATCCGTTGTGGTGACCAGCAGGTGGCGGAGAATAATTAACTGGCGGAGGTATGCCTAGTACCGTAACTGATAAATTGTATGTTACTTGAAGGTTTGAATCTTTCGGAGTGTTATAGCCGATTATTGGCTCCCAAGTATCAAGATTTTTTGGTTCAGGTAATTCTCCCTTAGTACAAGCAAAAATTAATAGTAATGATATGTATAGAAGTCTTTTAATCGGTTATGGATTTAAATACTGCTGTAAGGTCTATATCTGAATTCATCTTAAAAATTATTGGATTTTCTGTTACACCATTAGACCACTCGTGAAATTCCATTCCCAGAGCTGGTAAAGCAGTTAGAAGTACATCCGTTCCAGCTGGTAATGATTCATTCCAAGATCCCTTTCCCCATATATAAGTTTTGTTGTATTCTAAATTTAGCCATCCTGGTGGATTAAAACCATATCCCGGGTGATTGTTTGCTTGAGGGTCGTGTGAATACGAACCAGGGACGTAAGCTGAAGCACCTAAACGAGTTGTGTCAACTGTTAAATCATACATTACTACAGGTCCCAAACCATTACCAGTATAAGTTGATTCTGGTAATTCTCCCTTAGTACAGCCAAGAATAAATAGTAACGATATATATGTAAGTCTTTTAATCATCTGTAGTTTTAAATTCTGCTGAAAAGCCAACATTTGAGTTTAACTTCCAAGTTATTGGATTTCCTATCCACCCATTAGACCAACCAGAAAATTCATATCCCTCATTTGGCTCTGCAGTTACAGTTACTTCAGTTCCAGCTGGACGATAAATATAAAAAGCTGACCTACGTCTAAGAGATGTTTCTCCAAAACTTACGGTTCCACCTTCGTTTGCACCAACTGTTAGCTTGTATTGAGTTACTGCTGGAGAAGATGTAATAGGCGATGTTACAATTGCACCTATAGCTTTCTTCCCAGCATCCATATTCTGTGAAACAAATGTATTTGAGGCCTGAGAATCTTCTTTGGCGCAACTAATTATAAATAGTAACGTTATGTAAAAAAAAATTCTTTTGATTTAACTAAATTATTAAATTAACAGAAAAAAATGAAATTACTTAATGAATTTAAGGAGTTTGCTGTAAAAGGAAACATGATGGAAATGGCAATTGGTATAATAATTGGTGCTTCTTTTAACTCTGTAATTGATGTATTAGTTAAACAGATATTGCTTCCTCCCCTCTCTCTGCTCTCTAATGGGTTAAATATAGATTCAAAAAAAATAATTCTAAGGCAAGCTGATGTAAGCTCTTCTGGTGATATAATCAATGAAGAAGTTGCAATAAACTATGGGTTTTTTATTGAAACTTTTATAGATTTTATGATAGTAGCATTCACAATTTTCATTGTGATAAAGTTTCTAAATAAATTAAAAATACAAGCTGAAGACCCTAGTAATAACAAGGTCTCAACACCAAGAAACATAAAGCTTCTAACAGAGATTAATGATTCACTAAAAGATTTAAATAAAAATCTAACAAAGAAGAATTAGGTTTTATATACATCAAATTGATATAAATGATATGATGTATGAAAGTAGACAACCTTTTTAAATGCCTTGTTAGGTACTATTCCGTGAAAATTATTAAATAAGTAACTCTTATTGATGGATTCTACTTCTTTTAAATCCCTTATCAACTTATTTTTTTCAAATTCAAAATCAAGATTTTCACATCGATAAGTATTAAAAACTTTCAGTGTAGGTAAGTTTTTTATATAGTTTTTTACATTATATCTCACTATATACTTTAAATAGAGTCTGTGAAATATGCCAAAAACAAATCCTACAATAAAGATCAAAGGGTTGAGTTTTGTCTTGTTTAAATATACGTCGATAAAGGCAGAACAGTGTTTAAGCATCATTGAGGAGTTCATTCTCCCCCATTTAGGATCAGTATCTTCATCAAGCAAATGAATTGAATTGATTAATTTAGAATAATCCATCATTAGTAGTTAAGTAGATATTCTAACTTGTCTTTTAACTTATAGCTTGCTTGAAATCCTTCTTCCAGATTTTTAGCAAAAGGTACTGGTGTGTCTAAAGATCCAACTCTAACAATAGGAGCATCTAGATGTTCAAATATTTCTTCACTAATTACAGCTGAAATCTCTCCTAAATAGCTATTAAAAAGAGTATCTTCACCTAAAAGCAATACTTTACCTGTTTTCTTTATAGAATTGAAAACCAGTTCTTTATCCCATGGAACAAGAGTATTTAAATCAATAATTTCAATTTCTTGATTTTTATAATTATCCAATAGATCTAATGCCCAATGAACACCTAATCCATAACTCACAATAGTCACTTTTGTTCCAATATTTCTAATTTTCCCTTTTCCTAGCTCTAATGTGTATCTAGATGATGGTATTTCTTCAGATACAGTCCTGTATAAAAACTTATGTTCAAAATACATAACAGGGTTAGGATCATCAATAGATGCATTAAGTAAGCCCTTTGCCTCATATGGATGAGATGGGTATACAACCTTTAAACCAGGAACTTTAGTAAACCAGACTTCATTTGTTTGAGAATGAAATGGACCTGCCCCTACTCCTCCTCCACAAGGCATTCTTACTACTATATCAGAGTTTTGAGCCCATCTATAATTTGACTTAGCTATGAGGTTAACTACTGCTGTAAAACCTGAGCTAACAAAGTCTGCAAATTGCATCTCTACGATGGATTTATACCCTCCTACACTCAAACCATATGCAGATGATAATATTACTGATTCACATAAAGGTGTATTCAACACTCTGTTTTTTCCATATTTATCAAATAAACCGTCTGTGACTTTAAATACACCTCCATATTCGGCAATATCCTGACCCATAATCACAAGATTATCATGGTTTTCCATTGATTCATAGATACCTTCCTTTATTGAATCTACAAGCCTAACTTCCCTTAAAGATTCATCTTTTGGGTCTGATTTTCCTTCATTATGCTCTTTATAGACATCCCCTAACTCATTTTCAAGGTTAAAATCAACCTCTTTGTATGAGTTAGCAGAACTCCAGTTTTGATCAATTTCTTTAGAAATAGAGGCCTTAATAGCATCAATTTCTTTCTTTGATAAATATTTTGACTTCAATAAAAACGACTCAAAATGAGATATAGGATCTTTTTGAGCCCACTCCTCTATAATACTGTCGTCTATATAAGCTTGACCACTTGCCTCTTCATGACCTTTCATCCTAAATGTCTTGAATTCAATTAGGACAGGCTTTGAGTCTTTTCTCATATTTTCAACAACTGATTTAACACAACTGTAAACATCAATTATATTATTTCCATCAATTATATGAGATTCAATACCATATGAATCACCTCTATCTGCGAGATTTTCAATTGCATATTGCTCATTTACTGGTGTACTTAGGCCATACCCATTATTTTCAATACAAAATATTACTGGGAGACTCCAAGTCGAAGCTAGATTTAAGGCTTCATGGAAATCCCCTTGACTTGTTCCTCCATCACCTGTAAAAACTGCAGTAACCTGATTATTATTTTTTAGTTTATTTGATAGTGCAATTCCACAAGCCACTCCCATTTGAGGTCCTAAATGAGAAATCATTCCAACAATTTTGTGTTCATTTGTCCCAAAATGAAAGCTTCGATCTCTCCCTTTTGTAAACCCTTCATTTTTTCCTTGCCATTGAGCAAAGAGTCTATCTAATGGAATCTTTCTTGATGTAAATACACTGAGGTTTCTATGCATTGGCAGAATATACTCATCCATATCTAAAGCCTCTGTAACTCCAGTTGATATGGCCTCTTGACCAATTCCACTAAACCATTTTGAAACTTTACCTTGCCTCAATAGAATGATCATTTTTTCTTCAATCATTCTAGACTTCAACATGTTTTGAAATAAATTGATAAGAATATCTTTATCTATTCCTTTTACATCAAATTTCATAATGACCAATCAATTTTCTTTTTTCCATAACTATCTAAATACTCATTACACTTACTAAAATGTTTATTGCCAAACCAATAACCTCTATTTGCGCTTAATGGAGATGGATGACCTGATTCTAATATCTTATGTTTACTTACATCAATCAATTTTCTCTTTTTCTTAGCAAATGATCCCCATAATAAAAATACAGTATTATTTGTTTCATTAGATATAATTTCAATAACCTTGTCAGTAAATATTTCCCACCCTTTATTTTGATGACTTCCTGCAAGTGCTTCTCTCACAGTTAATGTTGCATTTAGAAGCATAACCCCTTGATTAGCCCATTTGGAGAGATCTCCATTGTTACTCTCAAATTTAAAATTCAGATCATTTTCAATTTCCTTCAAAATATTAATTAGTGATGGTGGGTGCGATATTCCTTTATTTACTGAAAAACATAGACCATTAGCTTGGTTTATTCCATGATATGGATCTTGACCTATAATTACAACTTTGAGTTTATTAATTGGACAGCAATCAAATGCATTGAATATCTCAGATCCCTTAGGGTAACATTTAAAAACAGAGTATTCTTCCTTTATAAAAGAAATTAGTTTTTTAAAATATTCTGAATTAAACTCTGACTCTAGAAGTCTTTTCCAAGATTCATCAATTTTCACCGACATCTTTAGGATCTTTTAACTTCCCAACTGATTTAGCAACAATCATTGAAACAGCTGCATCACCAGTAACATTTACAATTGTTCTACACATATCTAATGGTCTATCTACTGCAATAATAAGTGCAAGACCTGCCTCTGGAATACCTGCTTGACCGAGAACTATAACTAGCATAACAATACCAGCACTAGGGACTGCAGCAGCACCAATTGAGGCCAAGGAGGCAGTTACTATAATTCCAAGTTGAGCGCCAAGACTTAGATCAAGTCCAAAAGCTTGAGCAATAAATACAGCTGCTACTGCTTGATAAACACTTGTTCCATCCATATTAATTGTTGCACCAATTGGCAATACGAAACTTGAAATCTCTTTATCTACACCTAGATTATTTTCAGCACAATTCATTGTAACAGGAAGAGTAGCTGCACTTGAACTAGTTGAAAAACCTAGAAGCTGAGCAGCAGAAATACCTTTCATGAATGTAGTAGGATTAGTATTGGTTACTAATTTGACGATTATGTTGTAGACAAAAATCATTAAGATTAAACCAATAATTAAGGTCAAGGAATACATTCCTAGGGCAATAAATAGATCAATACTTGGTGATTCTACTACAAGTGTAGCAAGTAGAGCAAAGACTCCATATGGAGCAAACTCCATAATTAGATCAATTAACTTTAAGATTACAGCATTCAATCCATCAAAAAATTCTTTTACTGGTCTTGCTATCTTAGGATCAATAAGAATTAAACCTATTCCAAAAAAGATAGCAAAGAAAATAACCTGAAGCATGTTTCTGTTATTTGTAGCTGCATCAAAAATATTTGAAGGCACAATATCAACTAAAGGCTGCAAGGGACCACTTTCAGCTTGTTGCTGAGCTTGTTGTTGCTTCTCAAGGACACCTTGTTCATACTCTTGAACTAAATCAATCCTAGTCTCTTCAGTTATACTGTTACCTGGCTGGACAATATTTACTAGGACTAAACCTATAATAACAGCTAAAACAGTTGTACAAATGTATACACCCAGTGTTCTCGTTCCTATAGTAGATAACTTAGATATATCTTTTAAATCAGATATACCCTTAATCAATGAAGCCAATATTAAAGGCATTGCAATTAATTTTAGAAGATTGATAAAGATTGTTCCAAAAGGTTTAAACCAATCGCTTATAACTTCTGACCCGAAGGATGTTTGAGACATTAAAAGCCCAAATATCACACCCGCAACCATTCCTATGATAATCTTCCAGTGTAGTTTCATAATTATATTTTTGAGAGTCTATTTAATAAGAGGTAATCAGCCAATACAAGAGCAGACATTGCTTCAACTATTGGAACAGCTCTTGGTACAACACATGGGTCATGCCTCCCCTTACCTTTAACTTTAACTTCATTACCATCGCTGTCAATTGAATCTTGATCTCTCATAATTGTCGAGACTGGTTTAAATGCAACATTAAAGTAGATGTCCATTCCATTTGATATTCCACCTTGAATACCTCCAGATCTATTAGTTTTTGTTGTTCCATCTGCATTGAAAGAATCATTATGCTCAGACCCTTTCATTGAAGAACCCTTAAATCCACTCCCAAATTCAAAACCTTTAACTGCATTTATTGATAACATTGCTTTACCAAGCTCAGCATGTAATTTGTTAAACACTGGCTCTCCCAATCCAACAGGTACACCACTAATAATGCAGGAAATCACTCCCCCTACAGTATCTCCATTCTTCTTGATAGACTTAATCAAACTAATCATCTCTTCTGATGTTTTTTCGTCAGGACACCTGACAATTGAATCTTCAATTTTATCAAAATTAACTTTAGAGTTTTGATAGTCGTATGTAATTTCTCCAACTGATGATACAAATGCATTAATTTTCACATCTTTTAATAACATTTTAGCAATAGATCCTGCTACTACTCTAACAACGGTCTCTCTAGCAGAACTTCTACCTCCGCCTCTATAATCTCTGAAGCCATATTTTTTATCATAAACAAAATCAGCATGAGAAGGCCTATAACTATTTTGAATATGAGAATAGTCCTTTGACTTCTGATCTTTATTTACAATTATAAATCCAATTGGAGTCCCAGTTGTTTTTCCTTCAAAAATACCTGAGAGAAATTCTACAGAGTCATCCTCTTTTCTCTGAGTAACTATTTCAGATTGACCTGGCCTTCTTCTATTTAACTCTTTATTTATGGTATCAAAGTCAAGTTCAACTCCTGCAGGACAGCCATCAATAACACCTCCTAATGCCTTACCATGAGACTCACCAAAGGTTGAAAGTTTAAATATGTTTCCGAATGAATTTCCTGCCATAACCTAGAAATATAAAGATAACACCTTATATCAAAATACTCTACCGGGATTTAATATATTTTTTGGATCAATTGTTTTTTTGATTGATCTCATCAGACTGATTTCATCTTCACTCCTACTTTTTATCAAATATCTTTTTTTGTCTAAACCAATACCATGTTCAGCAGAAATTGAACCATTTACAAGTTCAGTATTATTATATATTATATCATTGATTTGTGATTTTAAATCTTCACTATCAGTGTCCTTTCCAATTATAAAGTGAATATTACCATCAGCTACATGGCCAAACGGAAAAATAGTTTTTACTCCTTCACATTCATTAAGTTCGTTTGAAATTTTGGATATTACTTCTCCAATTAAAGGGACTGGTATACTAATATCAAATTGCTGATCAAACTTTCGTTCATCAGCTAAAACTGCAACATCTTCTCTTATCCCCCATATATTAACCTGTTCCTTTTCATCTTTTCCAATAACTGCATCATCTATTAGCTTATCTTCAATACATTCAAGTATAGTCTCTTCAAATATTTTGTAATCGTTATCAAAATCTCTCCCCATGTATTCTATAAATAGATAGTATTTAAAATTATCAGGCAGATATTTATTGTAAATTGTTTTTTCACTAACCATTTGTTTATAAGTGCTATTCCATAGAAGTTCATAACCAGTCAAATTATTTGAGATTTTATCCTCTAGAATTTTTAGAAGATCTAAAACTTTTTGATAATCATTTGTTACAGCAAGGGAAGTGTATCTAGTCTTTGGTAATGGATATAGCCTTAACACTACTTTAGTTACAACACCAAGAGTTCCCTCAGAGCCAATAAAGAGCTGTTTTAAATCGTATCCGGAATTATCTTTCATTAGTTTCTTTAATGATGAAATAATTGTTCCATCTGGAAGAACAGCCTCAATACCCATTACTAAATTACGAGTCATACCATATTTAAAAACTCTTAAGCCACCTGCATTTGTAGATATAGCACCACCTATTTGAGCAGAGCCTCTAGCTCCAAAATTTAATGGAAGAAGCAATTCTTTGTCTTTGCAAGCATTAATTAGATCCTCTATTATTACACCTGACTCACATGTTATTGTCTTAGAACTTTCATCTATCTCAATTATATTATTCATCTTCTCTAATGATAAAACTACTTGAGTGTCATTTGATTTTGTAGAACCAACAAGATTAGTTAATCCACCGTGTATAACAACTTCTTGATTATTATCATTACATACTTTAATTATTTCAGATACTTGAGAAGTTGTCTTTGGCATTAAAAGGCAAACTGACTCAAGCGGTATATCAGTTTTCCATATATGATAAAACCTAGATTTAAGGTCCTTTCCGCTTATAATTAAGTCACTACCTAATATTTTTTCAAATAAGCCAATTAAAGAGTTTGTTGTCATTTAGCCTTAACAAAAAGTTAACTAAAGATATTAAATATAAAAAACTAAATTTGCTGTGTGAAAAAATTATTGATGAGGTTTATAAGTTTATCGTTCCTAGTACTTTTAGGTTCCTGTGGTAGTCAAGAAAATAAGTTTGTATTAACTGGAAAAGCTGATGTAGCCGATGGTACAAAAATATATGTATTACAAGCCGATCAAAACAATCAACCCTATATTAAGGATTCAACAACTGTTCAATCAAATAATTTTAAATTTCAAGGGATATCATCTACACCACAAATAAGCTACATTCAAGTAGAAGGAGTTAATGGTTATGTATTAGCAATTCTTGAAAATGGTGATATTAAGGCAGATCTATTCAAGGATAGCATATCCAAGTCTAAGGTTTATGGTACTAAATCGAACGATGACTTTATCAAATATAAATCTGAAACAAAGTTCCTTGTTGATGACATGAACAACTTAGCTGATGTAGCTCAAGATGCTATAATGACTGGTGATGTAGCAACTGCTATGGAATTAGAAAAAGAGTATAATTCGATGGAACGTGAGGTGATGTTATATGAGTGGGATTTTATAGTTGACAACTTAGACTCATATATGTCAGCACTATTACTGGAAGTGTTTATGATAGAGAACAAAGTTAATAAAGACAGCATTATAGATGTTTATGAAAGTTTCTCAAACCGAATTAAAGTAAGTGATGTAGGTAAAAATATTGCTGATTTACTAAGTCAATATGAAAACCCAATTGAAGTTGGTGAGACTGCACCTGATTTTACTGCACCCAGCATAAATGGATCTGACGTTACGTTGAGTGAAGAGGTGTCAAAGAATAATGTTACTCTGCTTGATTTCTGGGCTGCATGGTGTAGACCTTGTAGAGTTGAGAATCCTAATCTTGTAAGATTGTACAAATCCTATAATAAAGATGGTTTTGATATTATTGGTGTTTCTTTAGACAGAACTAAAGAACAATGGGAACAAGCTGTTGAAGATGACAACCTCCTTTGGACTCAAGTTTCCAATTTAAACTTTTGGAATGACCCTATCGCTAGAAGATATAGTATTAGAGCTATACCTCAATCTTTCCTTATAAATAAAGAAGGTGTCGTAATTGGAAAAAACTTGAGAGGAAATGATCTCGAAGAAAGCATTAAATTTGCATTATCATTAAATGATTGATAATTGCAATTACTCACTTTTTTAATTTCATACCCCATAATTAGGTTTATCTCCTTGCTTCCTTTCAAGGTTGTATACTTTATTTCTGATTTTTTATCTTATCTACTTCACAGAATATTTAAGTATAGACTAAAAATGGTAAGGAATAACTTAAGACTTGTATTCCCCGAAAAATCAGTAAATGAGATACATATAATAGAAAGGGATTTTTATAAGCATTTTGCGGATATAACTATTGAAAGTATAAAAGCATTTGGAATGAGTGAAAGCCAAATGAAATCTCGTTATAACTATGAAAATATTGAATTAATAGAGAGTATTCAAGAGAAGAAAAAGAATATTATTTTGATTTGTGGACATTATTCCAACTTTGAATGGTTACTGTCTATTGGTTATAATGTAAAGGGTAATGGATATGGCATTTATACACCTATGACTAATAAATATTTTAATAAATTATTTGAAAAGATTAGAGGAAAGCACAAAGCTTATTTAGTATCTAGATATAAAGTGAAAGATTTTATGTCAAATCTTAATCCTGAAAAATATTACTTATTTGGATTTGCAGCAGATCAGTCTCCAAGAAAAGTGGGTAAATCCTACATAAACTATTTTTTAGGCCATAAAGTCCCAATTTTTACTGGTGCTGAGAGATTTTCAAAAGACTATGACTTATCAGTTGTATTCGCTGATATAACAAGGACTAAAAGAGGGCACTATAAAACTAAATTTATAGAGATCATAGATAAAAAGGATACCAATTACAGTATTACAGATCAGTTTTTAAAATTATTAGAAAATCAGATACACAGAGATCCATCACAATATTTTTGGTCTCATAATAGATTTAAGCACTTAAGAACTAATTGATTTTATTTCTTTTTCAATCTTTAAAGCATAGGTATCAGCAATATCCTGCGAGTTAGCTTCCGCAAAAATTCTTATAATTGGCTCTGTATTTGATTTACGCATATGTACCCAAGCATCATCAAAATCAATTCTAACTCCATCTTCTGTATTAGGAGATAGCTCTGAGTAATTTTCAGTTATTACGTTAAAGGTCCTATCTATTAATTTTGAATCTTTTAAAGTAATTTTTATTTTTTTCATGTAATAACTAGAGTATTGACTTTTTAATTCTGATACTTTACATTTCTTATCAACTAATAGACCAAGAAAAAGAGCAATACCAACTAAAGCATCTCTTCCATAATGTAATTCAGGGTATATTATACCTCCTCCACCTTCACCTCCTACAATTGAGCTAACCTCTTTCATCTTTTTAACAACATTCATTTCTCCTACAGGAGTCGAGTAATACTTTTGACCATATGAAATAGTTAAATCTTTGAGTGCATTTGAAGAGGATAAGGTTGAAACTGTATCACCTTTATTCTTTGACAAAACAAAGTCTGAGCAGAATACTTGAGTGTATTCTTCGCCCAATATTTCACCGTTTTCATCAAAAAAGACAAGCCTGTCAACATCTGGATCAACTGCTATTCCAAAGTCAGATTTGTTCACTTTAATTGATTCTGATAAATCTGTTAAGTTTTCAGCTAAAGGTTCGGGTGTATGATTAAATACTCCTTTTATTTCTGAATTTATGATATTGTATTGTATATCAAGTCTATCTAGTAACTTAGGTATAGCTATTGATCCTCCAGAATTAATTGCATCAGCACTAACAGAAAGTTTAAGTTCTCTAATTTCATCTAGTGGCAATATTTTTAAATTTAAAATAGCATCTACATGATCATCTATAAGTCTATCATATTCTGAAATAGTTCCAAGTGAATTATTGGAAGAAAAAATATGATTTTTTGATTCTGAGTATTCAATTAATTTAGATACATCTTCTCTTGATAAAAATTCACCCTCAGAGTTAAAAAATTTTAAACCATTATACTCTTCAGGATTATGACTCGCTGTTATCATTAGTCCACCTACAGAATCATTATTTAATACCCCCCAACAAATAGTAGGAGTCGTTGATAAACCAGCATCTATAACGTTGATTCCCATAGAGTTAAATGTAGAATTAACTATAGACTGAATCATTCTTCCAGATTTTCTACCATCTCTTCCTGTCATTACTGTCAGACTAGATGAATTGGGATTATTTTCCTTGATTAATCTGGAAAATGCAGAAATAGATGTTACAATATCAGTAGGTGTTAAATTCTCAAGATTATTCCCCCCTATTGTTCCCCTAAATCCTGATATATTTTTTATTAAAGTCATATGAAATGTAAATATATAAATTGTAAATTACACGAAATTTTATTATGAAAAATATTATTCTAATTCTCTCATCTTTTTTCCTTTTTAGTTGTAGTGATATATATCAGCCAGCTGTTGTTTCTGCAAGAAAAGAAGCATCTCAGATAGGACTTGAGATTATGAAAAATGGTGGTAATGCATATGATGCAATGATAGCAACACACCTTGCATTAGCAGTTGTTCATCCTACAGCTGGAAACATTGGTGGAGGTGGATTCTTTGTATATCATCATAAAGATGGATCTAGTGGATCCCTAGACTTTAGAGAAATGGCTCCTGGTAATGCATTTAAAGACATGTATCTTGATGAAAATGGAGATGTAATCCCTGATATGAGTACACTTGGAGGTGCAGCTGTTGGAGTGCCTGGATCAATTTCTGCAATCTATGAAATACATGCGAAGTTTGGATCTTTACCAATTGAAGATTTATTTAAACCAGCTATAGATCTTGCAAAAAATGGTTTTGTAGTTACTAAAAAACAATCAAATTCATTAGGTGGTAAATTAGAAGATTTCATAAAAGTTAATGGCGAAGAATCACTTTATTCAAAAAAATATTATGAAGGTGATACAATCAAAAATGCAAGATTTGCTGAGACACTATCTAAAATTTCAGAATATGGGCCAGAAGTTTTCTATGGAGGAGAAATAGGTGAAATGATTGTTAATTCAGTCAATAAAACTGGAGGTATAATGACTATAGATGATCTGAAAAACTATGAATCTGTTTGGCGTGATCCAGTTAAATTTAAATATAAAGATTTGGAGATAATATCAATGTCTCTTCCATCTAGTGGTGGAATTTTACTTGGTCAAATGCTTAAAGTGATTGAAGACTATGATATTAAAAGTTTTGGACATAATTCAGTTAAGACAATTCAGCTTTTAGTTGAGGCTGAAAGAAGAGCATATGCAGATAGAAGTCACTTTATGGGTGATCCTGACTACATGAATCTTCCAGTTTATGAGTTAATGGATAAAGAATATGTAGTAGATAGAATGGAAAATTTTTCATGGGATAAAGCAACACCGTCTTCAGAGGTAAAACATGGAAATATTATTGTTCAAGAGAGTGATGAAACAACTCACTATTCTATTATAGACAAGTATGGAAATTCTGTTTCTGTTACAACTACATTAAATAATAGCTATGGTTCAAAGGTCTTTGTTGAGGAAGGTGGCTTTTTCTTGAATAATGAGATGGATGATTTTAGCTCTAAGCCAGGACATCCCAATTTTTATGGTTTGATTGGAAGTGAAGCGAATTCTATTCAACCTGGTAAAAGAATGTTAAGCTCAATGACCCCATCAATTATCCTTAAGGACAATAAGCCATCCTTGATAGTTGGGACACCTGGTGGATCAACAATAATAACTTCAGTGCTTCAAACAATACTTAATGTCTATGAATTTGATATGAGTGTCCAAGAAGCTGTTAATGCCCCTAGGTTTCATCATCAATGGTTACCCGATGTTGTAATTTTTGAAGAGGGTATTATTGATAAAGAGAAAGACTCAATTCTAAAATCGAAAAGTTATTTTGTAATATCATTGCCAATTGAAGTAGATACAGGTGGAATGTCTGCCAGATCTTCTATAGGTGCAGTTGATGCAATATTAATTGATAAAGAAGGAAAAGTCTCAACTGGAGCTGACTTTAGAGGTGACGACTATGGTGAAATTTTAAAATAGATCATTTAATTGGATAACACAATTCAAATTGAAGGTGCTAAAGTTCATAATCTCAAAAATCTTGATTTAGAGATTCCTAGAGAGAAACTTGTTGTTATAACAGGTTTATCTGGAAGTGGAAAGTCTTCTCTTGCATTTGACACAATACATGCAGAGGGTCAGAGAAGATATATGGAGACCTTTTCTGCATACATAAGACAATTTGTTGGAAATTATGAAAGACCTGATGTGGAAAAAATTGAGGGGCTCTCCCCTGTTATTGCAATTGAACAAAAAACAACAAGTAAGAACCCTAGATCAACAGTTGGAACAGTAACCGATATATATGATTTTATCAGACTATTGTATGCAAGAGTAGGAATAGCATATAGCCATAAGTCTAATTTAAAAATGGTTAAAAATACTGATGAGGAGATAATAAAATTAATTTGTGAAAAATTTTTAAATCAAAGAATCATAATTCTTGCTCCAATTATTAGATCTAGAAAAGGTCACTATAGAGACTTATTTGAAAATTTTACTAAGCAGGGATTTTCAAAAGTTATAGTGGATGGAGACATACTTGATATTAAAAGAGGGATGAAGCTGGATAGGTATAAAACTCACGATATCAGTTTAGTTGTTGATAATCTTTCCGTAAAAGACGATTTTGAATCTAAAAGAATTCTGTCGGAGTCAATAAAAATAGCTATGAAATATGGAAATGATACAATCTTTATTTTAGACTCAGACTCAGGAAAACCTGAATATTTCAGTAGAAATTTAATGTGTCCTGAAACGGGCATTTCATACCCTAAACCTGAACCCAATACATTCTCTTTTAATTCACCTAAAGGAATGTGTGAAACTTGTAATGGCTTAGGAACAGAGTATGAGTTAAATATAAAAAAATTAATTCCAGACGAATCAATATCAATCAACAATGGAGGAATTGCACCTATTGGTAAAAAAGATAACTCATGGATTCACAGACAAGTAGAGCTTATATCAAAATATTATAACTTCTCACTTAGCGATCCAATTAAAAAAGTTCCTAAAGATGCTATTGAGTTTATTCTGAGTGGAGGAAAAAAAAGTTTTACCATTAATTCAAAAGATTTAGGTGTAAAAAGAGATTATGAAATTGACTACATGGGAATTGAATCCTTCATTAAAGATCAATTGAATAATAATGAATCCAAAAACTTAAGACGTTGGGCTCTTCAATATGTTGATATTAAAAAGTGTAAGTCATGTGATGGAAGTAGATTGAAAATTGAATCAAGGTCATTTAAGATTAATAACAAAAATATTTTTCAACTCAGCGAGATGGACCTTTCAGAGCTGAAAAGTTGGTTCGAAAAACTAAACAGTAAGTTGTCAGATAAGGAGATAAGAATTTCTGAAGAAATAACTAAAGAAATATTAATTAGAATACAGTTTTTAATTGATGTTGGTCTAGAATACCTTACTCTCTCAAGATCATCAAGATCATTATCAGGTGGAGAGGCCCAAAGAGTTAGACTTGCAACTCAAGTTGGCTCTCAATTAGTTGGAGTTCTTTATATACTTGATGAACCTAGTATTGGATTACATCAAAAAGATAATCTAAAGTTAATTGACTCTTTAAAAAAACTTAGAGACTCTGGAAACTCTGTAATTGTAGTTGAACATGATAAAGAAATGATCATGAGCTCTGATCACATAATTGATTTAGGACCATTTGCAGGAGTTAATGGTGGTGAATTGATATATGAAGGAACTCCTGAAAATATTAAAAAATCAAAAACAATTACAGCAGATTATTTAAATGAAACTAAACAAATTAAAATTCCAAAAAAAATAAGGTCAGGAAATGGAAAGTCTTTAAAATTATATGGATGTAAAGGCAATAATTTAAAAAAAATTGATGTTGAATTCCCTCTAGGAAAAATGATAGCTGTTACCGGCGTATCAGGAAGCGGAAAGTCTACTCTGATTAATGAGACCCTATATCCAATTCTAAACTCAGAAATATATAATTCGGTTAAATCACCTTTAGAATTTATAAAGATTGATGGAATTGAAAATATTGATAAAGTAGTAGAAGTTAATCAGCAACAAATTGGAAGAACTCCTAGAAGTAATCCTGCTACCTACACTGGAGTATATAGTGAAATTAGAAAACTATTTTCTGATACGGTAGAATCAAAAATTAGAGGTTATAAGCCAGGAAGGTTTTCCTTTAACGTTAAAGGAGGAAGGTGTGAATCTTGTCAAGGGGATGGGATAATAAAAATAGAAATGAATTTTTTACCAGATGTTTACGTAACCTGTGAAGTGTGTAATGGCAAGCGATATAATAGAGAAACATTAGAAATAAAATATAATGGGAAATCAATATCTGATATATTAGAAATGTCGGTTTCGGACGCATTAGATTTTTTTCAAAGCATTCCATCGATAAAGAAAAAACTTCAAACATTACATAATGTTGGATTAAGCTATATACATTTAGGGCAACAGGCGACTACTTTATCAGGTGGCGAAGCTCAACGCATTAAATTAGCAACAGAATTATCAAAAGTATCTTCATTGAAAACATTGTATATATTAGATGAACCCACAACTGGTTTGCATTTTGAAGATATTAGAATGTTACTAAATGTTTTGCAAACTCTTGTGGATAGAGGTAATACTGTTCTAGTTATTGAACATAATTTAGATGTAATTAAAGCAACAGATTGGGTTATTGATTTAGGGCCTGAAGGAGGGGAAAATGGCGGTAATATTTTAGCAACTGGTACCCCGGAAAAACTTGCAACAATTAGACATTCTCACACAGGTTTATTTTTAAAAAAAGCTTTAAAAAAGTCATAGGTGATTATATGTATGGTCCATCTCAACTAAAAAAAGAATTTCGATATTGGGAAATTATTAAAGATTTAATAGATCAGTGTATAGATATAATGTTGAATTTAAGTCAAAGTGGCCATCCTGGTGGTTCTCGTTCTAAAGTGCATGCAATGGTGGTGACATTATTATCAGGTGCTATGCGATGGGATATTAGAGAGCCTGGTAAAAATTTTGCGGATAGATATGTTTTGGTTGCCGGTCATTGTAATCCTGTAGTTTATGCGACTTTAGCAGTTTTAAATGAAGCTCTAAGAATAAAATATAGTCAAACAAAAGATAGTAAGTATTTAAATTTTCATGGCAATGATTTTCAATTATTCTGGGAAGATTTACTGACACTTCGGCAAAATGGAGGTCTCCCAGGCCACGCTGAAATGGAAGGAAAAACTTTGTTTTTTAAAGCAAATACAGGCCCGAGTGGGCATGGCTCACCTTTCGCAGCTGGTGAAGCATTGGCATTAAAATTTGCTGGGGTACCTGATGTTAAAGTTTTTGCATTTGAAGGTGAAGGTGGTTTTACTACTGGTGCTAGTCATGAAACTATTAATTCTGCCTGGGGTTTAGGTTTGGGAAACTTAGTTTATCATTTAGATTGGAATGATTACGGTATTGATAGTCGACCAATTAGTTCAATATTATTTGGTGGGCCTGAAAATTGGTTCGGTGGTCACGGCTGGCAAGTTTCAGGAGTAGAAGATGGAGAGAACTGGGATGAAATTGCCAATGCATATTATGATCTTTTGGTAGAAAACCCAGATCCTAACAAGCCAAAGGTCGTTTATAGTAAAACTCGCAAAGGAAGAGGCTATCATAAATATGATTTTTATAGCCACGGTTCGCCTCATAAAAGGAATTCCAGTCTTTTTTGGAAAACAAAAGAGGACTTTGCAAAAAAGTATGATGTGACTTTTGAAAGTTTCGGCGAACCTGAAGGTGAAAGTAGAGATGATCATGTAAAGCAAGCGGTTTCAATGTTTAAAACAGTTTTTTCAGTTATGGATGATAATATTGATCTTGTTAATTATTTATCTGATCGTTTAATAGGCTTGGGTAATTCCGTTCCTAAGCAAATTAAAGAATGTACAGTAAATACTGAAAAAGAATCTAAGTATCAAAAATTATTTAATATAGATCATCTTCCG
>Ga0207993_1000297_pt1 | contig 20041 bp, 6 predicted proteins | sample ETN01SmetaG_2_FD_185791 | JGI IMG/M metagenome (GOLD analysis project Ga0207993, IMG submission 185791) | Marine microbial and viral communities from oxygen minimum zone, Eastern Pacific Ocean - ETNP2014F12-01SV265 (SPAdes) (version 2) | ecosystem: Environmental > Aquatic > Marine > Oceanic ...
AACCGATATTTGAACCGCACCTAAAGGCTCACTTGTTAAACGAATTGTGAAGAAGGAAGTACCACCTGATTCAGTGGTATAATTATCACTTAAACTACTAACTTCGATACTCGCATTATCATCATCTACATTGATTAATTGAATACGGTAACTTCCATTATCATAAACAGAAGGATTGTATGGATAGTAACCATTATAACTAGAACTAGGAGGAATGTATTTTGGATCGGTTGTTACCAATTCAACAAAATTATTAGCAGTGATTTTGTTATCTAAGAAAATAGTTATCGTCTGATTGTCATCATCTATATCATCATTAATTCCTGATACAGTAACCGTTTGTGGATTTTGCCAATTTGAATTATTGAAAATGAGGATGTTAGGTTCGATTGTTCCTTCAGAAACATCTGAACTAGAAGGAATAATCACCACTCTTTCCGTACCAATAGGGCGTGAATCAAGTCTTACCGTAAATATTGAAATGCTTCCATTTTCCGAGATATTGTCACTGATGTTTCCATATACAAATCCCGAAGTGTCATTATCAATATTCACCAATGTCACATTATCCGGGACGATGCTGTCATACTCATTTTGCGTTGATGCAGCCTCAACAGAGAGGCTAACAATATAAGTCACATTATCTTCATCATAATAGTCATCACGACCTGTTACTGTCACTATTTGAGGCTGGGTTCCGTTGTCAAAAGATGAGGTGAAAGTAAGGGTGGTTGGATTTGGAAATCCTTCACCAGGATCAGAACCGTATCCTGTGGGAGGGATGCTGTCAGTTCCGTTATCATGACTGAAAACATTTAAAACAACATTCTCGCTATCTTTTGGTCGGCTAATTAGTTTTACAGAGAAGGTTGCTGCAGTTCCATCTTCACCTGTGAATAATCCAGAAGTGGGAGTAACTACGATCCCTGCAGAATCATTGTCAATGTTAAATAAAGTGATATTATCAGGCGGACAGGTTGAACATGCACCGGTATCAAAATGATCATCCGTTGTTAATGTATCATTATCTGTGAAGAAAATTTGATAGGAAGTATCTCCATCTAGTTGATTGTCATCTTTTCCGGTAATGGTAACCGTTTGAGGATTATTCCAATTGGAGTAATTAAATGTTAGCGATGAAGGATTTGGACTACCTTCACCAGGATCATTACCATCATAAGCGGTTGTTCCGTTGTCTGAGGATGCTATTTCTAAAACAACATTTGAACCTAAAGCAGGCCTTGCCGTTAGAGCAACTGTAAATATTGCTGAGCCTCCAGCTTCAGTTGTATTGTCTGAAATTCCACTGACAGCAAATCCTGGTGTGTCATTGTCAACACTCAAAAAAGAGAATTGTGTGTTTGAAGATACAGAACTTCCAGGAATGTTACTGTAATTTGAATCACTGGAGATGATAGGTCCTAAATTAACTGCAAAACTGATGTTGTCATCAATGTCCAGATCATCGACCCCCTGAACTGTAACGGTCTGCAGGCTATTCCAGTTGGTCGGAGTAAAAATCAATGTTGAGGGAGTAACTGAAGCTTCTGAAGAATCATTATCATCCACAGGGATAATCACCAATGCGGAAGGTTCAGTATTCAAACTGACCGTTAAGCTTCCGGTATCTCCGGATTCTGAAGTGGTATTATCAGAAACGGTGACGGCAATCCCTGCACCAGCTTCATTGTCAGTATTGACGACAGTAACATCATCGGGATCGAAACCGGACCCGTTGTTATCCTGATCATATCCACTTCCACTTCCAGTAATGGGAAAAAGCTGAACGGTAAAAGTCTGGCTCCCATCGGCTAGAGTGTCATCAACTCCTGTAACAGTAACTGTTTGAGCAGTTGAATAATTGCTCCCTGTGAATGTTAATTTAGAAGCACTAATCACTCCTTCACCGGGGTCTGTGGAACGAAGATTGATCGTAACATCCGCAGATGGTTTCGTGACTAGCTTCACCGAAAATGTTGACGTGCTACCAGCCTCATCAGTTGTTATATTGGTTGATGATACAGTCACACCCGAAGTTTCATTATCGATATTGGTGATGGAATGAGTTAGTGATTCAACATTGTTGTAGGGCAAACTGTTACTGGAAGTTGGACCAATTTTCACCTGATAAGCGATATTACCGTCTCTTTCATCATCATCCTCCCCATTGACAGTCACTGTTTGGACTGTGTTGTAGTTAGAATTGTCAAAGCTCAAACTAGATACACTGACAGTACCCTCTGACGTATCTGTACTAATGATTGGTATGGAAACAGCTTCAATCGGTTTACTGGCAAGCTTCACAGAAAAAGTGGCGTTTCCTCCTGCCTCAGTGGTATCGCCACTTAAAGAACCCAGAACAATTGCTTTGATCTCATCATCCTCATTTTGCAACTTGATAGGATCGATTTGGCCATTAAGTGCAGAATATTTGGAATCTTCCGAAACAATACTTGCGATCTGAATCTCATAACTTTGCGAACCATCCGCGATATCATCGTCTACTCCGGTTACGATGATGGAAACATAGCTGTCCCAATTATCTTTATTAAAAGTCAGAACAGTAGGTGAGACCGTGCCTTCTTGGGTGTCTGATGAATTAAGAGTGATGGTAACAGGAGAGAGTGGGGCGCTTTTTAAACGCACCTTAGTAGAAACCGTCCCGCCATTTTCTGTGGTACTCGATGAACTGAAGGGAGTGGTAATTTCCACACCTGCAATTCCAAGCCCGTCAAGACTCGACTCCTCTTCACTGGTCTGCTGACTGTCGCAGGCTGCCAGAAAGAGCAAAAGCAGGAATAAGATTGGGTATGGCCCGAGCTTCAATACAGACTCCAAGAGGGAGTTATGCCTTCAAAATTCGGGATAAAATCCTTTTGCCGAAATTCAGGCTGGCTGGGTCGGAACTCCAATGGTTTTTGAAACTTGGAACGTGTAAAGCAGTGTGCCGGCTTCCTGCCCCCATGCATCACTACCAATTCCATTTGAAGTTCTGTATTAGGATTGTTTGATTTCATTGGCTTTCCTAATACCCTCAGACAAATTCAAAATAGACCACAAACATTTACCACTTACAAGTTCTTGAAAATAACACAGGCGAAAATCCAGATGATACCGTTAGTAACGAATTCCAATTTCGTTCTCTACAAAATTCCACAAATGCATCATTCATTTATATTGAAGATGTGTCAACCTGAAAGCATGGAAAAATTATATTTATATAAAAATAATAAAAAACAATAAAATCAGTAGTATAAATTATTATTTAGATATCTTGGTCAATAATTCTATATATTTATGGTAATATTGGGCAAAAAATTTAAAGAACTTTTTATTTTTTGGACAATTTTTTCAAGCATGCTGTTCATTTTTATCGGGTGCCTTCATAATGCTTGAAAAAATCAAGAGATCTTCATTAGACTTATAAAATATGTATTTTATAAAAAACACTCTTTAATGGTGGCTCATTTCTCTTTGCTGAAAATTCATGGTTTTTCAGGATCACCCTTAGCCCTTGAAAAATTATGACTTTCTTTTCCAAATCAACCCTGAATATGAAACTATTCAAGCAAGACTGGTTTTCGAATATCAGTTTCTTCATGGTTGTCATTGCGTCTTTAAACATATCTGCTTGCAGAAACCCAAAAGGAGAAGATGGAGTCAGCACACTATCCATTTCCATTCATTCTGATTTAAAAAACACCGGTAATGAATACCAGGCCTGTGTAGGAGGATTGACCAAGGGGAGTGAGTTCGGATGTGTCAGCAAATCCGGAAACACGGACTATCCTCTTCAAGAAAACCAGCCCTATTTGCACAATACCGGAACTTTTGAAATCAAACTTAGTTTAAATGGAGTAGACCGTTATAATACAAATCCCCGTCCCACCTACACCATTGAGGTCGATGAAGGCAAAGCCGGTTCGGACCCCCGTAAAGGCATTGATGGTAAAAACAAAGCCTATGTCCTCGAATTCAAGTTAAATCAAGCCGTTTTATCGGTCACTGAAGAATAATCCTCTTCAATTGATCATTTCCAAGAAAATTTTATCTTGAAAACCCCTTCTGTCATGCAAGGGATCAGCCAGTTTTCAGCTAAAGACTGGCATGTAATTTTCTTGTTTTCTTTTCGAGGAGCAGAATCCTTTACAGGATACTGTGGAGAACTATTTTCGTTGCTCTAGGACATTTCGGCTGGGGATATTTTTAGAAGAGCGCAATCAACCTGACAGGAAGGAATTCAGCTTGCGGAATCAATCGTGAGGTGGAAATCATTTCCGAGACTCTCGAACAGTTTGTGCTGATCTTTGACTTATCGATCAGGAAAATTTAGAAAATGGAGGAATTGACCAGTGAGAACCGGAGAAAACAAAGAATGAGGAGGTGGGGACTTAGAAACAGAGTTAAACTCTGATGTTGAGCTTGTTGTTGCCCTGCGCAACCTGGGTCGATTCCTGGGATCTTGCCAATCCGCCCATATTTTTGATCATTTCAAAAACTCCGAACATCAGGTGTTCCTCGCCGTTGGCTTCCATCATTTCCGAAAAGGAGCGATGAACCGTTTCTGTGGATTCCATCAAATCGGCAAAGACCGGATGTTTTAGTAGCGCAAATGCCTGGAGGTATTCGTCCTTTTCTGTAATTCGGTCGGATAATTCTTCCCCGAGTTCCCGGATGTCTTTAAGATTCAGGTTTTTGTATTCGGGCAAATCCTCGATTTTACGTTGGGATTCCCGGTTCAATTCCTTGATTCGGCTGCTGACCGTCCGCCCCAGTTGTTCTGCAGCATCAGAGGTAAGTTGGTCTTTGCGGGCAACATTCTCATAACTTGAAATCACCATCCCATAGGTTCTTCTCAAAGTCATCGTAACATCATGGCTGTCTGCCTGCATGATGTTGTTCATGGCGGGATCAGGAGGCATTTTTTTCTTACCTAACTGAACTCGCGTTTGAGCAACCTCATTCTGGGCAGCACCTTTTTGAGAAAGGTCCGGGCCGGGTTTCTGAGGAATCGCTGGCTGTTTGGGGTTGACCTGCATCAGACTTTTTGAGGAATTTGGTGATTCACTTCCCGTTCATACAAAATTCCGGCCAATCTCAAAACCTGTTTCATACACCATCTGCCTTTCAAAACCATTTCCAATCAAATGGTTCTGTCATTTTAAAGGAATGCCCTCATGAATTAGATGAAAACTTGATATCCTTATCTGTTTCCAAGATAATAAGTGGTTTGTTTTTTGAGTCAGTCAACATTGAACCTCAAGAAGAACCTACACTTATTCGATTTTTCGAGTAAATTTGTCCACTTTATTATCGACTGAAAAGAGAAAAATTAAGGCACAAAGTTTGAAAAACGCCTTTCTCCAAAAAGAAGCTTTCTAAATTTAACTCGTTAAGCTTCCAGAAAATTCTCTCAGATCCCTTCATGAGTAAAGCCTCTCAATCGAATTCCCCACGTCTCGGTGATAATCCCATTGCCATTATCGGCATGTCTGCTCTTTTTCCTCAGGCCGAACATCTTGGTCAATATTGGAACAACATCGTCGAGCAGATTGACAGCATTATTGAGATTCCGGAATCACGTTGGAAGATTGAAGATTATTTTGATGAAGACCAAAACGTTCCCGATAAAAGCTACTCCAAACGCGGAGGGTTCATCCCTGACGTGGATTTCAATCCCATGGATTTTGGAATTCCGCCGAATATCCTGGAAGTAACCGACTCCTCGCAACTCCTAGGCTTATTGACAGCAAAAAACGCGCTCGAGGACTCAGGATATGGAGAAGCAAAAGAGGAATTACTGGATCGAACCGGAGTGATTCTCGGGGTCACCGCAGGCATGAAACTGATGGGCTCCCTCACCGCCCGTCTTCAATATCCGATTTGGGAAAGGGTTCTTCAACGCAGCGGGTTTTCAGAAAAAGATACGGAACGACTCATTGAACGCATGAAAAAAGCCTACGTGCGCTGGGAAGAAAATTCTTTCCCAGGGCTTCTGGGCAATGTCATCGCAGGCCGAATCGCCAACCGTATGAATTTAGGAGGCACCAACTGCACGGTCGACGCGGCCTGTGCCAGTTCACTGAGCGCAATGAAAATGGCGATCAGCGATCTGAATGAACACCGTGCCGACATGATGATCACCGGAGGAGTGGATTCCGACAATTCCCCCTTCATGTACATGTGTTTCAGTAAAACACCGGCATTTACTGCGGATGTGAAAGTGAAACCCTTCGATGCCGACTCCAAAGGAATCATGATCGGGGAAGGTCTCGGGATGGTCATCCTGAAACGCCTGGAAGACGCCGAAAGGGACGGAGACAGAATCTACTCGGTGATCCGGGGAATTGGGACTTCCAGCGATGGACGTTTCAAAAGCATCTACGCTCCGCGTTCATCAGGTCAGGCCAAAGCCCTGCGAAGAGCCTATCAGGATGCTGGTTTTGAACCTGAGAGTGTAGGCCTGATCGAAGCTCATGGAACCGGGACAACTGCTGGAGACCTGGCTGAGTTTGAGGGACTGAAAGAGGTTTTTTCTGAAAACAACGACAAAAAGCAGCATATTGCCCTGGGTTCCGTAAAATCCCAAATTGGCCACACCAAAGCCGCGGCGGGTATTGCAGGTTTGATCAAAACCTCACTCGCGCTGCATCACAAGACTCTTCCTCCAACAATCAATATTGAAACCCCGAACCCTAAACTGGGGATCGAGGATACTCCTTTTTACCTTAACACCGAATCCCGACCCTGGGCTTCTCCGGAGCTTCCAAGAAGGGCCGGAGTCAGTTCCTTCGGTTTCGGTGGCACCAACTTTCACTTTGTACTCGAAGAGCATGATTCGTTGAATGCCTCTCAGCAACGTCTTCTGGAAACCCCGGAACTGATTCTCTTCAATGCAGAGAATCCGGAAAAACTGAACAAACAATGCAAAGAAGCGTTGGAAAAGATTGAAAGTGAATCGGGCAATCAACACTTTCTGGAACTGATAAGCCAAAGTCTAGAAAACCCGATTCCCGAAGATAATGCTCGGATTGGGTTTTTATGTACTTCTGTATCGGAACTCACTGAAAAATTAGACCAGGCACTTAAACTGTTTGAGGAAAATAAGGATTCCGAATCATGGAACAAAAACGGGATCATGTTCGCCTCAAAAGGATTTCCCCATCAGGGCAAGGTGGTTGCGCTTTTTTCCGGACAGGGTTCTCAATACCGGAACATGGGCAAGGAACTCTACCTGAATTTTCCTCCGATGCTCGAAAGCCTTCAATCTGTGGATCAATGTTTTATCCAAGAAGGAAGTAAGCCCCTTTCTGGTGTTGTTTTTCCAAATCCGGTTTTTGACGATGAACAAAAAGAAAAGCAGGACACCGAACTCCAACTGACCCAACATGCCCAGCCTTCCATCGGGGCCTTTGGTGCAGGACTTTATCAGATTTTGAAAGATTGCGGGCTTGAGGCAGATTTCACTGCAGGGCACAGTTTTGGTGAACTGACCGCACTCTGGGCCGCAGGAGTTTTAGAGGACAAGGATTACTATTTACTTGCTCATGCGCGTGGCAAGGCGATGGCGGCACCGGATGATCCTGATTTTGATGCAGGTTCGATGCTGGCTGTAATGGGAAAAGTGGATCAACTTGAGAAGGAACTTAAGGAATTTCCAGAAGTCAAAATGGCCAACCTGAATTCCAAAAAACAGGTCGTCCTGGCCGGTCCCAAAGCAGACATCGAAAAGGTTCGTGGAGAACTGAAAGCGAAGAAATTTACGGTTGTCCCCCTTCCGGTTTCAGCAGCTTTTCATACTCCGTTGGTCGGTCATGCGCAGAAACCCTTTGCCCAGGCTATCCAATCGGTTGAATTTAAAAAACCCGCTGTTCCGGTTTATTCAAATTCAACTGCAAAAGCTTACCCGAAAAAACCGGAATCGATCAAAACCCAACTTGAAGAACACATTCTTCAGTCGGTTCGTTTCCGTGAAGAAATTGAACAAATTCATCAGGACGGCGGAAGAATTTTTATTGAGTTCGGCCCTAAGAACGTTCTCACCAAACTCACTGACAACATTCTTTCAGGAAAAGATTATCTGGCTGTAGCCCTGAATGACAGTCCCAAGAAAAACAGCGACCTGCTCTTTCGAGAAGCCATCCTGAAACTCTGTGTTGCAGGATTGCCTCTGCAGAAATTTGATCGCTGGAGACGGACTAGAACCAGTGCTGAAGTGAAAAAGTCTCCTCTCAGTATCTCTTTGAACGGAGCAAATTACGTCAGCAAAGAAACAAAACTCGAATTCGAAAAGGCATTGGAAGAAGGTCCTATCTTCAACCAGGACTCTGAGACAGCCAAAATTTCAACTCCAGCCGTTGATGGAACAACAGAATCTAAAGCCAAACCTGCATCGTTGGTGGAATCCGACAGCAGAACAGAACTACCAAAGGCACCAATTACAATGAATTCTAAAGTAAAATCTGATCCTCCCGGAGTTCACAATGATTCCGGTATTTCGGTGGATCAGAATCTGGAAAACTATTTTCAACAGCAAAGCGACACCCTGGAGGTTCACCGGCAATACCTGGAACAGCAGTCTGAATATTCCCGGACGGTGCTGCAACTGATGCAGCAGCAATTGAACATGGCCTCACAAGGTCAGACCCTTCCGGATAGTGTCAATCGGCACCTGGAAATGTTCCATGAACATCAAGGTCAAACCCTGCGAATTCATGAACAATACCTGATTCAGCAGACTTCACAAATGCACTCGGGGAGTTCATCGGTTAATCAAACCAGAGTTGTACAGAAACAGAGACCTGCTCCGGCTCCACCGAAGATCCAGGCAACAGTCCAACCGCCTTCACCAACATATTCAACACCAGAGACCAAGACGGTCAACCCGACTCCTCAGTCTCAGGAAATCCAAAATGTTCCAGAAACAGTTGCTGAACCAGGCAATACAAACATTAACTCCTCTGATTTGGTCACAAGAGTTCTCAACATTGTCAGTGAAAAAACAGGCTATCCTACTGAAATGCTGGAAATGTCGATGGACATGGAAGCCGATCTTGGAATCGATTCGATAAAACGGGTTGAAATATTGGGATCGCTTCAGGATCAACTTCCTGATCTCCCCGAATTGAAGGCTGAAGATCTCGCAGAACTGAGAACTCTTGGCCAGATTGTGGAACACCTTCAATCGATTGCAGGAGTGTCTCAAAGTCACACCACGGTTGAAAAAACCACTCCTCCAAGCTCGAATCAGGCGTCATCATCAGCCGGAATCAATCTGGAACAGACGATGTTCCGCATTGTCAGTGATAAAACGGGCTACCCGGTGGAGATGCTGGATCAATCAATGGATATGGAAGCCGACCTCGGGATTGATTCCATTAAAAGAGTGGAGATTCTTGGATCGCTCCAAGACCAACTTCCGGGATTCCCCGAAATAAGAGGGGAAGACCTTGCCGAATTAAGAAGCCTCGGTCAAATCCTCAGTCACCTTCAAACCCTGACTCCTCAGGTTGATCCTTCAACAACTCAAGGCCAGCCTCAAACCAAGGATTTTACTGAAATAGCAGGTTCTCCTCAAAACTCCTTTGATTCTTCCGGACCGGCTCAAGCTTTGTTGAACGTGATTGCGGAAAAAACAGGGTACCCCGCAGAGATGCTTGAACTCTCGATGGATATGGAAGCCGATCTCGGAATCGATTCCATCAAAAGAGTCGAAATCATGTGGGCTTTGCAGGAACAGTTTCCCGAACTGCCTCAGATCGGTGGTGGGGATATGGCAGAGCTGAGGACATTGCAGCAGATCGTTGAATTCCTAGGACAACTCCTGGAAGGAGGCGGTAACGGTCACGATAAAGCTCCTCTCCAACCACAGGAAATTACACCCGCGGATTCTTCTTCATCTGCAGGAAATGGTAACGGAAGTGCGAGTCCTTCATCAGGAATTGCCGAAACCCTATTGGCAATTATCGGTGAAAAAACCGGTTATCCTCCAGAAATGCTGGAAATGAGCATGGATCTGGAAGCCGATCTTGGAATTGATTCCATCAAAAGAGTCGAAATCATGTGGGCTTTTCAGGAAAAATTTCCTGACCTGCCTCAAATCAGTAATTCCGAAATGGGGGAACTGAGGACCCTTGAGCAAATCGCAGATCACCTCCAAAACCTGAGTCCCTCAGGCGAATCAGCATCCATAGCACCCGATATGATTCAAGCATCGGAAACTCAGGAAGCTGAAAAAAAAAAACTTTAACGCCTGACTTAAGCGGTTTACCCCTCTCCAGGCCACGCCTGATTCCCCTGGCTGAGCCAGATTCCCTCATTCAATCCCAGGACCAGAAGGGAACCTGCCTTATCAGTGGGATCAATTCCTCACTGCTGAAAAACCTAGCAGTCCATCTCTCAGAAAATGGATGGGCTCCGATGGTCCTGGAACTGGATCCTGAAAATAAGGGAATTTCAATTCAAACTGAATTTCCATGTTATTCAATTCAATTTCAGGATGAATCCAATCTGAAAAAGACTCTTGAAGAAATTACTTCCAAGCATGGTCAAATTCAGGGTTGTATCCATTTACAAAATCATGATTCCCCGGAAACCGATTCGGAAGAACAATTATTCCATTCCTTCATGCTGGCAAAGCATCTGAAAAAACATTTAGTTGATAAAGAAGACTCCGCACGAGCTTTTTTTGTTGCTGTCACCCAAATGGACGGGTTTCTCGGCATGGGCACAGAAAAGCCGGTTCCATCCACACGTGGGTTGGCAGGTTTGATCAAATCACTGCAAAAAGAGTGGCCTCAGGTCCTCTGCCGGTTGGTGGATTTTGACCCAAAACTTGATGTGGATGATGTTTCCGGAAAAATCCTGCAGGAAATCTTGGACCCGGATTTGAGTCTCAGCGAAACCGCCTATCTCGGAGAAGAGAGAAGAACCCTGGAAACGGTTCCATTAGCATGGAACAGCAGACCTTCCAAAAAGTTGGATCAGAAGACAGTCTTTCTGGTGAGTGGAGGTGCCAAAGGGGTCACAGCGGAATGCATTATCAGGCTAGCGCAAAGCCATCCGGCAAGATTCATCGTGACGGGTCGTTCACAAATCATCGATGAACCGGCATGGGCGAAGGGTCTGGAAAGTGATGCTCTGCAAAAAGCCGCCATCGAATCGATCCGTCAAACCAGTGAAAAACCGACTCCTGCTAAAGTGCGGAAATTGATGGATTCCATTGAATCCAATCGCTCCGTCCAAAACAACCTTCAGCGTTTACGCGACTCCGGAGCAGAAGTGGAATACATTGCCGCAGATGTGACCGATGAGCAGGGACTTCTCGAAGCACTGAATCCTATTCAGAAGAAGTGGGGACCCGTTGAAGGAATCATCCATGGGGCGGGAGTCCTGGCAGACAAGCGAATTGAAAACAAAACCTTAGAAGACATCAAGCGGGTTTATCAAACCAAAGTGAAAGGCTTACAAACCTTGCTGAAAGTCATCGATGAATCAAAACTGACCCACCTCATCCTGTTTTCTTCTGCGGCAGGGTTTTTTGGTAATGCAGGCCAGTCGGACTATGCTGCGGCAAACGAGGTCCTCAACCAATATGCGATCCAGTTTTCACAGAACCACCCGGAGTGTCAGGTTGTTTCCTTCAACTGGGGCCCTTGGGAAGGCGGAATGGTTGATGAGGATTTGAAGAAGATGTTTGAAGAAAGAGGGGTCTATGTCATCCCAGTTGAAACCGGTACGGGCCTTTTCACCGAATGTGTTTTGAATCCTCCAGATGAACCTCTGTTGATCGTCGGAAGCACCATGGGAGTTCCGGAAGGCGAGATGCCAATCAGCAATGAATCCAAAGAAATCTCACGTGTTTTAAAGTCTGAAAAAGTACCCGTCGTTGAGGATCACCGAATCGGAGAAAACGCTGTACTCCCTGCATCCTTTGCACAAAGCTGGATGGAATCGAGCTGTCAAAATCTCTACCCCGGTTTGAAGCTGACACAATGTTCTGACTTCAAAGTGCTCAAAGGAATCGTATTTGATTCAGAACTTCAGGATTCATATACACTCAACCTGAAAAGAAAAAAATCAGAATCCAAGGACGAACTTGTCCTGGATGCCAAAATCTCGAGCAGCATGGGATCAAAACCTCGGTTTCATTACTCCTGTCAGCTAAAACTGCAAATTCGGGGAAATTCAAAGAGTACCGGAGAAGATCCCAAAAATTGGGATATCAGAGAGGATACTCCAATTGATGGAAAAGTTTTTTATGAAAACGGGACACTATTTCATGGTCTGCGTTTTCAGGGAGTCAAAAAACTTTTGAGAGAGGACACTTCGAGTTTACTGCTTTCCTGTCGTTTGTCTGACTTCGACAGTAAGGAGTTAGGACTTTTTTCCAGAAGCAGGGTCAGCCCCATGATTCTCGACCTGGGTTACCAGGCTATGCTGATCTGGGCCAGAAAGCACTATGAATGCGCCAGCCTTCCATTAGCATTTAAATTATCGGAACATTTCTTCGCTCCGACTCCTCAAGATGAGTTCTTCATCAGTCTGAATGTGACTGATCATAACTCGAATCGGGTAACGGGTGATCTTTATTTTCTTGATAAAAATGAGAATGTGTTTTCTCAAATGAAGGGAGCTGAAGTTACCCTCAGCAAAAAGCTGAATCCCCTGTTTGCCTCGGCCTAGAAGTCCCAACCTTTTTGACCATTAAATTTAAGTCATGCAGCCAGTTGCCGTCATCGGTTTATCAACTTTATTTCCGGATGCGTCTGATCCAAACAGTTTCTGGGAAAACCTCTTGGCAGGAAAGGATTCTCGGGCAGAAGCCGGACCGGAGCAGATGGACCTTGATCCAAAACGTTTCTTTGATCCGCGTAAAGGAACCCTAGACCGCTACTACTGCCTAAAAGGAGGCTACATCCGGGATTTCGAGCTTGATCCCGAAGGCTTCGCCCTGGATGCACAAAAGATCCAGCTCCTGGATCAAGTTCATCAATGGACGTTTTATGTAGCACGTGAAGCATTACGGGATGGAAACCATTACCAGAACAAAAATCAGCTCCGAGATTGTGGACTGATCCTGGGCAATCTCTCTTTTCCAACACGTTCCTCAAACCATCATTTTCTACCGCTTTATCAAAAAGCTATAGAAAAACAACTCTCGGAACTTCTGGAAAAACCCGGTTTTCAACTGGAGTCTTTTGCCCCGGAACGGGAACCCGTCTCAGAAAACCTGGGGATTTCAGGAATGCCCGCTTATTTGGCTGCCCAGGCCCTTGAACTTGGTGGACCGACTTTGGCTTTGGACGCGGCCTGTGCTTCCTCACTTTATTCCGTGGGACTTGCCTGTCATTACCTTAATGCAGGCAAAGCCGAGTTGATGCTTGCGGGAGCCGTAAGTGCCGCTGATCCCTTTTTCATCAATATGGGTTTTTCCATCTTCCAAGCCTACCCGGAAAATGAGAAGAGCCAACCTTTGGACCAAAACTCCGGAGGACTTTTTGCCAGCGAAGGAGCAGGGATGTTTCTTCTGAAAAGGCTGGATGACGCTCTCAAAGATGGAGATACCGTGCATGCGGTGATCCGGAGTGTTGGCTGGTCCAATGATGGTCGAGGTCAATTCGTCCTCAGCCCCAATCCCAAGGGACAGGTTTTGGCGTTTGAAAGGGCTTACGCTGACTCGGGAATCCAACCGGAAAAGATCGATTACGTCGAATGCCACGCCACGGGGACGCCTCTTGGGGACAAGGTGGAACTGAACTCAATGGAAACCTTCTTTGGAAAACATGACGCTAAACCAAAAATCGGATCGGTAAAATCGAATCTAGGTCACATGCTAACCGCTGCCGGAATGGGTGGAATGACCAAGGTTATCCTGGCGATGAAACACGGAATGATTCCTCCAACCATAAACGTGGAAAGTCCTATGGAATCCGGAGATGGAGGAATTTCTTCTGATCTCATCGTCCGTGAAACCTGTTCCTGGCCCCATCAGCGAGAACAAAAGCACTCAACGGTCAGCGCTTTTGGGTTTGGAGGCACCAACGCTCATTTGCTTTTTGATCGCTTACCTGATGAAACGCTGTTAAAGGCTGAAAAATCTGAACTGCCTAGGATGGCGATCATCGGCATGGACGGCATTTTCGGCCCCTGCAATGGCTTGGATTCACTTTATGAAACTTTCTTTGAAGGAAAATCTCATACTGAACCTTTGCCCTTAAAGCGCTGGAAAGGATTCGAACAGGATACCGAGTTACTTTCTGAATATGGTTTAAAAACAGAAACTCTCAATGGTGCATGGATTCCTGATTTCACCATGGATTTTCTGCGTTTCAAACTTCCTCCCAATCCCAAGGAACGACTGATCCCGCAGCAACTTCTTGTAATGGAAGTGACCGATCGTGCGTTGAAGCAAAGCGGAATTCAGGAAGGCGGAAATGTTGCGGTTTTGGTTGCCATGGAAACCGAACTTGAACTGCACCGTTTTCGAGGCAGGATCAACCTTGAGCAACAAATCGAAAACAGTCTGCTCAAACATGGGATTTCCCTGGACGATTCCAAGAAGGAAGAGCTCTCGAGGTTGATCCGTGATAATCTCCACGAATCGGTCCCGGTCAACCAGTTTACCAGCTTCATTGGTAACATCATGGCTTCGAGGATCGCATCACTTTGGGACTTTAACGGCCCGGCCTTGACCATCTCCGCAGAAGAACATTCTGTTTCCAAAGCTCTTGAAACCGCACAGGTACTGCTTGGCAACGGAAATGTGGATGCAGTTGTTGTCAGTGCTGTCGATCTGGCAGGAAGTCCAGAAAACCTTCTGCTTCGTCAAAAATTCTTTGGACAATCCTCATCCAATGAGACGAAAGATTCTTCTGAACTGTTTCCCGGAGAGGGATGCGGAACCGTGGTCCTGACTTCATTTATTCAGGCAGTTTCCGAGGAAAAAGCGATTTGGTCGATCATCGATAGTATTCAACATCATCAGGCTCAGGAAGCTGACTTTAAGTTCCTGAACCCAAAAAATCCTGTTCCAAATTCAACTCCTGGTTTATTGGAGCTAGGTTTTTCTGCGCTGCCATCAGAAGTAACGGAGCAAAGCAATGAAAGGTCAAATTCCATTTCACTAAGCAGAAGCCAAAATCAATTGGGACACGCTGGCGCGGCTTCCGGGATGCTTTCCCTGATCAAAACCTCGCTTTGCCTCCAACACCGGGTTTTACCTGCATGGTCAGACAATCCAAGAAATGAAAGTTCATTTAAGCTTCAAAAGCCCTTTTCTTTTGGGAATTTCAGCACCCCTTGGTTGAAGAATGCAGATGAACCTTCCCGAAAAGCAGCCGTTGTTTTGAAATCTGGAAAGGGTTCCAGTGAGTGGATTCTTTCTGAGAATGAGTCTTCTCCTCGTTTTGAGCAACATGCCCGAAAGGGAAGTTTTTGTTTTCTCCCGATTTCTGCGAACAACTCCGAAGAATTCATGAAGCGGCTGGGAGAACTAGAGAAAGATCCGGAACTCTTTGAGAGTCCCAAAAACTTTCAGTACAGGGCGTTTCAAGATTTCCAGAATACCGATGCTGGATTCAGCATGGTCCTGCTGGCCGAAAATCCCTCTAAATTGAAGGAAGAAATAATTCAGGCACAAAAATCCGTCAGCCGTTGTTTTGAAGATGGAAAGGACTGGCAAACACCCTCCGGGAGTTTTTTCACCACCAAACCGCTCGGTCAAGAAAAGATTGCCTTTGTTTATCCCGGAGGTTTCAACACTTATGTCGGTAGCGGAAATTCTCTCTTTGAGATGGATCCGGAGCTCCATGAACGAAGTCTTTCTTATAGTTCAAAAATCAAAACATTACTCCATCCGGAATTCCTCTTTCCCCAGTCCCCTAGCATTCAAAGTGAAGAAGAACTGAAACAGCTTCAGCAGCAGTTTTATGATTCCCCCAATCCGATGTTTGAGAGTGGAATCAGTTCTGCCGTTCTTGCAACCCAGGTGATGCGAAATGCTTTCGGTATCGAACCCCATGCCGCCTTTGGTTACAGCATGGGTGAAGTATCGATGCTCTTCTCCCTTGGTGTATGGGGTAGTATGGATCCGATGAGCGAGGTGCTGAATGCTTCTCCCCTTTTCCATGAAAGGATTGCGGGGCCGATGAACAGCGTCCGGGAATATTGGAAGCTCAAAGACACGGATTTTCAAAATGAATCCCTATGGAACTGGTACACCCTGAGGGCAGAGCCTGAATTGGTCGCCAAGGCACTTGAAAAGCGTGAACGGGTTTACCTTGTCCTAATCAATACTCCTCAGGAAGTTGTTATTGCCGGAGAACCTTCTGCCTGCAAGGAATTGATTGAAGAACTAAAGTGTGAATCCCATGAAATCCCGGTCACCGATGTGGTTCACTGTCCGCCCGTTCAGTCAGAATATGAAGAAATCAAGAAAGTACATACGAACAAGGTAGTGGACAAACCCAAAGTCGATTTCTTTTCCGCAGCGGATTACACCACCACAAGCTTGGATTCGGAAATTCTAGCCGATAATATTGCCAGGTTTTATGGACGGACCGTCGATTTTTCAAAACTTGTGGAAGAAGTGTATCGCTCGGGAGCCAGAATTTTTATCGACATGGGTCCGAGAAGCAGTTGTGCCAGGTGGATTTCAGAAAATCTGGGAAATCGCCCTCATCTCTCCCTCGGAATCAACCGCAAGGGCATGGATGATCGCCAGATGATCCTCAGAACACTGGCAAGCCTGGTGAGCCATAAGGTTCCTGTCAAACTGGATAGTTTGTTTCCCAAGCCGGAAGAAAAACCCGTTAAACAATTAAGGCAGACCATCACCCTTGGTGGAGAGCCAATTCAGTCGATTCAAAATCAATTTGAAAAGGGACATTTCAGCTCAGGCAAATCAAATGACTTCGAGCCTCCAAAAGTATCTTTGCCCAGCCCAAGCCAAGTTGAACCGACTACAGCAGCAGTTTTCCCAGTATCTGCAGCAGCAAATGAATCGATGAATTTTGATCCTGCAAACACCCCAGGAACATTTCCCCATGGATTGAGGCAAAAACTGGACTCAGCGCACTCAGCTTTTTTGGACTATCGTCACCAGGGAATGAAACATTTGGCTGGAATGATCCTTCAGGAAATGGGAGCCGACCATGGAACTTCCAGCAATGGGTCCGCCACTTCGGGTTCATTGGAAACAGAAGTCATTCCCTCCTCAAATACATCACCACAGGCTGAAAAAAGCAGGATCAAACCTCCAGGTGTGATTTTCGACCATCAGGATCTTCTCGAATTTGCTGGAGGAAAAATCTCCAATGTCTTTGGTCCGGAATATGGTGAAATCGATACATTCGAACGTTGCGTTCGGCTCCCTATGGATCCTTACCTTTTGGTAAGCCGGGTCACCGAACTCAATGCCAAGCTCGGTAAATTCGAGCCCTCCACAATCACCACTGAATACGACATTCCCAAAGGAGCATGGTTTTGCACGGATGCTCAGATTCCCTGGGCAGTTGCCGTCGAGTCCGGGCAATGTGACCTGATGCTGATCAGTTACCTCGGCATCGATTTCGAGTGCCGCGGAGACCAGGTTTACCGATTACTCGATTGCACGCTGACCTACCTCGATGACATGCCCCGGGAAGGACAGACCCTGCGTTATGAAATCTCGATCAATTCTTTCGCGAGACATGACCAGAATCTTCTCTTCTTCTTCAATTACAAATGCTATGTCGGAGACAAAATGGTACTCCGCATGGACAACGGTTGTGCAGGGTTTTTCTCCAATGAAGATTTGGCTCAGGGGCGTGGTGTTATCAGGAGCAAGGATGAATTGAAAATTCTTGAAAACGCCAAGAAGCAGACATTCACTCCGTTGTTGAACTGTGACAAAAAGCAATTTAAACGAGAAGAACTGCTCCATCTATCTGAGGGAAATCCGGCATCCTGTTTTGGTCCGGATTATCATTTTCCCAACCAGAATTCATCCCTGAAGATGGCACCGGAATCATTGTTGATGACTGATCGTGTCGTATCCGTTGACATCAATGGAGGCCCATGGGGGTTGGGTGAGGTTTTGGCAGAAAAGGACCTTGCACCGGATCACTGGTACTTTCCCTGTCATTTTAAAGATGACCCGGTGCTTGCGGGTTCGCTGATGGCTGAAGGATGTGTCCAACTGCTTCAATTTTACCTGCTCTATCTCGGTGTACAGACCCGAGTGAAAGACGCGTTTTTCCAACCGGTCCACGGGTTGCCTCAGGTTGTTCGCTGCCGGGGTCAGGTGATTCCAGGAGATCCCCTGATGCGTTACCGGATGGTGGTCAAGGAGATAAAACTTGACCCAATTCCTTATGCAATTGCCGATATCGATATTCTGGTCGGAGAACGAGTTGTGGTCGATTTCAGGGACCTTGGCGTCCAATTGGCAGAAAAAGGGACGGAATTCCGGATCAACCGTGAATTTCTTGAAAATCCAGAAAGTAAAAAAGTAGAAATAGGCCTAAGCAGTTCTGCTTCTGTACTTCAAAATACGTCGCTTAAGAAGATTTTTGCAAACGATGAACAAATCGTTCAATTCGCTCTGGGAGATGTCAGTCGGTGCTTTGGGGAAGAATACGCCCAGTACCGGAACAGACCCGTCCAAAGAAACCCAAATCGGGATTTCCAACTCATGTCAAGGGTTCTTGAATTCGAAGGGAACCGGCATGAATTTGAAAAACCAATGCGTATCATCAGCGAATACGATGTCCCGGAAGATGCCTGGTTCTTCCAGCAGAACAGTCACCCTGAATGGATGCCATATTCGGTTTTGATGGAAATCGCGCTCCAACCCTGCGGTTTCATCTCGGCCAACTCCGGTGCGATGCTGATCTATCCTGAACTCGACCTTCACTATCGAAACCTCGATGGAAACGGAACCCTCAGCAAACACCTTGATTTGAGAGGAAAAACCATCCGGGCCGAGGTTGAGCTATACAGTACAGTTGCCTCGGGAAATACCGTCATCCAAAAACATCGCTTCCTTTTGAAATGCGAAGGATTGCCGTTTTACAAAGGTGACACTGTTTTTGGATATTTCACTGATGAAGCACTGGAAAACCAAACCGGACTCGATGGTGGAAAAGCCAAGCTTCCATGGCTGGATGAAAATACGAACCATGACATGAAGGTCTATCGGCTGAATGATTCCAATTCCAGGTTGGAAAGCGGGAAACCTCACCTGAAACTTGCTGGAAACCAATTGAATTTGCTGGATGAAGTCCACCTTTCTCCATCCGTTGGTTCACACGGCAAAGGCTATGCTTATGGAAAACGAATCGTAGACCCGCAAGACTGGTTTTTTCCCTGTCATTTTCATCAAGACCCGGTGATGCCGGGTTCCCTGGGAGTAGAGGCTATTCTCCAAGCCCTTCAGGTATTTTGCCTCGATCAAAAATTAGGGGATTCTTTTTCCAATCCGCGATTCCGTCCCTCTCTTTCACAGACACGTTGGAAGTACAGAGGACAGATCATTCCAACCACAGGAATGATGCAGTTAGAATTACATGTTTCAAAAATCGAAAAGCAAAATGACCAACTGATGCTGGTTGCTGATGCCAATCTCTGGAGGGATGAATTGAGAATCTATGAAGTCCAGGACATCTCCCTGGTCATTGAAGAAGCCTGATCTTTATAGCTCCTCGGGGGTACCTGCTTCCAGTCCCCATTCCTTCCTGACCATTGCATAGAGATCGTCAAGGTCGACAGTCAATTCTCGTCCTTGAGAATCGATCGCAATCGTTCGGGCATGAAGTTCATTCATTGAATCCCGTTCATAAGCAACGGTCCGGACAATACAGATTTCTTCCTCTTCCAAAAGTTCTGAGAGGGTTTTTTTGAATTTATGGATTGATCGTCCTTTTTGCCGGTATCCATCGGAAATGATGAATCCGAATTTTCCTGCACGAATCCCGGATTCTCCATAGAGAATTTCCAGTCCCCATTTTTCACAGAGTTTTTCGAATTCTGAACCGCTTTTTACACGGAAGTAATTGCTCCT
>Ga0207993_1000298_pt1 | contig 19975 bp, 15 predicted proteins | sample ETN01SmetaG_2_FD_185791 | JGI IMG/M metagenome (GOLD analysis project Ga0207993, IMG submission 185791) | Marine microbial and viral communities from oxygen minimum zone, Eastern Pacific Ocean - ETNP2014F12-01SV265 (SPAdes) (version 2) | ecosystem: Environmental > Aquatic > Marine > Oceanic ...
CGAGCAAAAGCAAAAGCAATGATGGTTAAGATAAAAAGAGGTACAATGGATAGACCTGCCATGCCTGATACTGCTGCTGCGCCATTAGTTAATGATGAATCTCAAACGGAATCACCACAAACAACAGAAAATCAATCAGAATCAACTGAAGATCTAATTAACCGGCTAGTGGCAGATGGTGTTGGCGGTAAAATGGATGAAATAAACGAACTAACAGACAAGGTTTTAAGAGGAAAAATTAAAGCAGCGATCGTAAAGGCTAAAAGATCTTCTTAAAATACAGCCTAAATTGGCGTTTTTAACGTCAATTATATTATACATATCGTGACTATTTTACCCATATTACCCAAAAAATAAGGGTAAAAAATTTAGTCTACCTCATTTATAACTGTAGAGATCATTGATTCAACACTCAGAATAGCGCTTCGAATGGGATTATTAAAGTTTTTTTTACCAAAAAAGTAGTAAACCCGCAAAAAACTAATTTTATAGATAGTTTTATATATAAGCGACCCTTTGTATTTATTTTTAATTAAAACTTTATATCGACCTTATTTAAGACATATAATTTTTACAATATATTGTATTTATGTATAGTAATAAATTAATGGAATGATTTATACCATTAAAATTTCAGATAATTTATTGATTATGCAATATTACAAAATTGAACGATCGATTTACATTTGAATTAATAGTTATAATTTCAAATACTATATTGATTAGTATCGAAATTTTTTAATTATAAATTAATACAATCAATTATCATTAAGTATTTGGCTTGAGTAATTAAAGATAAACTAATAATATCTTTTTGTTATACTCTTTTATTTTTGGGGATACTTATGATTTTATTTATTGTTTTTTACCATCTTCAAATCATCAACGTTAAAAATATAACAATTTTAAGTTATAACTATTATTTCGCTATGATAAAGCTTTATTCCGATTTTCCGAATTAGTTTACTCAATAAAACTAGATTATTCTATAATATTCATCTATACGATTTTAAACTGGTATTGACGCAGCCCCTCAGATTCATGGATTTCAATACTTTTTGTTAGCTTAGTTTTTATCTTTATTTTGTTATTGCCAAACAATTTAATACCTGTGCCGAACATTAACGGGTGAGGCGTTATATACATGTCTGTTATATACTCTATAAATCTCTCGTTCGTTTTACCACCACCTGCTATAAATATTTTTTTGTACGTCATTTTAAGTTTTTTGATTATTGTATTTGGGTTATCGTACCTATGAAACACTATAACATTCCTACCAGTTAATTCATTCTGTAATGTTTTAAACGTGTTAGAACCCATGATAACTGGGTAGCCCATTGTTTGTTTTTTAAATAGTTTTAAGTCTTTTGTCCAGTTTGTGATCTCATTGCTGTGCCTTGCAATATATCCATCTAATGTGGTAGCACAAATTAGTATAATTTTCAATCTATACTTCCAGCAACTGATTTTGTCAGATTTTCTGGTTTAATGTATTTTTTAATCGCTTCGTTTATCTTCTTTATGTCTAGATCGTTTATTAGTTCATTATAATTATCTAAAAAGTCTAATTCTCTGCCTTTTTCTGCATTTGTTAACACCCTGTCCACTAATCCAGAAGTTGTATCTAGCCCTACCTGGAATGAGCCTGTGAATGTCGTTTTCTTCGAGCTCAGCTCCTCAGCTTTTACGCCATTATCGTACCAAGATTTGATTTGATCAGATGTAGCCTTAAACCCTTCATTTAATAGTTCTGGTGAAAATGTTCCCCAAGTATACCAATGCCCATTAACTCCATAACTACACCCGGCCAAACCGGAACCAATACCATAGGTTAGTCCCTGTTTGTCTCTTACAGTTTGCATAAGCCTTGCTGAGAAATTTCCTCCCAGAATATATATTCCCATCATAAGGCTATAGTATTCACTGTGATCTTCATTTATGTTTACAGTTTGACCAATGAACATATCGCAACTTGTTTTATCTATAATATTGAAACGAACTTCATTTTGTAAGCTCTCTTTGGGCGCTGGTGTATCAATTTTTAAATTAATGCCCTGGTCCTGCATATTTGATAGTTCACCAATTATTAATTTATTGAACTTGTCCGGGTCGACATCACCAGCTGCTACAACGTTAAATGAGCCGAGCCCATAAGCCTGTTGATGAAACTGTTTTATGTCTTCACTTGATACATTTTCAACCATTTTAATTGTATCATCAATGCTGTAACGGGCATTTGGGTGGTTTTCTGGATATAGTTCTGATAGAAAGTTTATACTCGCCTGTTTTTTGGTGTCTTCCTTTGAGCGCTTTAAATTTCCTATTAATCGTTTTTTTAAAACAGACAGCTCCTCATCTTTATAGCTTGGGTTTTGTAACAGGTCAGATAATAATGTAATAACAGTTTCAAGATCTTTTGATAGGCAGTGAGCGGTAAAGTTTATATGGTGATTGGAAACAACAAAGCTTATATCAGCGCCTAAAGATTCTAAGGTTTCGCTGATTTCATGCTTTGTTTTATTTAAAGTACCTTTATCTAACATTGATCCAGAAAGTGAAGCTATCTTTGAATTATAGCTTTTTGCGTGATACTCACCACCCTTTAAGCTGCCTGAAATAGTTACAACATCTTTAATTTGTGTTGGAATGACAAAAGTTGTCAAACCCTTGAGGCTTTTATCTATAAATACTTTTTCTGAAAAGGACATACGCTAGTTTTTTGGAATAAACCATCCAGTGGTGCTAGCATCTTCAAAAAGATAGGTGGTTGCTATTTTTTTTATGTCGTCTGTTTTAACAGATTTTATTTTATCTAAATATGAGGTATAAAACTGCCAATCCCCAATTGCGATGGCTTCATTGAGTGCGCTTGCGACCGCGTAAGAACCATCTCTGCTAAACGCAACGGTTGCTTTTGTTTGAGCGATTGCTCGGTCTAGCTCCTTTTGTGTAACACCGTCAGTCTTGATTGAGTCGTACTCATTTAAAATGATATCTTCGACTACCTGCTGTTCAGTATCCGGGGTTAAGAATGCATAGGTAATGAACAACCCATTATCTTTAAATGGAAAATCATACATAAAGAGAGATGTGGCTAAACCTTTATCAATAATTTTTCGATGAAGTCTGCTGGATTTTCCATCGCACAATATTTTACCAAGCAAATGAATTGCATGGGTATCGCTATGTAGTCCTTCTGGTGTTTTATGTGCTACAGCAACAATGCCTGCTTGACCAGAGCGCTTAACCACTACGCGTCTAGGTCCTTCTTGAAGAGGTTCTTCAGTATAGACCGTTGGTATTTTATGCTCACTTTTTTTGTGTTCACCAAAATATTTAGCAATTAGGTTTAATGTTTTTTCTTTATCAAAATCACCAATGACGGTAGCGGTTGCATTGTTAGGCCAATAATAGACATCATAAAACTCTTTTAATCTTTCCGTAGATACATTTTCAATGTCAGATCGCCAACCTATCGTTGAGTGATGATAGGGGTGAGCCTGATAGGCTGTGGCCCAAACGTTTTTATCTAGAACATCGAAAGGGCTATTCTCACCGCGCTCGTATTCGTTTCGTACAACTGTCATTTCCGGCTGTCTATCTTCATCTTTAATAAAAGAATAGCGCATCCTGTCTGCCTCAATAGATATTGCTTTTTCTAGATGCTCGCTTGGAACAACTTCAAAATAGTTTGTTCTATCATTCCAGGTAGTGGCATTAATCTGGGCCCCTATGCTTTGAAGTTCGTCCCAAATTGCAGTACCCTTTTCCTTGTTGTAATTTCTCGAACCTTTAAACATAAGGTGTTCTAAAAGGTGCGTAGAGCCAGTGTAGCCAATAGCCTCATTTCTTGATCCTACGTGGTAGGTGACCATAAAAGTTGCAACGGGGGTAGATTGATCTTTTAGCATCAAAACTTTGAGATCATTTGACTTTAATTGATATTCTTCTATTCCCTGTGATGATCGTATGTGATGATAAAGGTCAGACATAGTTACTTTTTTGGTATATAAAGATCTGTAATTGTTCCCTCAAAAACTTCAGATGCCATAGCTACAGATTCACCTAGGGTTGGATGTGGGTGTACAGTAAGAGAAATATCTTCAGCGTCTGCTCCCATTTCTATTGCAAGCATTCCCTCTGAAATTATATCGCCTGCTGACGGACCAACAATTCCAACTCCTAGCACTGTATTGTTATCAGGGTCAAAGAGGATTTTTGTTTTACCTTGATTCGCGCCCATAGCTATTGCTCTTCCACTTGCAGCCCAAGGAAATTCAGCTTTAGTGTATTTCGTTCCATCAAGCTTGGCCTGGTTTTCAGTTAGACCACACCATGCAACCTCTGGATCGGTATAAACTACGCTTGGGATAGCGCGGGGGTCAAAAATAGCGGGGTGCCCACATGCGACTTCTGCTGCAACTTTTCCTTGATGGGTCGCTTTATGTGCAAGCATCGGGTTATCAGAAATATCCCCAATAGCAAAGATATTGTCCACACTCGTTCTCTGGTAACTATCGACATTTATAAAACCTTGGTCATTAACAGCAATATTTGTTGAATCAATATTTAGCAGGTTGGTATTGGGTTTTCTGCCTATGGCTATGAGTATCTTTTCATATTCATACGATTCGTTTTTCCCATCACGCTCAATGGTAACTTTAAGATTTTTAGATTTGTTTTCTTTGATATCAACAACTTTTGATCCCAACATGATGGTTTCAAATTGTTTTTTCAGTTTTCTCTCTAATGGTTTAACAATATCACCATCAGCACCTGGGATTAAATTAGGTAAAAACTCCACCAGTGACACTTTTGAGCCAAGCGTTGCATATACCTGTCCGAGCTCAACGCCGATCACACCTCCTCCTATAATTAACATATTGTTGGGAATGGTTTCTAGGTCAAGTGCGGTTCGTGATGTAAGTATATTTTTGTTGTCTGGTATATTAGGAAGCGATGCAGATGAAGATCCTGCAGCAATAATACAAAAATCAAATGTTATGGTTTGTTTTGCGCCTTCCATCGAAACCTGAACCTCATCATCCGATATGAAAGTTGCGTTACCTTGAATAAAATCTACCTTCCTGGCTTTTGCCATGCTAGCTATGCCATTATTTAATTGAGAGACTATTTTATTTTTATGCTCTCTAACCGCATCAATATCTATCTTTGGCTTTCCATAGCTAACTCCCATTTTAGAAAGAGACTCGGCCTCATCCATAACTTTGGTTATGTGCAAAAGCGCTTTCGATGGAATACAACCCCTGTTTAAACAGACACCGCCCATATGCTCATCTCTATCAACAAGAGTTACTTTTTTACCAAGATCTGCAGCACGAAAGGCAGCAGCATATCCTCCAGGACCAGCACCAATTACAAGTATTTCAGTATGTATGGATTTGCTCATAACTATTTATCTAAAAAAACCAATTCCTCTAAAATTTTCTTTAGCTCGTTTGTAAATCTTGCTCCAGCTGCACCATCAATGATACGATGGTCGTAAGACAAAGAAAAGGGCATAATATACCTAGGAAAAGACTTTTCTGATTTGGGGTCGTATATTTGCTCCCAACGGCTTTTGGATATGCCGAGAATTCCAACCTCGGGAGGATTGATTATGGGCGTAAAGAATGAACCGCCTATACCCCCAAGGCTAGATATGGTAAACGTCCCCCCTTTAAGATCGGATGGTTTTAATTTTCCATTTCTTGCACTTTCGCTTGTCGTTAGTAATTCTTCAGAAAGCTGAACAATACCCTTCGAATCAACATCTTTTATCACAGGCACAACAAGACCATTAGGCGTATCAACAGCTATTCCAATATTGTAATAGTTCTTCAAAATGAGGGTTTCGCCAGTATGATTTAAAGAACTGTTAAACTCTGGCATTGCTTTTAGGGCTTCCACAGTTGCTTTCATTAAAAAGGGTAAGAAAGTTGTCTTAATATTTTTCTTTTGAAGATCATTGTTTATTTCGCGTCTTCTTAAATCAAGGTCTGTTATGTCCGCAGTGTCGAACTGTGTAACATGAGGTATTCCTTGCCAAGCCTCCTGTAACCTTTTTCCAGTTATTTTTTTTATTTTGCTTAGCTTTACTTCTTCAATATTTCCCCATTGGGAATAGTCGACCTCGTTATTTATAGATATAGCGGTCTTGCGATCTGCCGCCATTTGGCGCTTAATATGTGCATTCAGATCATCTTTTGTAATCCGTCCTTTTTTTCCGGTGCCAGGAATAAGCTGGAGGGAAATTCCTAACTCTCTAGATAATCGACGCACGCTTGGTGATGCAAAAAGCTTGTCTTTGTCATCAGCAAAAACAGTTGTCATATCCGGTTGTTTATCGCTGGTAGTTTCTTTTGGTGTTTCTAGTTCGCCCGTAACTTCTTCAGTAGATCCAGCATCAGGTGTATTTTCTTGAGATGTGTCGCCTTCAATCTTTGCCAACACCGTTCCTACTTTGACTTCTGTACCTGGCTGTACTAAGACCTCCTTTACGGTACCAGAGACTTCGGTAGGAATTTCCATTGAGGCTTTGTCAGACTCTAACACAAGAATTGTATCTCCGTTGCTGACAGTGTCACCAACTTTAACGGAGATCTCGCTAACCTCAGCGCCTTCAATGCCTTCACCAAGATCAGGTAATATTATGTCAATTATTTTGCTGTTCATTTATACATCAATAGGGTTTGGCTTATCGGGATCTATATTATATTTATCTATAACACTATTTGCTGTGGCCGCGTCTAATTTTTTGTTCTTAATTAATGCACGTATTACGTTTAAAGTAATATAATATCTATCTACTTCAAAGAAATGTCGTAGGTTTTCTCTTGTGTCGCTTCGTCCAAACCCATCTGTTCCTAGGGCATAATATGCTCCAGGAGTATATGAAGAAATTTGTTCCCCAACCATTTTAATATAATCTGATACAGCTACGGTTGGTATCTTATCATTGGCAATACACTTTTCTAAATACGATTTTTTATTATCTTCTGATGGATGCAATGTATTCCACCTTTCCACCTCTTCAGCGTCTTTGCGAAGCTCGCTAAAACTTGTAACATTCCATACTTCGCATTCAATACCCCAGTCCTTTGATAAAAGCTCTGCTGCTTTGGTCGCCTCATTGAGAAGTGGTCCGCTCCCAAATATTCGAGCATCTGGATCGTTTGAATCTTTGATTTTATACAAACCTTTAATAATTCCATCTGTAACGTTTTCTGGTAAGGGTGGATGTAAATAGTTCTCATTTTCGAGGGTTAAATAATAAATAACATCTTTATCTTCTTCGCACATCTCTTTAAGTCCTTGATGTACAATAGTTGCTATCTCATACCCATAGGCCACATCATACGCTTTAATGTTTGGCGTTGCTGCCGCAGCTAAATGACTGTGTCCGTCTTGATGTTGTAAACCTTCGCCGTTAAGCGTGGTGCGTCCTGCTGTACCGCCCAAGAGAAATCCTCTTGAGCGCATATCTCCAGCTGCCCAGACCAAGTCCCAGATTCTTTGAAATCCAAACATTGAATAAAAAATATAAAATGGAATCATTTTAATTCCATGGTTGCTGTAACTGGTCGCGGCTGCACAAAAAGAGGACATGGCACCTGCTTCATTGATGCCCTCTTCAAGTATCTGTCCATTTTTTGCTTCTTTGTAATAGAGAAACTGATCGGAGTCTACTGGCTCATACAGTTGGCCTTTGTGTGCATATATACCAAGTTGTCTAAAAAGTGGGTCCATTCCAAACGTTCTTGCTTCATCGGGTACGATTGGTACAATGTGTTTTCCGATTGTTTTGTCCTTGGTTAATAAGGTTAATAACCGGACATAAGCCATGGTTGTGGATATTTCGCGCTCTCCAGTTCCTTTAAGAAGCTCATCAAAGATGTTGATATCGGGTGCGCTTAGTTCGTTTGAACTGTCAGACCTAAATGGAACCGAACCCCCAAGATCGTCTCTTTTTTGTTTAAGGTATTTTAGCTCGTTTGAGTTTTTTGAAAATTCAAAAAAAGAAGCTTTCTTTGCTTCGTCGTCTTTTAGGTCCACACTGAATCTATCTCTATAGTGAAGCATTTGATTCTCGTTGAGTTTTTTCTGGTTATGAGTGATATTCCTTCCCTCGCCAGCGTCTCCCAATCCAAAGCCTTTAATTGTTCTGGCAAGTATTGCCGTAGGTTTATCCTTTGAGTTTACTGCCTCATGATAGGCGGAATACATTTTTACCGGGTCGTGCCCACCTGCTAGCATCTGCTCTAGATCTTCATCAGAATGGTCTTTTACCATGTCTAACAGCTCTGGTTCTTTACCGAAAAATTCTTTTCTAAAATATGCTCCACCCTCAACCGTATATTTTAGCAAATCTCCATCTACAAGATCTGCGAGTCTTTCAATTAGCTTACCGTTGATATCTTTTTGGAAAAGCTCATCCCACTCAGAACCCCATATTACTTTAATAACATTCCAACCTGCGCCGCGAAATGCACCTTCCAACTCTTGAATTACTTTGGAGTTTCCACGCACAGGCCCGTCAAGGCGTTGTAAATTACAATTAACAACAAAAATTAAATTGTTAAGGTTTTCTCTTGATGCAAGTGTGAGCGCACCAAGCGATTCAGGTTCATCCATTTCACCATCACCAGTGTAAACAAAAACCTTTCTATCGCTGTCATCCATAAAACCCCTATCTATCATATAACGCATGAATCGTGCTTGATATATACCCATGATTGGACCTAAGCCCATAGATACTGTGGCAAACTGCCAAAAATTTGGCATAAGATAGGTATGAGGGTAGGATGAAAGACCACCTTCATTTGAAAGTTCTTGTCTAAAATTTTTCAGGTGTGTTGATGTAAGTCTACCCTCAAGAAAAGACCTAGCATAAATTCCCGGCGAACAATGTCCTTGAAAAAAGATAAGGTCTTGACCGTTGGGGTGATCCGGGCCTTTAAAAAAGTGGTTAAAAGCAACTTCGTAAAGGGTGGCAGCGGATGCATAGGTTGATATATGCCCACCAATACCAGGTTTCTCCGTGTTCGCGCGAGTTACCATTGCCATGGCATTCCACCTTATAGCAGATCCTATTTTACTCTCTAAAGCGACATCACCAGGATATTCTAACTGCTGCTGCTTTGTAATTGTATTGATATATGGTGTGGTTGTATTAAAAGGGAGCCTTGCGCCTTTTGTTTGAGCATATGATATGAGGGTCTCCAGTAAAAAGCGTGTTCTTTCATGTCCATGCTCCTCAAGTGCATCCTCTATGGATTCAATCCATTCTCTGGTTTCTTGTGGGTCGTTGTCTTTGTACATTATTTTTAAAGTAAAATGAGCTTAGAAATTACAAATATTCAGCAATAAATAGCTTTGGTTTCCAAAAAGAATGTTCTCGGCAAAAGAGACAAATTAAAGACTTGAAATTAAAACGTTGTTGTTAGACAAATACATTTTTGTCTTTCTGCAAACAGGAGCAGATGTTAACAACATAATTTGGGATTTTGTTTTTTTTCTAATAATCTTAGCGATACCTAAAATCTTTTCTCCATCTTTCATTATAACCCTAGACTTTCTATCGATCACTATGGCGATCGAATCGTTTACCTTGGCAAGTTTAGTCCTTGGGTTAATATTGTAGATCGTAGGGTCGATGAATTTTAAATTCATTTTATGACACCGCAACCTATACGGCCTCCCGCTGCTCCGGAAGGTTGGGATGTATAGTCGTCTACCCCAGAATGAACGATGATTGCTCTGCCAATAATATTGGATTTACCTGGATTAGAAATTGACCATCTTTTAAAAAGATCCTTCATTTCAAAATTAAGTGTGTTGTCTTTGTTTGTGTTAATATTGCCAATGTCTCCGCTATGAAAAGGTGCAACACCCCACTTTCCATGATCTTCGTTGGTGGGGTTCCAATGACCACCTGCGCTTTTGCCATCCACCGAATCACAGTTTCCGTATTCATGTATATGGATTGCTAATGATTCTGAATCAGTGTCTCTTAGCTGAACAACCAAGGTTACAAGGCCGTTCCGTTCTATAAACTTTGCTACGCCATTTATTGGGTTAGAGTTAAGACCTTTTATGTGAGCTATAGCTATATCTTTTTGCGCACATGAAAAAAATATTATTAAAAGTGATATTATATTTAGTTTCATTTTGAATACTTAGTTAATTGTTTCTAATCGTTTTTTAACATCAATTATTTCAGGTAAATCCTCATCAGCGTCTGACCAAATTCTTAAGAAATCCATATAGCTTTCTTTTGCGTTGATTAAATCGCCCAAACCCTCATAGGCCATACCTCTTAAGTAGTCTTTTTTAGGCCATGAATGATCGAAAATTGTTCTACCAGTAATCTCATTGTTGGTTGGTCTAAATCGAAAGGTTTCTTTTAGTGCATTATGGTAATCTCCCATTTCTAGAAAAGATCTGGTTCTCCAATAATAGATAACATCTAAAACTGTGCGCTTTTGACCTATTTTTCTAATATAAAAATTGGAGTTGTACAGTTCTTGAAAACCTTGAGCTGCTGCAAGATAGTCTTTTTGTATGAATTTTTTTAAGTTAACCAAAAAGCTTTTATGGTGGGTTCTTTCTGAGAAAGAAATACTAGATGTTTCTTCAATTATTTTGTCAAGATCATTTATTTTATTTAGATGTATTAGTGAAGATCCAATTGCTAAATAATACTCTATAAGCGCATCTTCTTTAATATAAATATCTTTCTGTCCTAAAATAAACTTGTGCGCATTTTCATATTGTCCAATCATCATTAACCCGGCATGTTTAAGGGTCGATAATTGAATAACGTTGGGGTGTTGAATTAAGGATTTATCAAGTAACTCGAGCGCCTCTTTGACCTTGCCGCTTCTTAGGAGAATCTCTGATTTGAACCATTTGGCAGGAACAAGATCTGGGTCCCTTATTAGGGCTTTATTATACCATGGTATTGCTCTGTCGAAATCACCATACTTATAGAGATAAACATCACCTATCTCATCATGGGCGTGGGCGTGACTAGGGTTTAGCATAATTGCTTTATTAAAACTTTCGAACGCTAGGTCATATTTTTCGGTTTGGTTAAAAAAGAAGCCTAACGCAAAATGGGTCTCTGCTTGGTTGGGTCCTAATAACACAGACTTTTTTGAATATTCTTCTGCCTCCTTAAGCGCGATAGAGGTGAACTCGTTATCAATAACCTGATTTACAACTTGGCTCATCCTAACTCGAGAAATTCCAGCATATGGTAAGGCGTATTCTGGATCAATTTGAATAGCTTTTTTGTAGTATTGAATAGCTTCAACCAGTTTTTCAGCTTCGTAGAAATATGATAGAGTCCGCCCCTTTATATAGTAATCATACGCCTCTATTGATTCGGTTTGTGACTCAGATATCATCATTGCTTCTTCATCAGATAGTTTTATTCTTAGTGCGTTTGCGATTGCATTTGCAACTTCATCTTGGACAGCAAATATATCTTTGATATCTCTGTCGTACTTTTCAGCCCATAAGTGTTGGTCGCTTTCTGTTTTAATGAGCTGACCTGTTATTCTAACCCTACCACCAACCCTTCTTATGCTTCCCTCTAAAATATTAGCAACGCCAAGTTCTTTTCCGATCTCTTTAAGTGTTTTTTCTGTATTTTTGTATTTCATTATTGTTGTGCGTGAGATAACTAAGAGATCTTTTATTTTTGATAGCTCAGTCAATATATCTTCGGTCATACCATCTGCAAAATACTCGTCTTGCTGATCTTGTCCTAAATTTTCAAACGGCAAAACTGCTATGGATTTCTCATTTATTTGGGTTTTTTTTGGTAATAGGTTATTACCAAAACCACCGATTAACACCCCACCAATAATCCCCGCGATCAATAATAAGTTTCTTTTTTGTTGGTAAAAGGGTTTACTGGGAGGACTTGTCTTTGTTTTGTTAATGTTTTTTTTAGAGGTTTTGATAAAACCCTCTGGTGTTTTATCAAAAATCCAACTGAAAACTATAGCAACAGGAAAGCCTAGTAATATAATAATTACTACAAACTGTTGTGTCCATTGTGGAAAATTAAATATCGGGAACAGTATTTCAACCAACTGGAAGATAACGAACGCAACCACAGCATATGATGTTGCTACTCTAAAAACTTTTCTTTTTTTTAGCTCTTCAATAAAGCTCATAAAACCAACGGTGATTTTTTTAAAATATAGATTTCATTGATATCAAATTTTTATTAACACCATAACCCTTTATGTTGGTACCTAAATAATGCCAAACCGTTGCTATTGGTGCAATCCACTCGCTTAAAACTACATCTTTTCCTGTTATTATTTTAAGTGGCTTTTTATCACCCACACTCATAAACACTTTCCCTTTTTTAGTGTGGTAAATATTTGATACATCTGGGAATGTTGGTAGTTCCTTAAACGGGGTGTTTCCTCTTAAAAAACTAACCCCAGTTCTATTGATGTGGTCTTTTGTTTTGGTGGTTTCTTCTTGACCAAAAATTCGGTCGACCAAAATTACCTTTTCAATACCGAGCGATAGTTTAATATTGTTTAAATTCGATGGGTTTATTGATTGTTGTGTAGTTGTGTGGGGATATACAAACACATTACCGTTTATAATGGCCAAGCCATGTTGGTGTTCATGTTTATTGGGCTCAAACCTAAACTGCTCAAAAACTTTTTTTGAGCAGAAATAGTAAAGATTCATTTCCTTGGGCCAAAGAGTGATGTGCCTACACGCACCATGGTGCTTCCTTCTTGTATGCCAATGACATAATCTCCACTCATCCCCATAGAAAGATTGGTTAGCTTTTCTCCACCTTGTTCTTTATTAAGTGTATCAGAAAACTTTCTAAGATCAACAAAGGCCTGTCGCGTTTCATTCTCATCTCTTGAAAAAGGACCCAATGTCATAAGACCATTAACATTGATGTGGTCTAGATTCATACAGTGGATTATGTCATCGCTTAATTTTGGGGAGAACCCTTTTTTATTTTTATCACCACTTGTGTTGATCTCAAGAAGTGCGGGTATAGATTTTTTTAGTGTAGCGGCTTTATTGTTTATTTTGTTTGCTAGTTTAGATGAATCGATGGAATCAATTGTATCGAACATTTCAAGGAACTTGTTGACTTTGTTTGATTGTAGGTGGCCAATAAACCTTCTTACGATATTTGGCATATCTTTAAACGTGCCAAACTTTGATACAGCCTCTTGAATTCTATTTTCACCGATATTGTTTATACCCAGTGAATAGATTTTTTCAATTAAAGAAAATGGTTGGGTTTTTGTTGCAGCAACAATTGTTATATCGTAACTGAGCTCATTTTCTTGTTTGGTTTTCTCTATAGTATCTACAATATGGTGAAGGTTCTTTTCAATGTTCATCAATCTTTGCTAGGCGTTTCCTGATCTGTGTCCGTATCTAACATCATTTGTTTGTCATCTTTTTTTTCTGTTGCGCTATCTTCACTTATTACTCTGGTTATTGAGGATATGTTGGTACCATCATCAAGTTTAACAAGGCGCACACCTTGAGTAACTCTACCTATTGATCTTATGGCGCTTACCGGTTGTCTCATTAGAACGCCGGAGTCTGTTATCACTATTAAGTCATCAGAGTCAACTACCTCCATTATGTTTACCATCTTTCCAGTCTTATCGGTACAGCGCATTGTTAACACGCCTTTTCCACCTCTTGTTTGTGTCCGATATTGAAGAACCTCGGTTCTTTTTCCATAGCCTTTTTCTGTGGCAACAAGAATCGTACCCTCTCGCTTAACAATCAACATTCCAACCACATAGTCGTCTTTTGAACTAAGAGCTATACCCTTAACACCCATGGTTTTTCTTCCACTTGCTCTGACATCATTTTCAGAGAACCGTATTGATTTACCCTCGTGTGTTCCGAGAAGAATATCATTTTCTCCGTTAGATATTCTTGCTTGAATCAGCTTATCCCCCTCCCTTATCTCAATTGCATATATTCCACCTTTTCTTGGTTTTCCATACGCTGAAAGAACGGTCTTTTTTATTACACCATTTTGGGTGGCCATGACAATGTAATGATCATCATCAAATTCTTTTACACTAACAAACGCTTCCACTCTCTCTTCTGGATTACAACCAATGAGATTAACAATAGCTCTACCCCTTGAGGCTCTTCCCGCTTGTGGTATATCATAAACCTTCAACCAATAGCATTTGCCCGTGTCGGTAAAAAACAACATATAATTATGTGTGTTGGCAATGAATAGGTGTTCAACAAAATCCTCATCTTTACTCATAGCCCCTTGAACACCACGACCACCGCGTCTTTGGCTTCGATATGTGTTTAAAGCGGTGCGTTTGATATATCCTTGGTGGGTAATCGTTAAAACGACCTCTTCCTCAGCGATCATATCTTCCATAGAAAATTCAGTGTCAACTGGAACGATTTCGGTTCTTCTTTCATCTCCATATTGATCGCGAATTTCTAACAACTCCGTTTTAATTATTTCCATTCTCTTGGTTTTGTTGTCAAGGATGCTCTTAAGATTGGATATGATTTTTATTAGTTCTTTATACTCAGAAACAACCTTATCAACCTCGAGACTGGTAAGTCTTTGGAGTCGCATATCTAAAATTGCTTGCGACTGAAGCTCAGACAAATTAAAACTATTCATCAAACCTTCTTTTGCTTGTGATGGGTCTTTGCTTCCCCGTATAACCTTAATCACAGCGTCAATATTGTCCAAAGCAATTTTTAATCCTTCTAGAATATGGGCTCGCGCCTCGGCCTCTTTAAGTTCAAACTCTGTTCTTTTTACAACAACTTCATGTCTAAAATCGATGAAGTGGTTTAACACTGTTTTTAGTGACATTATTTTGGGGACCCCATCTACAAGCGCCAATAAAATTATACCAAAGGTGTCTTGTAGTTGGGTGTGTTTGTAGAGTTGATTTAAAATAACCTCTGGTACCGCATCGCGCTTGGTTTCAACAACCACGCGAATTCCATCTTTATCTGATTCATCTCGGAGATCGCTTATACCAACAACCTTTTTATCGCGAACCAGATCGGCAATTTTTTCAACCAGCGCGGATTTGTTTGTTTGGTATGGAACCTCTGTGACAACAATACTATTGCGACCCCTTTTGTTTGTTTCAATATGAGCCCTTGCTCTCATCTTAATTTTTCCACGACCTGTTTCGTATGCATCTTTTAAACCATCCATTCCCATTATAAGGCCCGCTGTTGGAAAATCTGGCCCTTTGATATGCTCCATCAAACCCTCTGTTTCTATGCTGGGGTTGTCAATAAGAGACACAAGGCCATCAATAACCTCAGAAAGGTTATGGGGTGGAATTTTTGTAGCCATACCAACAGCGATACCCTCTGATCCGTTTATTAAAAGGGTGGGGACAGATGAAGGCAACACGTTGGGTTCTTTAAGTGTCTCGTCAAAGTTTAAATCCCAATCCACGGTTTCTTTGTCGAGATCTTTCAACATTTCACTGGAAAGTTTTGTCATTCTAGATTCTGTGTATCTCATTGCGGCGGCGTTATCACCATCAATAGATCCAAAATTGCCCTGTCCATCTACCAATTCATATCTCATAGAAAAGTCTTGGGCCATACGCACCAAAGCATCATAAACAGAACTATCTCCATGGGGATGATATTTACCTAAAACATCGCCCACTATTCTTGCGGATTTCTTATAAGGTCTGTTCCAACTAGAACCAAGTTCGCTCATACCATAAAGAATTCTCCTATGAACAGGTTTAAGCCCATCTCTTACATCGGGTAGTGCTCGTGAAACAATAACCGACATTGAGTAGTTGAGATAACTCTCTTTCATCTCATCTACAATATCTCTAGGTAGTGTGTTGTCTCTATTAAAATCTGACATTAATTACTCCAAAATTATACATCTAGGTTAACGACGAACTTTGCGTTTCTCTCAATAAATCCACGCCTTGCCTCAACATCGCTTCCCATTAGGTTTTGAAATGTTTCTGCTGCCTCCGCAGCGCTTTCAACTGTTACCTTCATAAGGGTTCTTTTTTCAGGGTCCATTGTTGTTTCCCATAATTGACCAGGGTTCATCTCACCCAAACCTTTATATCTTTGAATACCAACCTTGGTGTTTTTGTTATCTTTTTTCATGCGCTCTATTAACAAATCTCTTTCGTTGTCATCATATGCGTATGATTCTTTTTTTCCTTGAGAAACTCGGTAGAGCGGGGGTAGGGCAAGGTATAAATATCCTCCATCTATAACCTCTTTCATTTTTCTATAAAAGAATGTTAATAAAAGGGTGCGGATATGTGATCCATCTACATCGGCATCTGTCATGATTATGATTTTGTGATACCTGAGCTTCTCAAGGTCAAAATCCCCTGGAGATTTTTCACCAGACTCATCCTCTGACCCACCAAACCCAGCACCCAAAGCTGTGATTATCGATTGAACCTCGTTGTTTGAAAGAAGTTTATCTACGCGCGCTTTTTCAGAATTTATAACCTTACCCCTAAGTGGAAGTATGGCTTGTGTTCTGCGGTCCCTACCTTGTTTAGCAGATCCACCCGCTGAATCACCCTCAACTAAATATAGTTCACAAAAAACAGGGTCTCGGTTTGAACAATCTGATAGTTTACCGGGGAGAGAGGAACCACCAAGGGCGCTTTTTCTTCGGATAAGCTCTCGCGCTTTACGCGCAGCTGATCTGCTCCTTGCTGCAAGCAGGGCTTTTTCTATAATCCTCCTACCAATTGAGGGGTTTTGTTCAAGGAAATCCAATATTCCCTCATACACCACCTTGTCCACAACACCTTTAACATCGCCATTACCAAGCTTGGTTTTTGTTTGCCCTTCGAATTGGGGTTCAGCAACCTTAACACTTACAATAGCTGTTAATCCTTCACGAAAATCCTCACCTGTTAGTGTTATTTTTTCGTTTTTCTTTGCTTTAATAAGGTTGTTTTTTGAGGCGTGGTTATTCATTGCGCGTGTGAGCGCTGACCTAAACCCAGACAGATGGGTTCCCCCTTCAATTGTGTTGATGTTGTTTACAAAAGTTAAAATATTGTCGTTGTAGGTATTACCATATCGTAAAGCAACTTCAACCGGGACCTCTCCATCCTCACGATTAACTGTTATGATTTTATTATGAAGGGGGTTGTTGTGTTCGTCGAGGTATTTTACAAAATCGCTTAAACCACCCTTAAATTTAAAAACATCTGACTCTCCATCTTCAGACCTTTCGTCTTTAAGTTGAATCTCTATTCCTTTGTTAAGATACGCTAGCTCGCGGAGCCTTTCGCTTATAATATCATATTCAAATCCGATAGTTTTGAAAATGTTATTGTCTGGGTAAAAACAAACCTTTGTTCCTGTTTTTTTTGCGGTTCCAACGGTTTTTAGATCTGTTTGAGGTTCGCCTATTTTATATTCCTGTCTATGAACCTTACCATCTCTTTTTACCTCAACCCACATCCACTCAGAGAGCGCGTTTACCACAGAGACACCAACACCATGGAGACCCCCTGAGACCTTATAAGAGCCTTTGTCGAATTTTCCACCGGCATGGAGTACGGTCATTACAACTTCCACTGCGGGTTTTTTTTCTTCTTTATGAATATCAACAGGAATACCCCTACCATTATCCTCAACGGTTACCGAGCCGTCCTTGTTAAACACAACGGTTATTCTTGAGCAATAACCAGCCAACGCTTCGTCAATCGAGTTATCTACTACCTCATACACCAAATGGTGCAACCCTCTTTTTCCAACATCACCAATATACATAGCGGGTCTTTTTCTAACCGCCTCTAAACCCTCCAATACTTTTATGTTTTCAGCGCTGTAGTTTTTATTTGCTTGTGTGTCACTCATATGAAACGAATCTCCTTAATTGTGTTTTTACCAAGCTTGTTGTTTAGTTGTTTTATTATATCTTGTTGTTTAAACAACAACTCTTGTCTCCATGTTGGGTTTGAAACCGAAACCGTAATAACACCGTGCTCTACACTAATTGGTTTTGTGTTTTGGGAAACCTTTTCACCAACAACGGCGTCCCAAACAACAACCGCGGTGTTTTGTTTCACACCCTTTTCTAAACCGTGGTTGTTTAAAAGTGTCTTTATAGATTGGTTTAGTTTTTCCAACTTCTTACCAGGTGAATTGTTTTGTTGTTGGGGTTGTTAATATCTATTCCGTGTTGTTCGGCCGTTATAAGATCTGTGTTTGTTATAAATGTTTGCCCAGAACTTTTAATCAAATCAAAAATTGCATTTCCCCTTTCAAGGTCTAGTTTTGAAAAAAGATCGTCAAGCAGTAAGGTTGGTTTTTTTCCGGTTTCGTTTTTTATAAATCCATGCTCAGCAATTTTAAAAATAAGAAACGTTAGTTTGTGTTCTCCTTGAGACCCATAAACCCTCAGGTCTTTGTTGTTAAAGCTGGTTGTGTATTTATCAAGGTGGGGGCCGGACAATGTTCGCCCTAAAAAAAGTTCTTTTTCTAGTTTTTCATTAAGGCGGTTTTTGAACCGGTTTTGACTGGTGTCGCTTGGACAGTCAAGGCTTACTGCAATATCAACTTTTTTATTATAACCACCACAAACACCTTCGATGTTTTTGTTAAATTTCGAATGTAGCAACTTTCTTTCTTCCCATAGTTGACAACCATATTTTATAAGCGGGTTGTTCCATATCTCTATTTCGTGTTTATTTTTTTGTTGTTTAAGAAGAGTGTTCCTGTTTTTAAGGGCGGTGGAATAGTTTATCAGGTTGTTAAAATAAGTTTTTGATATATTAGAAAAAACCCTATCAAAAAACCTTCTCCTTTCTGAGTGAGGTCCTTTTGTTATTTTCTCTTCTTCTGGGGAAACCAAAACGGTTGGATTTTTACCAACAAGGTCTTTTGTGGATTTTTCGATGTTATTTATTTTGATTTTTTTTGATGGCTTTTTTGTTTGATGAAAAACCATATTTTTATCACCAAAAACAGCTTTTACGATCGCCTCTTTTTTGTTTGATGTTATGGTTTCTATAAGTCTGTTTGTTTTAAAGCTTTTTCCGTTGCTTAAAATATGTACCGCTTCAATGATTGAGGTTTTGCCAGAACCGTTCTCACCCCATATAATGTTGATTCCAGGAGAAAAATCAAAAGCAATATCTTCATGATTTCTAAAATTAATCATTTCGATTTTTTTAATAGACATTACCTTTTTTTAAGACGTTGGCTTGGTTTTTAGTTTTTAAAAAAGGCAATCTAGTCGTTAAGTCGTATCGGCATTAATAACATGGTTAGGTTTTGATTTTCTTTTTGTTTCAAAGGTAAAAATAGTGCGGCACTAATTGGTGATTTAAGTTGGATGGTTATTTCTTCTGAACTAATATGTGACAATACGTCTTTTAAATATGCTGCATTATAACCAACTGTAATATCTTCACCTTGGTATTGCCCTTTAATTTGTTCGTTAGCTTTTGTTGATTGTTCTGCGTCTTCTGTTGAAACAATCACATCTTCACCCTTTAAGCCTAGTGCGATTTGATGGGTGGATTTGTTTGAAAAAATAGAAACCCTTTTTACAGCTGATAATAATTCTTTTTTACCAACAACAAGGCTTTTGTCGTTGTCTTTTGGAATAACCGAATCAAAATCGGGAAATTTCTCATCTATAATTCTTGTAAAATATTGATCAGATCCAATGGTTGTGGTTAAATGGTTTTCACCTAAAGATAGTTGAACACTATCAACATCAAAACCAACAGAGAGTAGGTTAAGAAATTTTTTAGGAACAATAACATCTCCAACATTACTTCCAAGATCGTTATTAGTGTTTTCATATTTAACTAACCGGTGCCCGTCCGTAGCAACAGCTGTAAGAGAGTTGTTGTTAAATTTAAACAAAACACCAGTGAGCGCAGGTTTCAAGTCGTCCTTACTAACCGCAAAAGAGGTTGTATTG
>Ga0207993_1000299_pt1 | contig 19938 bp, 4 predicted proteins | sample ETN01SmetaG_2_FD_185791 | JGI IMG/M metagenome (GOLD analysis project Ga0207993, IMG submission 185791) | Marine microbial and viral communities from oxygen minimum zone, Eastern Pacific Ocean - ETNP2014F12-01SV265 (SPAdes) (version 2) | ecosystem: Environmental > Aquatic > Marine > Oceanic ...
TTGTCCTGATGCAGAACCTGGGTCATCAGTACCATCCCAAGTATCCATTGAAGCACCAATACTATCTGGAGTAGTGTTGTATGCATCACCATGACCAGGCGTTCCGTTAGGACCAAATGTCCTGTTAGTTCCTGTATGGAGGTTAACACTAGACACTGAAGAACCACTACCACCATAGGAGTTTACAGTACCATAAACATATCCATTGAAGTCTCCAAAGTTACCATCAACATATGATGCTGCTCTGTCTAACTGATCTCCACGAGAGATTGTAATATCTGTTGCGTTATAGCACTGGTTCACAGATCTCCATGGGTTTGATCCTCTGTAACCACCAACTAAGAACGAGTGTGTGAATATACTTCTATATCTAAACTGTGATCCAACTGTTATATTATACTGCGTACCATTGTAATCATACCAACTACCTTCTCCTGAATATGGAAGATAGTCTCCTGAAGCAACAGTTGGGTTTTGACCACCTGCACCAGTAGTTGTGGTTGGATATGAATTATAATAACCAAAGTTATTATTACCACCTACGTCGCCTTCCGCAGCAAGAGTGGTTCCCCAGAAAGCATTCTTACCATCAGACATTAGGATACCACCCGCAGTCTTAGGACTCTGACTAGGTAATGTTTCAAACAGAACTCCGTTCTGCAACAGGTCTCCAGTAAAGTTTATATTACCAGAAACACTAATGTTCTTGGGAATAGAAATTGTACTTCCACCTGAGGTCAGGGTATTCAGTTGTGTTGTGCCAACATTAACCTGAGACATACTTTACTCCGTTTTCGGGATTGAATCTTTAATACCTTTTATTGCTGTATAAAACTTACTCTTACCTGCTATGTCTCCAAAAACACCTGCTTCGATATCATCATATAAATTACCGAGTTGTTGCTCTATAGTAAGATTTTCAAATGCAGTTTGCCTTTGCTGTTCCCAACCTTCTGGTTCAAGAACGACACGTTGAACTTGTTGCTTATCTTCATTCCAAAAGAAATCAGGAGGATTAGTTCCTTCTTCCATAACCCACTCATCTGGGATATCTACCCACTTATAATCTTCGTGTGTTTCAAAACATTCTTCAGCAGTTTGTACAAACTGAATTGTTTGATTGTTTGCTTTGTCTATTAATGCGTAACTCATAATCTTTTAAGTGTAATTGAATACGATGACACAACCTGCTCCACCGTTACCATTGTTGTGTGCATAACTGTTCTGAGAATAATATCCATATCCTCCACCAGATCCCCACTGACCATGAGTAATATCTTCTTGGTTGTTAGCATAATGGTGTGAAGAACCAGACTGATGCCAGAAGCTACCGCCTCCACCACCTTCTCGGTTAGTACCGTGAGACATCTCACCACCACCGCCAGGTAAGTTGATATCACCACCAGATGCTGATCCACCAGGACCTCCCTGATATGGGTTATCGGTTTGACCACCTTGTCCACCACCTGCTGTGCAGTATGAACCGAAGGATGAAGTACCACCTGTACCTCCTCTACCTCCGTTACGGGCGTATCCACCGCCACCACCGTAAGTGTATCCTACTGAACCTACGTTAGAGACATCAATGTATTTGATAGCAGTAGCACCACCGCCACCACCAGCTCCACGATAAGAGTTATCATTACAGCGAACACCACCGCCACCACCTGTGACGTAAACTAATACGTTACTGCAACCTGAAGGTTTACTCCATGTTCCTGAAGAACCAGAAGTAGACTTACTGTTCCAAGTACCGTTCTGTGATGTATAAACGTTGATGCTTATCAAAGCACCTTCAATAGTAAAGTTCTCGTATGAACTTCCGTTCCATAGTTTAAATGAACCAGAAGAAACGTCGATAACGTTACTTCCTCCTGTGCTTTGGATTTGATCAACCCTTAAAATGCCAGCCATAATTACTTACTCTTAATTAATACTCCAGTATCCACCGCTATTTATGGTAATGGTATATCCATTATTTATAGTGATTGGTCCTATACTTTGACAGTTATCCCCATTGTTAATGGATATGTTTTCCGAAATGTTATTACGGTTTCTCTTAATAATACCGTATGTGTCGATCCACTGCTTGTCTCCGTTAGCACGAAGTACAACAGATCTTTGACCACTTGATAGACCAACGGAATCACTGTCAATGTTTAATCCGTTTTGTCCTCTAACTTCTACTCTGTAAGATGTCTGTACTTGGTCACTACCTGAGTAGAATGTCCATGTACCACCGTTACCATCACATGAACCCATACTGGTATCATTGTCAGATCTCCAGTAGAAGTTGTCACCTGTTCTAAAGTATGTGTGAGAGTTGTTACCAAAGTAGAATCTTGGTTGTCCACCATCATCATTCAACCATGTGTTAACACTAGCACCTAAGTATGGAAGGTTAAGTGCAGTATAACCATCAAGTAGATCTGCGTTAAGGTTAGTACATACAGTAGTTGATGAAACACTAATTGGTGCAGTACCAGTTGCAACAGTAGATTTAAGTTGACTGCTAGCTTCAACTGTACCACCAACCATTAGTTGTGATCCACTACCAGTGCTTACACTAGAACCTTTGTTAATGAATACTCTACCTGTTGCAGAGTAAATTGCAAGTGATGCATTTAACTTAGCATTATTTTGGAATGATGTGGATAGAGCACCGTTTGCATCAGTAAATCTTCTAATAGCAAACCATGACTGGTCGTTATCATCCTGACCTATCTGCCAACCTGCATCATCATTAGTGTCAGTGAATGTCATGAATGAAGATGATCCATCAGCACCAAATGTTATTCTACCGTATCCTGATCTGCCATCTCTAAAGTCAGCAAATGCAGTAGAAGAATTAGCATTACCCTCAGCAACAATTTCAAGAGGTGATCCAGGATTGCTATCGCCAATACCTATGCGTCCATTACGGAAGTATACATTGTTGTATGATAGGTATGTTCCATTATAACCGAAGGCATTACCATCATTACCAAATTTAATATATCCAACAGAAGAACTGTTTCTACCTTGAAGTGATAAGGTATTAGTTGTACTCTTACCTAAGTTAACACCAGAACCACCACCAAGTTGTAATATGGAAGTACCAGTATTGTTAAAGATACCTTGGTCACCTGTTAAGTCATTAACTGTTAAGTGTCCAGATCCATCTCTACGTGCGATTGTATTACCACTTGCTGCAGTTGACTGGACAAATCCATCTAAGTAATGAGCGTCTAGCTGAGATGATGATCCATCGTTTCCTGCGTGCCACATGGTATTACCATTGACGGTAATGTCACCAGTGTTAATTCTGATAGTACCATTTCCGTTATTGGTATTACCACCAGAGATAATAAACTGTACATCGTATGCAGGTGCCTGACCAGATGATCTAAAGTCTATTGTTGGAGTTGTTGAAACAGATGCCTTACCAATTTGTAATTTAGCACCTGCAGCAGCATCACGTAATCCAATCACTGTGGATGAACCACTAGAGATTAAGTTAGATGATGTTACAGTCCACTTAGTACCTGGGTTAGGACCTACGACATATATGTTTGCGTTGGTATTGTTACCAACAAATGCAATTGTACCTGTGATTAAGGAGTAGATCTCACCAGATGTATGAGTAAGTTCACTAACACCATTAGCATCAACTACGATAGAACCAATGTTATTTGTTGCACCTACGTCAGAGTAAAGAGTGTATGTACCACTATTGTTAACGTTACCACCAGTACCTGTGCTTACATGGAAATCTGGAATGTATAAAGTATACTTGAGTCCACTATCGTTAAGATAGAAGTTCTCAAATACCATCTTGTCTTGACCAAGAACCTCAGGTAAGAACATGTCTCCCATTGGTTTGTTGATACCACCTTGAGAAGCACCGAAGTTATAACCAGACTGATACCATAGACCTTGATGTGCATCTAATTTGTCAGCATCTAATCCACTGCCAGCACCATCATTAAGTCCAGACCAGATCTCATACCAGTTACCATATACAGCATTACCACCACTGTTACCTCTAATCCAAAGGTTATTACTATCAGTGAAAGCAAGTTGAGTTGAAGCAGTACCAGTTGCCTGTCTTCTGTAAGTCATGATACCGTGTGTGGTACCACCATCACTCAAACCAGTTGCAGTGTTATTTCTCAATGCAGCAGATATACCATCAGCAGCCTGTGCAGGTGATGGGTTTGAAGTTAGAGAAGCAGCCTCGTTTAATACTCTGTTTGCTTTGTCAGCAGTACCAGATATAGAAATTGCGTATGTGGTATTTAAAAGTCTATTTGGATCTAATGTACCTTGAGTTAGGTTAGATGCGTTCGTAAAGAATCCTGCATCGTTACCATCTAGTTTGTCAGCATTAAGTTCTGAACCAGGACCTTGGTCAATAGATACCTGACCATCATTATCAATTATGAAACCACCTTCTGATTGGTTACCAAGTGCTTGGTTAGCAACGTCTTTTCTAAATCTGAATACACCGTAGTTACCATAGACAGTTGCAGCAGGTGTTAAGTTATCACCCTTCTTGATGTCAACTTCAATGTTACCATAAGATCTATTGATAGTACCCTTAACAGCAGTTAGGATTGCTCCAGTACCACCACCCATTTCAGATGGTATTACAATACTAAATCCAGCATTATATCCAGTACCAGAGTCAGTAACACTAGCAGATGTGATTATACCACCCGATACGATATAAGTACCTCTTGCAACACCAGCATCTGAGATACTAACGTTACCACCTTGTAATGGTAAGTTCTGATATGTACCGTTGGTATATCCTGTACCACCGTTAGTAATTGTAATACTATCAATGTAAGTACTGTCTGTTACAGATCCACCGATAACGATAGCATCCTGAGTAGTAGGTCTAATTGACTGTAGTGCATACTCCCATGATGAGTCACCACGTAAGAATGTGAAGGAGTTGGATACACCTTTGTTTGCTAATCTCTCTGGGTCAACAGTACCTGCAACGATGTTAGAAGCATCAATGTTGGTAGATGTTAACTGTGTCCAGTTAGCAATGTTACTACCAGATGTATTAATTACTCTAGTAAGATCAATAATTCGTTTCCTAGAAACGTTACCAGTAGTGCTTGTTGATGTTGCAGAAGTTACTGTATACTCGTTAGCATTAACAAGTGTCATGGCATAGAAACCATCAGCACCTTGACCACTAGTAAAGTCTAAGTAAACTAGTTCACCGTTTGCTAAGTTGTGTCCACTCTCACTGATAGTAATAGTATTATTACTCTGAGAATAAGTACCAGTTCCTAAGTTAGCATTTGCACCGTCAAGTAAGAAGTCAGAAGCGTCAAACTTGATGTTGTTAGCAATGTTAATGTTAACTCTACCTTCAATCTGAGCAGCAATAACTGCGTTATTGTTACTTGGTGATGCAGGTGCAGTAACAGTTGGTTGAGTATAGTATCCAGAACCAGGATTGGTGATAGTAACCTTAGTTACGATACCACTTGTTACGTTAGCAGTAGCAGCAGCCTGTGTGCCAGATCCACTATCAGGAGCACTGATTGTTAGTGCAAAGTCTCCAGTGTAGTCTCCACCACCACTACTGATGACGAAGTTAAATATTTGACCATCGTTGAATGCTGAAACAGTACCACGAGCAGTAGTTGTACTACCTTGTACAATTGCCCCAACACTAAATGAGAAGTTCTGATTTGGTTGGAATGCTAAGAACTGACTTTCTAAGTCATTCTCCAAGATGTATGAAACAGCAACACCATCAGTTGTGAATGTATGAGTACCAGTACCTTGAGCACTTAAAGTTAACGCTTGGTTGTTATTTGCATTAGACTTGGTAGTTGACAGTTTAATTGTGTTGTCATCAACCTTAATAACAAAGTACTTGGTGTTAGTCGATAGACCACCGATTGCAGTAGTACCCTGTGTATATGTAAATCCATCACCAGTGTTTGTTCCATGAGAAGCAATGGTGATTGTATCAGCACCTGTGTTAACAGATGCAGGTGCAACACTGAATGTTGTTGCAGTTGTTTGAATTGCAATGTCACCAGCTTGTGCGTTCTCAATCGCAAGTCTTTCTGCTTCAGATGTAACAGAAGTAATATTGAATGGACGTAAAGCAGGTATCTGGTCAATGTTGATCTTACCTGAAGATGTTAACTGAACCAGTGCAGATGGAACTGCGTTTGTTGAGTATGGCTGGTTAAGATATGGTCCTAAGTTGTTTGAAATATAATCTCTAACAGATGCCTGAGTAGGTAGTAAACTATCAGATGTAAATGTTCCACCCAAGTTATCATCTTTAGAGAAACCTGTAATCGTGATGTCACCACCAACGATCTTAATAGATGATAGTTCAGAGATACTAACAGTACCAACGAAACTAATAGCACCAGTTCTGTTGAAGATCGTAACAAAGTTACCAACTTTAAAGTCACCAAACTCGTTAGTACCTGATGTATAAACCTGTCCAAATTTTTCTTCTGCTGCTTCAAATGCAGTACCTAAACCGAAACCACCGTTCTGTGGTAGAGCAGCATAGGTGTTACCTGATCCTGCATATTCCCATGTATGTGATGAGGAGTTACATACTGATGGTCTGTGGAATTGGATTGAACGATTGACTAAGTTACTTAAGTTACCGTTAGCATAACTGTTCCTAGTATTAGGAGATGCAGTATCGGTAAAGTCCATCGCCCTGTTAGTTACTATCTTAGCAACAACCTGTGTACCAGGTGCTCCACTAACAACCTCAGTTTCAAGAATGATATGCTCAATAGCAGGGTCTGTTGGATTAGTTCCACCAATTCTAATGATGTAATCTTCAACAGGAATGTTAGTTAATGTTGTACCAGAAACTTGAATTACTTGTCTACCAGATTCAACTCCATTTCCATCAACGTCGTTAGTGATACTATCAATAACACCAATGTCAAAACTGTATGGTTCTGCTCTAAATCCTGTTGCTCTTAGAGAGTAAGTACCGAAGTTAGATGCTGAGTTAGTAACAGATGCATAACCACCAGACTGACATACGATACCATCTTGACAGAAGATAGCGAACACAGAAACCAACTGGGTGTAACCATCGTTGGTAACGTTATATGCAGTACCACCAAAGCAAATGATAGTAAATGCGTTTGCAACCATCGACTTACCTTGTGGGTCGAACTGTGCAATACTATTACCTTGTCCATCTAATTTAAGACCAGGTCTAGGTACGTTAGGTGTAGCAACCTTCGCACCGTCAATGTCACAACCAGATCCACCCAAGAAGGAGATTAGGGAGGAGTTCTGGATGTAAGGTGATGCCTCAATAACAGGCAAATCTAAGAAGATATTAAGTAATGGGAACTTATATTTCGCAGCATCCTGCTCTTCAATAAGAGGATCTGGATTTGTAATAGCACCACTGTATGCAGTACCACTTGATAATACGTTATCTAATATTCCCCAGTTAGTAGTCAACGCAGATACAACGTTAGCACACTCAGGTGCAGCTGAATCTACTGTAATAGAACCATTAGAAATAGGAGTAATCTTGGAGAAGAAACCTGCTTCAAGGTCATTTCTTATTGCTTTGATACATAACTCTTTTGCGTATGCGTAGATCGCACGAGTGTAATCAATCTCTTCGGTAATATGTACGATTGCACCACTACTGATATACTTGTTAGCAGCTTCAACAATTCCAGAGTTACCAGTGTATCTAAGGTCATACTGGAATGCTCTAATGATATGAAGAATATCATCAATACATTGTTGATCGCCAGGTGAAACTGTTCTTGTGGCTGGAAGATTTCCATACCCACCAGCTTCAGTACCAATCGCAGTTGTAAGAATATCAAATAATGTTGTAACAGCAGACGCTACATCAGTACATGTTGGAGTAGATGCTGCAGTGTCTGTGGCATGAGAAAGACTGTCGTTAACAATTGCTTGCTCAACGATAGAGAATAAAGTATCGACTGTTGATTTAACAGAAGCACATCCACCAGGTTCTACTGTAATTGTAAGATCTTTAGACTGATCAACACCATGCCAACCCTTAATGTTAACTGTTTCATTAGCAAGAACTTCTTGTGAGATATTACTTGCAAGTTCCATAACAGCACGTGCTTGGAATTCTTCTCCATCTACGTGAGGAGTTCCAACAAAGTAACCTGCATGGTCATAGACAGCATCGTTACCACCGTTAGTAAGGTTATATGCTACTGCTCTTAGAACATCAGATACGTCATCCTTACAATCCTGATTATGGTTAGGAATTGTAAATCTTGGATTTGCAATTGGGTCAGTTGCACGAGGATATTTCTTAGTGCTTTGATCTCCATGAGTACAACTTAACTCTAGTGATTCTACTGCAATCTTAATTGTTGACTTAGCATGACTAATAGCATTAGAAGCAGAACTTACGTAAGTATGAGTTGTTGTATTAGTTGATGGAATAGTATCTAATACTTGTACATCAAATGTATTTGTGGTGACATTAAAGCAGTTAATCCACTTATCAGCAATTGGGTCTGAAGAACGAGGATATGCAGTTGTTCCACCACTACCATAAGTACAACTAAAGCTGATTGCACCGACAGCAAACTTAACTTTATCACCAGGTTGGAACCCGTGATTGTTAATAGTTACTGTCATTATACCCGTTGATGGGTTATATGCACCACCAGTAGAAGTATAAGTTTGAGGTGCAATAAGATCGTTAGCACCGATGTTTAATACTAGAGCACCAGTTGTTGCATTATAAGTTCCTGATGAAGGTACATAGTTGTTAATTGTTGATGCAGTTGCTCTCTTAACTCCATTAGATGTTGCACTTATGAATGTATGTGCATAGTTACCACCAGTAATAACTGAGTTACCTAATGCAGACTGATAAACGTGTGCACTTGTGTTAGATGAAATACCAACATCAATAGTAATTGTGCTTCCAGTTGTTGATACGATAGGAACTGCAGTGTTATATGTCTTGTCTCTCTTCTGCTGAATACCATTAGTAGTAGCAGATATGAATGTATGTGTATCAGTATTCGTAGAAGGAATAGTGTCAAGAACCTGAACATCAAATGATGTTGATGTTACATTAAAAATCTTTTGCCACTGGTTGTATACAGGATCAGATGATCTTGGATATGTCTTCTTAGCAGCTTCACCAGTTGCACCATTATATCCACAACTGAATGTGAAAGAGTTCTCATTAAACTTAACCCAGTCACCATTTCTCATACCATGAGCAGCAGTTGTTACTACCTTCATAATACCCGATGTTGGGTTATATGTTGTACCGTTAGTTGCTGTATGTGAGTCTACGAGTGATCTTGGATATGCGTGCTCAGTTGAATTACCATCAGCACCACACTTAAATGTAACCGCACCTGTTGTTAGTTTAATATGTTCTTTAACGTGCTGAAGACTATTAGGAGTTGCAGACACAAATGTATGAGCATCACTAACAGATACCGCTACACCACCAGTACAGTCAAAATCAAATGTGTTTTGAGTTACGTTCCAAATGTTTAACCACTTACCGTCAGCATATTGACCTGCCTTAGGATAAGATTCATTACCACCACCGCCATATGCACAAGACATTTGGATACTTGCCTGTGCTACATTAATCTTATCTCCTTCTTGGAAACCGTGATCATTAATAGTCACAGTCATTATACCAGTGCTAGTGTCTAATGTTGCACCAGTGACTGTATGTGATGTAGGAGCTTCAAGGGTATGATTACCTATGGTCAACTCCATAAGACCCGTTGTAGGGGTGTATACAGCGTTTGTAGGAGTGAATGTAACAGGAGGTGTAGTACCTACGTTAATATCAAAAGTATCCTGTGTAATGTTAGAAACACTCTTCCAAACATTAAGAGCTGGATCTGTTGCTCTTGGATATGTGTGCTTGGAGAAGTTGTCATCCATAGCACAAGTAAAGGTCAATGAATCCTGTGCAACCTGTACTTTCTCTCCTACTGTAAATCCATGATTAGGAATTGTAAGAGTTAGTATACCTGTGATTGGTTCGTAGTTAGCACCAGTTACTGTGTGCTGTGTAAATCCAGTATCGTTGTAAACAACTGCTCTGGTTACAGCATTGGTTGTTGCACTTGACCATGTGTGATTAGTAACGTCAGTCTTTGCTTTACCAACATTAACTTTAATATTATTTGCGTCTACCTTCTGTACACCAATCCACTTGTTATACCATGGATCAGTAGTACGAGGATATGATTTAATTGAATTATCACTATCTAAGTCACATGTGAACTTAATAGACTCTGTGGCAAACTTAACTCTATCACCATCAACAAATGGGTGACCATTCATTGTCAAAGTCATATATCCAGTTAAAGGATCGTATGATCCTCCAGTTGGTGTGAACTGGTATGTGGATACACCTTGGAATGTATGTGCAGTTGTGTTAGTAGGAGTTGTTCCGTTTAGAGCATTGATAGTAATCTCATTTCCATTTACTGCATCAACAGCAACGTCTGTTAATTTTGAGATAAAACGTTCAACAGATTCTTCAGAGATAAACTTGTTATTAGCATTCAATAAGTTTGCAGCATCTTGAGTTAGGTTAGGAACTGTACCATATACTGCTCTATCTAAAGTAATTCCTGTATCGTAATACTGAGGAGCAAGAGTATGAGGATGTCTAAGGATTGGTAGGTTACGGATAACCTTCATTGCATATTCCTTAGCATAACCAAATGCTTCAGCATATCTATCTTTATTACCTGTGGTTACATAATGGAGATAGTAATTTGCAGCATCATATACTCTGTCATTACCACCCCACTTAAGGTTGTGATAAAGTGATTTCTGTAAGAAGTCTTTGATATCATCAGTACAATTTGATGTACCGCCTGTAGGAGTATATCCTGCGTTGGCAGCAAGCATTTTCTTGACTGCTACTTCAGCAATTAATTCAGCATTATTAGCAATTAGATCTGCACCATCACCTTGCTTGTTGGTTACAGGGAATGTGTTAGGAGTTCTATATGGTTTTCTAACATCATTGAATGAACCATCAGTACCAGTTGATCCAGTAGAAACAGTTGTCTCACCAAGGTCTAGTGTAAATTCTCTATGATCATATACGTCATGGATAGCCCAAGTACCATTAATACCAGCAGTAGAACTACCTGAGATTGTAACACCAGCAGATACACCAACATTAACAGTAACTGTACCAGAAGCATCTACTGCTGTGATTGCTAGAGTAGCACCGTATGCAGGATCTGTTGCTCTTGGATAGGAGTGAGAGGTAGCATGGTTGTCTCTAGAACATGTGAAACTAATAGCACCATTAGCGATAACCAATGTGTTAGCAGTTGTATAACTGTGTGCACCGATTGTTAATACAAGATCACCTGTTACAGGATTATATGTTGCATCAGTTACATCCTTTTGAACACTACCCTGTGTAATTGTAATAGCATTAGATGCTGTACCACCATTGTATATGTGATGATGATTTCTAAATCCTTTACTTAAGTTGTGACCAGTATTGACCTTAACTTTAAGTAAGTTATATGTCAAACTCCACTCACTGATAGGATGAGTAAATGTATCTCCTAATGCATTGAATGTTGTTGGTCCTATTGTAAGGGTACTACTTCTAGTAGCAGAATTTTCATAATGAGATTTAACATATCCGTATGCTTCTTCTGCAATAAATTCTTGGTTTCTCTTAATAGATTCAGCACCATCTCTATATCTCTCAGTCTGAGAAATCTTAGTAAATCCATAAGGAGAGTTCCTTAAGGATGCTAGAACGTAGTTACTAGATGAGATAACTGTTTGGTTACCAGTTGGATTTAAACTTGCTGAGAATGTACTGATAGCAGCTCTTACAACAAACTGTAGTGCGTATCCATCAGCACGTTCAATACGATGTGTGATGTACTTACGTCCATTAAGATCCTCAACGTTATCTAAGACACTGACTGTAGAACCAGTAGCAGTTGCAGTATTAGTTGTTGACTGAATATTTGCTGTCTTTAATACGAAGGTGATAGTTGTGTTAGAACTATTGTACCTACCATAACCCATACCTAATGCAGTGTTGCCAGGTAGAGATGGAGTACCAGATCCTAAACTAAAGTTGTCAATATGATATGTCTTGCTTAATGCTTCAGATCCAGTTCCACTGAAGTTGAATTTAAGACCACATTCTCCAAGAGTTACCCAGTTACTGAAATGACCACTTGTAAGAGTATTGTCTACTCCTGAAATAGTAACAGTAACTTCACCACTTGCTAAAGACCAAGAGGTGTTAGTGGAAGCACCGAAGTTAATAGCAGAACTTTGGAAACCATATAAATGAACTTCCTGTCCTACTTCATAGTCATGATAACCTGTACCAGCAAGAGTAAAGATAGGACCTTTATAGGTTTGCTGTGTAGCAATGGTAGTATCAATAGTATTAACAGATAAAAGATTAGCTACATTCTCAAATCTTTGATATCCGTGACCAGTACTATTAAGAGGAAGAGTTACAGGATTATCTGCTCCCTGTGCATCTTTCTGTACAGCGTTAGCAGCAGATGATGCAAGTCTAAACCAATCTTTGTTTTCTCTATAGACATAATATGTGGTTCCGTCAACAAGACCATCAATACCGCCCATTTTACTTTCGCGATATACGATACCATCACCAGTTGCATATTGATGTTGTGGAACCCTGATATTGTTACTCTCTGGCATTATGTTGCCACAAGTAAGTAAGTGAAGTTTTGTATCAGTAGATACCGCAGTGATGTCTTTTATACCTGTACTACCTATTGCTGCAGTAGCATTGGCATAAGTATCATACAATTCAACAGTATTTGAATCAATTACTCTGACATAGTATACAGTGTTATCAGCGAGACCTGCAAGAACTGTTGCTTCATCTTTTTGATAGTATACAGCAGAACCAGTTTCAAAATAATGACCAGTAACTGTAATGCGATTTGTTGTAAGGTTGACCTTAGTAACATCACCAGAGAATGCTTCAAAGTATCTTTCTGAATTAACTGTGTGCTGATAGATCTGATTAGAGATAGTCTCTAGTTCAGGTCTTAATGATTCAGCATCAGCAACGTCAAATCTATTTGATACACTTGGATTATTAAGGTCAGTAATAATATTTGCAGCATCTGCATCATAGAATATTTTTTCAGCGTCTTGGAATACGTCGTTAACACCTGAAGTAATTAAAATCTTAGCATTACCAGTTGAGTATGGCGATGCAACAGGACCTGTGAAGGTAATCTCTTGAATAGTACCCAATGTACCAGAAGATCCACCCTGTACTTTGTGACCAACTACGAGAGTAGTATTGTTACCTGTGTGGTTGGTAAAGGTAATATTGAAAAGGTTATCACCACGGAATTTATCACCAGGAACTGCAGGTATCTGATATAGTTCTGGTTCGTAGTATAATCTTTGCTTATCGTCAAATACGAATGCATACTTCCAAGTATGAATTACTGTACTTTGTGGGTCAGAAGGGTTCTGAAGTGCGTCTCTGAATACAACACCAAACACATACGTCTCATTAGACGCTTTAACCATGTGACGATCTTGGTTTTGAGGTCTAAGAATAACACGACGAAGGTTGTCACCAATTAGTGAACAGTTCCTAGGAAGTGAAATTGGGTTGTCTTCAAGGTATTCACCACCAGATACGATCAGTGAAACGTACTCATCACTAGGATCTGGGACTGCTTTCTGTAAAGTATAAGCAATCTGTGCTGCTTTCTTAACAGTTTTTACTGGTCTTGCAGCTGAACGACCATCATTTTCATCATTACCAATAGTCTGAGAGACATAAACACGACCACCAGTGTCGTTAGTAGCAACTTTATAGACGAAATCAGTAGTTGCTAACCTTCTTGACTGGTCAGTTAGGGGTGGAGTATCAGCAGTTGGGTAAAATGTAGTACCGAAAGTTGGTGAAGTTACGTCTGTATCTTCATAATTGATTAAATTAGGACCACGAAGATCAAGTGCAGGGTTGATAATCGTCTGAATATCTAAGTTAACAACCTGTGCAGTATCAGAAATGATAGAACGAGTAGTTCTAATCTGCCCTTCAACGTCTAATTCATATAGGGGATCTGTAGTATTAACACCAACTCTAATATTATTCTGTGCATTTAGGTTTAAAGTTATAGCATCCTTTTCGTTGGCACCAGTACCCACTGACATTTCAATGGTCTCGTCACCCTGAATACTTAAAGATCTTACTCTCTTATATGCAAGAGTATTACCCGCAGTAATAACACCTAAGTTTGAACTTTGAAACTGTAAATTATCATCATCTACCTTCGTTACAGTATATTCTCCATCTGCTTCACCACCTGATGTGAAATCAAGATAAAGTTTTTCAGATCCAATAAATCCATGAGCAACAGATAAAATATTAACGACACCAGCTACCGTCCTACTGTACGTAGCGTTAATCCAATTTCCTGTGGGGGTACTCCCCGATGCTGATATTCTCTGTTGGTCAGAATTAATCTTAAGAGCCATTAGTTCCCAACTATTATGATACGACTGTGATATCTAAAATACCAATCCACTTAACAGTAGAGTTGGTAGTCACGGACTTCACCTCAAATGTGAAGAATGGAGCACCTCCGATTAAGAAGGCATCTGGAGTTACTAACCAATCCTCTTGCCCAGGAGGATTGTTTTTAATAATGTTTTCGTGTGTAGCAGATACTGTTGGAGTTCCATCATTAGCTGTTGTCACGATAACATCAAAACTTGTTGCATAAACATATTGGTTATTGGTAGTCTCCTGTCCAAAAACCTTTGCTGTAATAAAAGATACTCTATCCGCAGCAAGCGGTGGAGTATTTGTTGCGAGTGCAGTTGTACCATCTAAGGTTAACTGCAATGTGTTATTAGCAGCATCTGTCACTCTCTTGGTAATGTACTTATCATGTACAGCGTCAGTAAAATTATTACTAGTCATGTGAATAGCACTGATATTCTTCAGTGCGTACTCTGTATTACAGACTTCAGTAGATCCTACTGCAAATCCCCCGATAGATGAGAAATTCTTTACTGGCATTGACTCTATATTACCTAAGGTTTATTTATACCTTCACTTTGGTAGTTGTATACCTACCAGTAAAGGATGACGATGTTGTTGCTGCGGATGATTTATTTAAACTAATATTGATGTTGTTAGCAGCAACTGCAATCGTTGCATCAACAAGATCATTATCAGAAGTAATTGAGTTAGTAACCGTAGCATGTGCAGTTGTACCACTTGCACTACAGATCGCTGTTACTTCAAGCATTTGAACTTTACCATCATCACTTTCAATAGTAATAAGAGTTTTTGCTCCTTTATATGCTGTTTTATCAAACGCTGTGATTGATGCGTTTGATGCGAAGGAAGTTAACTGTCCTCCCTCTACTCTGCAGTCATCTAATTCAACGAAATCAGCAGTAGAATCGAAGACTGTTAGGTAGCTTTCAGTACCACCAGACCATCCTCTATTAATCTTCCACTTACATTCTGATGCATTAGCATCTAATGAGATGAATGCTTTCGCATCCAATCTAGTGATGTAATCCTGAAGGAGAACATCGTTTCTAGCGTATGGACTAGTTGGGTTAGAAATAGTATCTACCCTTATAGTAACGTCCTGTGTAGGAGTTAAACCACCAAGAGCAGTACCTGCTACTGTTAATACTTCACCGTCTCCATTGCCAGGAGTACCTGCTGGTTCATATCCAGAACCACCTGCATTAACAGCAACCGTTGTAACAGTTCCATTTGCATCAATGGTGATATCTAATGTCGCTCCACTACCTTCAACAGATGATGATGTTGCGACTGCAGTGAATGTTGTGGATGCAGTATATGATGTTGCAACCTGTGTAAGGGTAGCAGCATCAAGAGTAGCAACAGTACCCTGAGTAGGTACACTACGTAGTCTTAAACCACCAGAAACTTCAAGGTCTTTCTTTGATCTAACTGATACAATATTCTGTGCACCAACTAAAACATTGAATGGGTTAGTATCAAAACTAGTTCCCTTAAGTGAGTACCCACCAGCAATTGTTGCAAGATGAGATGACTCATACACTGTATCCGACATGTTCGACTTGAACGTCAGAGTAGTGTTATTCAATGAAAGGTTATTAATACCTGCAGCATAGAACTCAAATGTATCTTGGTCAGAACCAGGTGATACTTCAGTTAATATGTAAGTATCTTGGTCAACGTCTCTAACACCACCAAGAGATACAAAGTCAGTTCCATTATATCCCTCAAACTGTAACTGAGTATTATTAAATCTTATCGCACCAGTTAATCTGTCATTAGCAAGTGGACGTTGGTTTGTAGTACCAGATGGAATAATAAATGATCCAGTTGACTTAACATAGACACTCTTACCACCGCCTGGTTTTAGTGTTAAACCTTGACCCTGTGTGTCAAGAATAGTAATAGTGTTTCCAGATCCACCACCAATCGTAGCAGGGTTAAGTGTAATCTCTTCTCCAACATAATAGTTGTGACCTCTAGCAGCAGGTGTTACTGTTGCAGCAGTAATTTGACCACCAGATACTGTGACATCAAAGGTTGCTCCAACACCAATACCAGTCGTTGCGGTTACAGTACATGCGGTATAAGAACCATCAGTGTAACCTGTTCCTGTACCAGTAATACCAACTGTGACTATCTCACCGAAAGAGTTAGTACCACCAATGTCTGCGTTTTCAATAGCAGATGTTACGAACTTAAGTTTCTCATCAACTTTTAAAGTACCAGATATTTCTGCATCACCAGTAGTAGTGTCTAATTTTAATTTGTCTTGTCCAACTGTACCATCGTTAACCACAAAGTCTCTATTAGTTCCACCAGTGATAATCATGTCACCTTCACCTTTAGGAGTGATGGTTACAGGAATGTCAGCATCTTGACCTGCAGCAGTCAGTACAGCAGCGTTGTTAAGTTGAAGTCCAGAGTTTGCAGTACCAACAGTAAGAGTTTCAGCAGTAGAATCTACCTTAAAGAATGGAGCAGCATTACCAATAGTACTATCAGCAATGATATCACCTGCAGTTTGTATACTGGTTGCAGAGAATACATGCTTTTGTACAGTATCATGAGTAATACTAATTTCGTGAGCAGCTGATCTGTAGAAACCAGTAGTAGTATCTGCGGATGAGTAAATTGTAGGAGCGGCCGCAGTACCATTCTGGAATCCAAACTTACCATTTAAGATGTGGTTGTCTAGACCATTAGCTGTAATATTATCTGTGAAGGTTGATATACCAGTAACACCAAAGGTTCCACCAACAGTAGCGTTGGTTCCAATGGTCGCATTACCAGTAAAGTTTGCATTTACAGATGTAACAGTATTATTGGAAATGGTAGTATTGGTAGCATCACCGATACCGATTGTTAAATCACCTGTATTTGAGAATGAATATTTGTCTGATGTTAATGAACCATCACCAGATATGGTTGTAATACCTTTAGTGTCAATAGTATTCGCTTGGAATGCGAAACCACTACCACCATCCCCCATACCTTGAAACTGCAATTCATCAAATACTAAGGTTTGGCCAGGGAAGAAACCTGCTCCACCACCACCTGTGGCTACAGCAGCAGTATCAACATAACCTGCTTTGGTTACGTTAAATACGAATCCAGAACCACCTTGGTTACCAAGGTCAGCATCAGCAGCAGATAGTTGATCACCAACTTGATATCCTGATCCAGATGCTTGAATGTTAGTTACACTAAAGACACCAGTGTTATCACCAGTGATTGTGTATAAGAAACCAACAGTGTCACCAATAAGAGAAGTACTTGTTACTCTAAGTTCGTCACCTACTTTATAGTCAGAACCTTGCATACCTACTGCAAAGTCTGCTACTGTAACCACACCACCTGCAACGGTGATATCCATCTGTGCCCCATGACCGTATTCACCTGCAGTACCTGCAGTAATGTTAATGAAGGCATTTTGCGACATGACACGACCATGTACTGAACACTCGTAGTATGCAGTATTTCCTATAGTCGCAGAAGGTTTAACAACGATATCAACAAATGATCCTGCTTGACCTGCAGATCCATATGTTACTGTTTGGAATTCAGTAGTAGCAGCATTAGATGTACCATCTAAAACAAATGGATGACCTGCGTTACTAGAGTCCGACATATCAAAACGATATGTATTACCACGAACCATAGTAAGACTTGGTGCTTCAACTGCACCAGATCCAGTGTTAATGAAAAATCTTCCTCTTGATTGGGGAGTACCACTAGTGGTTAAACTACCACCACTAGAGAAGTTAACTACTTCGTTATCTTGGAATGTACCTGAAGTGATTGGATCGTTCAGGAATACAAAACTGTCAATACCTGCAGCAGCAGAACCAACATAACTTACGACACCAACAGCACCAGATGTTGCACCTGTGGCAGTATCGCCAACGTTTATGGTTCCTGTATGACCACTAACAGTAGATGCCATCTCTATTTTCTGCTGTGTGGTAACTGTCCATGTTGCAGCAGGGTTATTATTAACCATGTCGATCTGCATGTATTCACCATTAGTACCACCAGATCCAGCTGTAATAGTACCAAATAAACCTTGAACCGTTAGGTCAGCAGCAGCACCTGTACCATTTCCACCAGTTAGTGCAACCTGTTGATAAGTACCTGCAGCATATCCAGATCCACCAGCAGATATATTACCACCAACGGGTAACACTGTAAGTGCTATCGTAGCACCTGTACCAGATCCACCAGAAACAACAACGGTAGGAACTGCATCATATCCTTCACCACCTTGTGATATCTCAATTGCTGAGACTTGTCCTAATTCTGTGTCTAGAGTAGCAGTAGCAACAGCATCGTTAGTTGCGTTACCGCCAGTAAAACTTATATTTGGTGTTGAGGAGTATCCATAACCACCACTGTTTAGAGTAATCGAAGCAATAGCATAAGTTAAGTTTGCAACACTTGCAGCACCACCAGATCCCACAGGGTCAGTCTGAGCAGCTGCAATAGTCAGAGTTGGAATAGATGGGTATATACCATCACCTGTAGTGGTGATTGTAGCAATCGGAGCACCAAGTGTAATTGTATAGTTCGCAGCTGTGACTCCTGGATTGGTATCCTCATCCATAGTAAGAGTTGGAGAAGCACCGACTGTATATCCTGAACCTGCGTCAGCAATAGCAACAGCAGTAATAGCACCAGCAGATACAGTTACAGCACCTGCTTGAGCAGTTACACCCCTAATGATGTGCATTTCTTGCCCACTAGTTGCACTTAGAGTAATCGGAGTACCACCTGAAGTTGCAGCAAGTTGAAGAGTGTTAGTTGTTGTGTTCCTATTTACGACGTAATATGTTGTACCACTTGTAAGGTTAGTTAAGTTTGGATTGGCATTATTGTCATAAACAACTCTATCTCCATTAGAGAAGGTTGTCTGAGTAAATGTAATTGCATTATTGGCAATAGCAGTATTAGCATCAAATTCTCTATTAGGAGGTGCAGTAAATGTTCCTGTTGGTGAAGTATATCCAGAACCACCACCCCCACCAGGAATAGCAATTATTGCTACCTTACCACCTTGTTCTAGAGAAACTAAGAAGGTTGTAACACCTGATGATGGAGATATGCTAGTAGTAATGCCTGGTGATGCGGTATATAATGTTCCTGGATTAGTAACGGTAACAGTACCAATCGCACCATCAGTTGCTAGGACTGCGGTTGCACTAGCAATTAGATCTGGGTTTGATAGAGTTGCAGCACTGTATGAACCAGGTGTATATCCAGAACCTTCGTTGGTGATTGTAATACCAGTGGTTTCGTTAAGAGATTTCTTGTTAACACCAAAGTTCTTATTAGAGAAGATACCAAAAGAAGAGAAACCTGCTTGTGCGTAAGTA
>Ga0207993_1000302_pt1 | contig 19915 bp, 31 predicted proteins | sample ETN01SmetaG_2_FD_185791 | JGI IMG/M metagenome (GOLD analysis project Ga0207993, IMG submission 185791) | Marine microbial and viral communities from oxygen minimum zone, Eastern Pacific Ocean - ETNP2014F12-01SV265 (SPAdes) (version 2) | ecosystem: Environmental > Aquatic > Marine > Oceanic ...
ATCAAGAGGCAGCAACAGAAACAGAGGGCGACCGCCAACAGTCCTACGATCATGATGGCTTTACTCATGATGAGTTATATATATTACTTACAACATATATATTTTTATCACAAAACTAATTTAATTCTGCAATGGAATGTTACAATCACTCACGCTGATCTCGAACGTGTCGGGATAGGTGTCACTCCCCTCCCAATTATTTTTACTGACGGTGCTCGGACATCCAGTACCATCAAATTTCATAGTGTGACTTTTCGGTCCCCCACCTGATGAGCCGATAGGTACGAGCGTATCGCCGCACTTGAATCTCAAATTCATGCCCCATCCGTGAGCCGAATTCCCCGTGTCGGTACGCGTCGCGGTGACTTGTCTGCTACAATTTCTCGCTTCGGCGACGTTCGCACCTTCTGGTTCATCTTCCGCGCCGTCAACTCCACTCGAATCACTCGAATCACTCGAATCACTCGAACCACTCGAACCACTCGAACCACTCGAACGACTCGAACCACTCGAACCACTCGAACCACTCGAACCACTCGAACCACTCGAACCACTCGAACCACTCGCGGGCGCGGGCGCGGGTGAGGGACCACTAAAGGCATACACCCCGCCACCCATCAAGAGGCAGCAACAGAAACAGAGGGCGACCGCCAACAGTCCTACGATCATGATGGCTTTACTCATGATGAGTTATATATAGATTACAATATTATTATTTCACATGACGAGTGTCCAAGTATCGGTGAGGTCGGATGATAATGAGGTGCCCCTCCCTAGACGAAGGTCAGGGCACAGCACCTGAAGACACTGTTCGACCTGTACTGGATCTATGTCGTCGGGAAAAATTACCGCTTTGCATTGGCTCTGGTTTTCAAGGAGTGGCAAAGATTTGAACCCATCCGGTCCACCGAATTCGGTCACTTTGGTCTTGATGTGTTCGAAGGTGTTGTGAAAGACGATGAGGCGTTTATCACTCATGTTGACGGCGAGTGAATTTTCCGGACCCAGTGACTGGTCAAAGTGCTCGGAAAGACGCGTCCGAGACACCTTCGCCTCGGGCACCTGTTGTCTCCATCTCCAATATCGACGCATCGCATTTTCGAACGCTCGACGCTCCTCCGATTTCGGATCGAGTTCACGGTCCGGGTAGTGGTCGTACTCCTCAGGTCTCGGTCGTCTCATGGCGTGTCTCGTTATGAGGACCGTCCGTGGACAACACACACATCGAGGTCCTAGAGTATTTTGAAATTTCAAAAGTATAGTAATGATCACTCGAAAAAGAGGGGTCTACGTCAAGAATGGTGTGAAATTGCCTGAACCAGAACAAACTCGGTGTCAACGGTTGGGTATCCCACCCGCGTACACGAACGTCGCCGTGTACCCGAAAAGTGCCAAACTCCAGGCGACCGCCGTGGACGGGCAAGGGAAAACGCACTACTACTACCACGAGAAATACCTCGACGCTCAGCGCAAGAAACGCAAGGCTCGTGCCTCGGACATCGATTTTTCAAAAATCAAATCCGCCACGGGAAGGATTCTGTCTCAAGGCGCGCACCCGTCGTGGGACGACGCCCTCGCCCTTCGCATGATCGCGTCTGGGTACCTTCGCTCGGGTGTCGCCGAACGCGAGACCGGTGCCCTGGGTGCGTTCAGTCTCGAACGCAAACACGTGAAACTGCGAAGCGACGGTGAGACGGTCGTCTTCGATTTTCCTGCCAAATCTGGGCAACGCCGACTCTTCGAGGCGCGCGATCGGGTGTTACACGGTGCCCTTTCGAAACGTCGATCTGGGTTACTGGTTGGGAAGGCAAAGTATGAGAGGGTTCGAGACCTTCTCCGAAAAATCGTCGGAAATAAAGACATTCAATTAAAAGATATTCGGACAGCCGGTAGCATGCAACTCTTCCAGAGGCACCTTCGCGAATCGAAGGGTGACGAGACGCTCGCCCGGAAGGTCACGGCGGAGACTATAGGGCACACGCCGGCTGTGTCGAAGAAATTCTATCTGCTGTAGACGCACCGTAACTGTCGAGTGCGCGACTCGCGTCCGTGTACAGCCTGTTCAGGCGTCTATTGACCAGTAGGCACTCATGGCTTTTCAAACAAAGATCCCCTTGGAGTTTGTGCGCCATGACGTGTGGGCACGCCCTACAGAAGGCGGTGATCAACTTGACGGCGTGTTTGCGTGAGTCACTGGTCATCTCTATGATCTTTCGACACCTGTCGTACGTGTGCGCGTCTACTTCCTGGTCCAAGATCTCCATCAAAGAGCGCCACATGTCTTCACCGGCGAGTTCGGCGAATGGGCGAAAGACGTGGTTGCGATGCTTCTCGCCAGCCTCGTACAACTTGCGCGCGTCCGCCTCGAACATGTGATAACGCTGCTGGGTCCTGTACATCTCTTTCTCGAGGACGCGGAGTTCTTCCTTGTGATCTTCTATCTGCTTGTGTACGTAGTCCATGGTCACGCGTGCGTCGGATTGTGAGGGGCATCTGGGTTAAAGACTACCCATGTACTATGGGTACAACAAAACAAGAAACAATGTCTCTCACAATCACTCCAGCCTCTGAATTCAATGCCGATAATATCGAGTTTTCCGCGATGCGTAAGGGCAAGATGGGAAACAAGACGGTGTACATCAACACGAGCGACAGCAAGAAACTCTACGTCCAACTCCCTTTCATGCGCGCACCGTACGGGCTCTCCGCATACACGGATGAGTCCACGGGAAGGACGAGTTATTCACTCGACTTATCCTTCGACTCCGACAACACCGAGGCGATGGAATTGATGCAGCGATTGGAAGAACTCGACAGCAAAATCCTCGACATCGCCGCGGAGAACTCCGAGCAGTGGTTGGGTAAAAAGTTCCACCGGGACGTCTTGGCGCAAGCACTCTACAAGCCGCTCATTCGAGTCGCCAAGGATCCGCAATACCCGAACACGTTCAAGGCGAAAATCATGTGCAAACCGGACGGCTCGTTCGTCCCGGAGGTGTACAATTTCCAACGAGAACAGGTCGACCTTGACACGCTCCAAAAGGGTCAGCGATGCTGCGCGATCGTCAATTTCGCCAGCCTCTGGTTCATCGATTCCAAGTTTGGATGCACCGTTCGCCTGTCCCAACTCCTCTTGGACAGAAGCGAAAAATTACAATCGTTCGCGTTCGTCGGGTTGGAACTCCCGGAGGCGGCACCTGCCACCGACGCGGCGTCCGAAGAAGAGGATGACATCGACGAAGGGGTCGAAGAAGAATAAATATCTTACACAAATGTAATGAAGATCACTATCAGTCGACGTACAATCGTCATCGCCCTCATCGCCATCGCCATCGTGTATTCATTGAATGTCTTGCGCGCCCGCGCGTCCGCCGGTGCGGGCGATAAGAAGAAGGTGTGGACCGTTTACGGGACCATGTCATGTGGATGGACTCGTAAGCAGTTAGAGAATCTTAAGAGCAAGAATGTGCCCCATAAATTCGTCGATTGCGAGAAGGGTGGATGTGACGGTAAGAACGCGTTCCCGACGCTCGTCAGCCCGAGTGGTGAAGAACTCGTCGGGTACACTGAATTCTAAATTTAGCACCCTCGGAGGATGCACAGGCTCAGGCTGAGCAAGAACGCGTCACCGAGCGTGTCAATTTGCTTGAACACCGTGATGTGCTTCGCCAAGGATTGGTTCCAGAGAAGGCGAAGGAGGAAGGTAGAGATGAGGATGACGAGGATCGCCATCAGGATCTCCTGAACCATTTCGGAGCGAGACTTGGAGCGGGCGATGTCACGGATCATGTTGATTTATTATACTAGTACATAATAAATCAAGATGGTTAAGGAACTCCCCCTGAGTGGGTCGGAGAGAACTTTCAATGAGAAGGGTCCTTTCGGACGCAAGGGTGCCGTCGTTGGAAATAATTGTTACGCGTACGCCTTCGGCGACGTGGAACGAGGACGCCTGTACAAGAGTGTGCCCGGTGAACGCTCTGGGAAAACGTGGGGCAATCACCCGTACACGCACTGTAGGGGGGTCACCAAACGCGTGCTCAGTGACAACCCGAAGACCGTGTATCGATGCAAAGACGCGAACAAGGCGTGCAAGCGCGGCTACTACAAAGTCATGCTCTTCGTCGCCCCGGCGCGTCCGTCGGATTGGATCAAGCAGGGTGATTTCCACTGGTACCGCCAAGACAAGGCGTGCAAGTACAAGATGAAGGAAGGGGACACGACCACCTCCATCGCACGTTTCTTCAAGGTGTCCCCTGAAAAAATCAAGGCGGCGTTACGTCGCGCGCGTCTGCGAACGCCGATGAAGGGTCGGGTCATCACGTTCCCGTGTAACATGTGGAGTCACAAGAGAGGCTGGGCGACCGGACCCCTTTACGTCGACGCCAAGGGTGCGGTCATCAAGGATCCTCGCAAGGCGTCTCGCGCGTACGAGTCCTTGGACTACAAGACGTACTGTGATTCATTCTGTGTCAAACGTACTGGGGTCAAAGTCGGTCATACTCATCCCAAGGTCCTCAAAAAGAGAATCTAAATCTATGGGCTCCATGTCGAGTTGTAATTCGAACACGTCGAACACGCTGAGGAGTGAATTGTTGCTCAACTCGACCGTGTTACTCGCGCCCGTGATGTTGTTCTGAACCGTCACGTGCACGGTGTAATTTTTAGCATTGTACACACGCCGACATATGGGACACGTATTCTTCCCTTGTTCTTCCCATCGGGTGAGGCACGTCTTGTGAAAGAGGTGTCCACAACGGATGGCGGTGGTTCCTCGAGTCTCCCTCACGGGATTGAGGCATATCCCACAGGTGTCCACCATCCTTAGGGAACCCTGGGAAAATTTAATCAGTACATGTTGCGCAGATCCATGAGAGGCTTGTCGCACGACAGGCACGGACCCTTACCCTGGACCTTCTCTTGAACGTCGTTCAAGAGCCTCGGACCATTGTTTTGCAAAAACTGACGGTAGGCGTAATTGTCTTCCATGCGAATGTTCGCTTGTTGCATGATGTAGTTGTTGACGAGTTGGGACGAACTGTTGAGGGAGAAGCATCGTCCGTCGGCCATGCCCAAACGTTGGCTCATGATGGTATATATTACAACTAGTGAGAGAAATTTATTTCCCTGTTCTCCGTCGTGAGACACCAAGATTTATGACCCTGGCGTCTCAGGATTGGAAGAAGATCGTCGATGCGAAAGCCGAGATATTTCGTGTCAAACTTTTGAACGACGTCGTAGGGCGAACAAAGCACGCGACCGGACGTGTATTCGTGAAGGGTCCTCACGACCAGGTTGTACGCGTACGCTATCTCCTTGTACGTCTGTGCGCCGGTGATGATGATGTTCCCTGTGTTGAAGATGGACGTCGTCACCTGTTTCATGTCGTACGACGGGCGAAACTTTATTTTCACGGCACTGTAGTCACCCGGTTCGAAATGCGTCTCCGCGAAGACGCTCGGGTATTCCTTGAAACACTTTTCAACCTCGAGCAGGTTGAGTTTGTAATTCATGGTGAAACTCGAATTGATCATGACGATTTGGAAATTTTCGTCTGTAGGCTGGGTGGGCACCCCCGTGATTTTTTCAAAAAGCACGTTGATCTGTTTCACACAGCGCTGGCAGTCGACCACGTCCGTGCACCCGGTCACGTGGACCGTGCCGTTCTTGAACAACTTGACGCTCCGTCGACTAAACCCATCCCTGTTCTCGAGCGTCACTTGGTTGTAGAATTTCGTGTTCCCCAGTCGCCATTCGTACGCGAGCGGACCGTCTCCGAGGGACATTCTGATCGACGGGACGGCTTCAAACACTTTCCTGAACCGGTCGACGTCCGTCGTCCGCGAGCGCTTACAGATCATCGTGATGGTGGTGATCTTGAGCCACGATGGTGGTATCTTCGTCTCATCGAACGATGCTCTGAACTCTTCGAGCGTCAGGAGGAAGGAGAAGGACGTGTTCTGCACGGTGTGGTACCTCATGCGGCGCGGTGTGTGGTTAAAGAAAATATCCCAATGCTAATTTAAAATGACGGCGTTCGTCCGGTCGGCTCGGTACATACACGATGTCGAATCACGACTCGATTACGTGGAAATCTCATATACGAGACACGATACCGACTATATCGAATATTTACAGACCCGACCGATCGGGGACTGGATCGAACTGTGCTCGCTTCGACGAAACATGTCATACGAAAAGTTTCTCGATTGTATGGTCGAGAAGACGATCGAGGTCAGACAGCGCATCGTGCAGATGACCCTTCGAACGCTCATGGACCAAAAGGGGGACGACCCGCGAATCATCATCCGGGCGCTCCACTCGACGAAAGTTCTCGATCGCTCGTTCACACCTCCCTACGTCAACGTCGATTCGCCATGGCAGATGGACCTCGCGAAACACATATGTGACGATGTATTTCACGACCTCATCGAGGAGTGCATGGACGAACACGCGCTTGAAAAATTGTATCTCATATTGAGACTTTTATTGCAATAAATAAATGATAAAAATAAATAATAAAACAGCCATGAGGATTCGCGTCTTATTGTAACGCACCACCGCGGTGGTGATGGCGACGCGCGGACTCGGTTTGACTTTCTTCGTTCCGCACCTCTTCTGAACGTACCCGGTGTGACCTTCGTCGATCTTTCTGTCCGGGTAGTGCGGTCGGTTCGCCGGACAGTTGGGGATCTTCTCCGTGCAGAAATCGATCGTGCGATCGCCCGCGGTGCGAGACACGTTGCACGCGATGCTCGAGCCGTCGGGCTTCAACACGCCGTGATCCTCGTCCAACATCTTGGTGAAATCCGCGAAATCACCTGCGCGTCGAACACCCCCGGGAGGGAACGTGACGAACGGATTCAACCGATCCATTGAGTTTTTGTCGTTCCCCATCACGAAACTCATGATGGTTCTGTGTTACTGTAGACTCACATATTTTTTGGTGTTGAGTTTTTTACGATGCTGCTGCCAACTCAGGTCGAGATCCAAGTTTAACATTCCAGCGATTTGAAATAAATAACTCAACACGTCAGTCATCTCCATCATGAGATCCTGTCCGCGCTCCTTCTTCAGCCCGGTTTTCTTGAACGTGTTCGTCGCTTGGCGTATCGCCGACGCGAGTTCCCCTATCTCTTCCGTCAGGAGGAGCCAGACCGTACTGATGTCCGCCTTGTCCCATCCTTTCACCCGACACAACTCTTGCGTCTCTCGCTTGTAATGGTTCAACATGTATACAAGTTGTAGATACCCTTTAATTGATACCAATCTTGTCGTTGTAGTCCATCTTTTTCCCGTGCGTGCTGGTATTGACCGGTCGGGCGATCGGTTCGGCGGCGGTTTCGATGTCCTTGATGTAGTGCAAATATTGAGCGACACCCGACTTGATCTGCGTGACCGCGTTGTTGATCACAATCGTGTTCATCGCACGCACCTGTTCGTGAATGTTGTTGAAATGGTCGCCCTCGTTCAGTACGAACACCGAACGCATGAGGGCGTACACGTCCTCGTCCTTTTGGTAATCGATCGCCAGACCATGGCGACGCTTGAACGTCTCGCGAATCGCACGCTGCACGAGACCTCGGTTGAATTCCGAAAAGTACAATTGATTCAGGGGGGTCGGCGCCTGCTTGAGACTGTTGGCGTCCATGCTCTCCTTTACTAGTCACCACTAAAAAAAATTGTTGGTATCTTTCAAACAAGACCATGGTTGACATGAGCGATTTCGATTCGTTCAAGTCCAAGCCCGCGCACGTGGATTTCGGTCCCAAGTGCCAAGCCCCGGCGTGCTTTGTCGGGAGTTACGCGCCTGTGTCCAAGCCGGGGATCCAGGGCGATTTCTACAACAACACGTACCTCCTCTCCCCGACTCGTAAGTTCGAGACCGTGGGTGCCGTGCCGGTTCGATCGGGCGATGTTCGCATGGAGTGTAAAAAGTGAGACACTTAAAAAATCAGACGTAGTGTAGAACAGCAAAGCGAAAAAATGAAGGTGATCAAAAGAAACGGTCGTGTTGAAGATTGTCGCTTCGATAAGGTCGTGCAGAGGATCAAACCACTCACCGATGGTTTGTCGCCGTCAGTCGACAGCCAGGTCGTCGCTCAACAGGTGTTCTCGTCCATGTACGACGGGATTCACACCCGAGAGATCGACGACCTGAGCGCGGAGACGTGCATCGCCCTCTTCACGACCGATCCAGATTACGAATTACTCGCGGCGAGGATCGTCGCCAGTAACATTCAGAAGACAGCACCCAACAACTTCAACACCGCCATGAAAAAATTAAAAGCCGCCGGCGTCGTGACCGAGGAGGTCGTCAAGGTGTCGGCACTCGTCAAGGACAAAATCGTGAAGGACAGGGACAACGATTTCACCTTCTTCGGTCTGAAGACGCTGCAGCGAGGGTACCTGACCAAGGTCGACGACATCGTTCTGGAGACACCCCAGTACATGTTCATGCGAGTCGCCATCGGCATACACGGCGAGGACGTGGACAGCGTGTTGCAAACGTACGAAGACCTCAGTCGACACAAGTACATTCACGCCACGCCCACCCTCTTCAACGCCGGGACGAATCACTCACAGATGTCGAGTTGCTTCCTCGTGGCAAATAAGGCAGATAGCATCGACGGAATTTTTGACACGATACACGACTGCGCCTCCATCAGTAAGTGGGCTGGAGGCATCGGCTTGCACATCCACGACGTTCGCGCGCGAGGGTCGAAGATTCGAGGCACGAACGGCGCCTCGGACGGCATCGTTCCAATGCTTCGCGTGTTGAACAACGTCGCTCGCTACGTGAACCAGGGGGGCGGCAAACGCAAGGGGAGCATCGCCATCTACCTCGAACCGTGGCACGCGGACGTGTTTGAGTTTTTGGACCTCAGACTGAACACGGGTGACGAAGAGATGCGCTGTAGAGACCTGTTCACCGCGCTCTGGATACCCGATGAATTCATGCGCAGAGTGCAGAGCGACGGAGACTGGACGCTCATGTGCCCCGACGAGTGTCCGGGGATGTCCGACGTACACGGGGAAGCGTTCGATGAATTATACAGAAAATACGAGTCCGAGGGACGAGGGAAGAAGACCGTGCGCGCGCAGGAGTTGTGGCGAGCGATCCTCCGCTCACAGATCGAGACCGGCACGCCGTACATGTTGTACAAGGATGCGATGCAAAAGAGCAACCAGAAACACTTGGGTGTCATAAAGAGCAGCAATCTGTGCTGTGAAATCGCCGAGTACACGTCCCCGGACGAAACCGCGGTGTGTAACTTGGCGTCCGTGGCTTTGCCGAAATATGTGGTGTCGGGAAAGTTCGATTACGATGAACTGCATCGGGTGACGAAACAGATCGTCCGAAACTTGGATCGAGTCATCACGAGAAATTTCTACCCGGTCGAATCCGCGCGGAACAGTAACATGCGCCACCGACCGATCGGGTTGGGTGTGCAGGGACTGGCGGACGTGTTTCAGATGATGGACTTATCGTTCGACTGCGAGGACGCACGTGAGATCAACCGAACGGTATTCGAAACGATGTACCACGCCGCGTTGGAGGCGTCGTGCGAACTCGCGTCCGAGGTGGGCTCGTACGAATCGTTCGAGGGGTCACCGGCGAGCGAGGGCGTGTTACAGTTCGACATGTGGGAGGGTGAGACCAAGTTCAGTGGTAGGTACGATTGGGACGCGATGCGCGAGCGCGTGAAGAAGGGTTTGAGGAACAGTTTGTTGTTGGCGCCGATGCCGACCGCGTCGACCGCCCAAATCTTGGGCAATTGCGAAGCGTTCGAGCCGTACACACAAAACATATATCTCCGTCGGGTATTGGCTGGTGAGTTCACCGTGGTCAACAGACACTTGGTGAGCGACCTGAAGGCGCGCGGGTTGTGGAGCCAAGACATGAAAAACCTGATCATCCGTGCGAACGGATCGATCCAAAACATCGTCGACATCAAGGACGACCACCTGAAGAATAAGTATCGCACGGTGTGGGAGATCCCGCAGCGATCAATCATCGAGATGGCTGCCGACCGCGGTCGGTTCGTCGATCAATCGCAATCGATGAACCTATTCGTGTCCGAACCGAGTTATGGGAAATTGTCGTCGATGCACATGTTCGCGTGGAAGAGTGGGTTGAAGACGGGCATGTATTATCTTCGAACGAAGCCCAAGGCGAACGCGCAAAAATTCACGCTCGACCCGGACCAAAACGAGTGCGTCGCGTGCTCGGCTTAAACGATTCACTTTATTGTAACGAAAGGAGAGACATGTCCTTCATTGGTATCGATGAACGATTGACCATTCACGAATATCGAGGACGCAAGATGGTGTTGTCCGACGGGGACAAGCCCATGCGTTTTCAGATGCCCCGCCTGTACATGCCGTGGGGCGTCAGCGCGTTCACGCCCGAGATTGGTCAGAAGAAATACAACGTCGATTTCAACCTCACGGGGTGGGACGAGGACGGTGGGTTCGTGCAAAAATTTTACAACACCATCAAGTCCATCGAGACCAAGGTCATCGAAGAGGTGGCGAAACAGAGCGTCGCCATCTTCGGCGAGCCGAAGGGTGTGGACGAACTCCGAGGGATGTTCAACTCGAACATCAAGGAGGCGGACAACGGACACGCCCCGAAATTCCGTGTGAAACTCCAAGTCGGCGCGGACGGCTTCGCAAAGTCTGAGATTTTCGACACGAATCGAAACCTCCTGAAGGAAGAAATCAAGGAAGGGGTCTACGGTCGCATGTCGGGGAAGGGGATCGCCGAGGTTGGCTCGGTGTACTTTCTCAACAAGCGATTTGGAATCACGTACAGTATGTATCAATTGCAAGTCTTCGAACCTGAAAGGTTGAAGGGATTTAGTTTCTCTGTCTGACGACGGCTTTGATTGCGAGTATCTTTTTGTAACGCGCGACGACATCCTTCAAAAACGCCCCCTTGATCGGACCACTGAATCGTTCTTGCGGATCCTTCTTCGACGCCAGTCGCGCCATGCGCACGGCTTCTTCCCAATCCTTGTCGATCGCCATTTAATGTTAAACAACATTTTTAGCGACCGAAGATGGACTTGGACGCCGACGCACCGTTCTCACCCTTCTTGAATTGGTTCGGCTTGAGCGCGTCCTTGTTCTTCTTGTACATCGCCTTACCCGCGATGCTCTTCGCCTTGGAGACCCACTTGCCCCACTTGTTTTTGATTTGGCGCACGATGCGACCACCGGAGATCTTGTCGCGTTCGTTCTTGTTCACACCGACGAGTTTGTCACCGTTCGGGAGTTCGCGGGTTTCGCCCTTCTTGAGGTCGACCATGGTTCTGTTATACATTACATGAGAGAAATAATCAGTCGCTAAAATATTCATCCTCTTGGACCTCGACGATCTCGCACGCCTTGGGCTCTTTCGGTTTCCGTGGTCTGGTCTTTTTCGGTGGTGGTGCCTCCAATCCTCCATGTTCCCTGTGGTACAAGACCTTCTTCCAGAACGCATCCATCACGGGAAGGTACTTGGCGAACCACTCTCGGTCGCGCTTCACGTGCGTGACGTCCAATACCTCGGGTTCGGGCCACGTCAGTTCCGTCGGGGCGTACTGGATAAAGTCACACGACTCCAGGTCGAGAATTTCCATGCACAATTGAATCTGAGGGACGTAGTGTTTCGGGACCTCGCCTGGGATAATCTTCCGCATCATAGGGCATTTTATCTCTATGAGTTTCCCACTCTCACTCACCCCGTCCGGTGATCCACCCAACCACTTGTGTTCCGGGTGCGGTACCAGACCAATCTCGTGGACTTTTTCGCCGTAGCGTTCCTCGTAGATTTCTCGAGCGATGTCTTCGTATTTCTCACCCCACCGCGTGGCGTCGTTCCCCGTGAATTTTTCGCCGAGTCCACACTTTTTGAGGAGCAAATCGTGTGGGGTCTGGTAGTGGTTTTCCCCGATAGCCGTCGCGGCGTCGCTCGCCGTCAGCATGTTCCCCCGAAGGGCGAGCCATTCCTCGCTCTTCTGGGCGGCATAGGTGAGGGATATCAGGTACTCACACACGGGATGCATTGCATTATTTATAGAGCGTCCATGCCGTTTAAGTGTTTGGGTAGAAGAACGCTCTCGCCGCGTTTTGCTCCGCCTGTTTCTTCGTCTTCGCCTCGCCCCTCCCTAAGAAATTACCGTCTACGTACGCGTCCACGGTGAACACGGCATTTTCGTGAGCCATCACCCTGTACTCCGGGAGGGATATCTGATGTTGTTGGGTGTATCGCATGAGATGATCCTTCCAGTTATCGTCGTAGTGTATCGTCGACAGATCCACGTACTGGGGGTCGTTGAACAGGCGCAGGATGAACTGTTTCGCGTGAAGCAATCCGAGGTCCAAGTACACCGCACCTATCAAACTTTCCGTGACGTCCTCCAGCAGTTTCGTGTTATTTTGCCACCCCATGGACATACCCTTCTTGTCCATTCGAACCAGGTGTTGGAGACCTAATTTTCTTCCGACACTCGCGAGCATCTCCCCGCGCACGAGTTTCGTTCGGGCTTTGGTGAGAAACCCTTCCATCTGATTCGAGTAGTTGTCGTACAGCCATCGGGTGATGACGAAACCTAAAACGCTGTCGCCTATGAATTCGAGTCGTTCGTAACTTTCGAGGCTGGGGTCTTCCTTGAGGCAAGATTTGTGTGTGAACGCTTGGACGTACAAGCCGAGGTTTTTCGGTTTCGTACCACCAAGGATGTTTTCAATCACCTCACGGGTGATCATATATGTTTAATTACACGATTATTTTTTAACCTTACGCGGTGGTCGCGGGGGCGTCCTTGACGTAATGCTTGGAGAGGTACTTTTGAATGTTCAAGTACGTGATCTCCGCGTTCGGATCCTCGACGGCGAGGAGGGTGCGGAGCGGTTGGTCGAGAACGATTTGTCGACCGTTCGTCGGGTGCTTCAAACCCTTTTCCTTGACGTACCCGGTGATGCGTCGGGTGACCTCGGAACGGGAGATGAGTTCATCCGCGCCGAGACCCAAGAAGGCTTGCATCTCGACGCTCACCTTGAGCGGCTTGTTGAAACCGTTGTTGACCTTACGCTTCTCGCGCTTCTCGCCGGTCGGGTCGTCGATGTGCGCCTGGATGCGTCGGACGAGTTTGGCGAGGAGTTTGAGATCGCTTCGGATCGCGGTGATTTCGGTTTCGATGTTGAATTGTTGTTCGGCAGACATGATCTCGGCTCTTATGTCTTACCTACTTGGACCCTCTTTAAACCATGAACATGGTGGAAAGCACCAACAGGAATATCAGTAGCAATTTCAGGTAGGAGGGAGGTGGTCTATAAAATTCGTGTTTTTTCAGAATTTTGAATGGTTTCGCGGGTTTGCCATCCGGTGGGCACCCCTTGTCGCAGCAGGAGGGATCGCACGCGTACACGTAGTCCTTTCCCTGAGATCCACAAAACTGGTACTCGTCAGGGTAGACAGACTGCTCTCGGGCGTAACACCGACACCCGGAGCAATCCATTTATTATCATGTAACATATTAATGGACACGGAGGTTTACTCCCAGAAGACCGTCGATGAGTTCACCATGAAGAATTTTTTCTTCGGTGACCCGGTCTTGAAGAAACATTACGACACCAACAACGTCGTCGCGTTCAGGAAACGTCTCGTCGCCCGACACGGGAAGGAATCCCTCGAGAAGATGTTGTACGTGTACGTGACGGACACCCTTCGGGACATCATTCTGAAAACCGTCGGCGACCTGACCGCCTTCATGAAACCCATGGCGGACGTCGTCATCAGTGGTGGCGAGGCGTTCAACATGCATTTACCCAGGGACTCTCGCGTGGTGACGAGCGACATCGATACCAAGGTGTGTCCTAGAATTCCATACAACAAGGCGTACTTTGGAAAACTCCAGGGTATCAAACTGATCCTGTGGGACAAACTCGGACGCGTCGCTAAATCCCTCGCACCGAAGATTCAGAAGCGCATGGCGAAGAGAACGAAACTCGCGCGCTTCTTGGGGGTGTCCCTTCCACGCGATGGAGTGCACGTCACGCGCCGATACACGCTCATCAAGAAGAAGAAGGGTGGTAAGAACAACAAACCGAGTGTCGGGGACGTTCTCATCGACGTCGAATTGTTCGCACTCGACCTCAACCTCAGGGTGTTTGACATAGAATCCAAGAAGATCGTCGCCAAGACTTTGGGTGGTCTTCTGGACATGCCACTGATGCGCCCAGGAGAGTTCGGGTACGAGATCGTCGATAATCAAAAGAAGGGGGTGACGTACAAAAACAAAGACACCGGGAGCATCGTGCACGACAGTCGAGTGTACATAGGTGGGAAACGATTCTTACTCGACGATGTGTACGAGATGCAAAAACTCGGGTTGAGACCGGAGAAGGTGGACAAGGACAAAAAGCGCATGACAATCTTGGCGAAACTGGTCGACCCCAAGATGAAGGTGTCCAACTCCAACTCCATCGACGTGATCTACAGGCGAGTGCGACCGAAGGTGCCGCCCCCACCCAGGTCATGGAACGTGCCGAGGATTCGATCGGTGAACCTCGAGGCGGCGTCGAAGGTCAAGGCGAACAGGTATGCAAAATACACCACCCCACCGAGTGCCAAGGTGGTGACGCAAATGTCGCGGGGTGTCGTCGCCCGAAAAGGTCAGAAGGTGCCCGTCGGGTATGAGAAAACGAACGGTGGCATGCGCTTCGACGTTCACACCAAGCGGTGGGTGAAAAATAATTCCAAGGCGTACATCGGGAACCAGTACACGCACAAGAAGACCGCACCGACGAAAGCGAAGAAATCCGTGTACGGGTACAGGGGCAATCGAAACTCGTGGATACCCAGGGCGGTCCTGCGAGGCTCATCCGAAATCCCATTCGTAGGGTTAAAGAATACTCGTGTGAAGAACACATAATCCACCATGTTCTTCAAGCCACCGACGAAGGAAAAAGATGGACTCTACTATGTGAGAGCCTATCAAGACGACAAGAAGAAAGTCTTCTACCAGTTGAACGGGGCGAAAATTACGAGTGCGACGGCGGGCGAACTCGAACTGGACCTCAAGTCCCGGGCGAAGATCGACACCCTCGACGAACAGAACATCCAGGCTGCGATCGAACATTCTCAGGAATGGTTCGGGAAGGATCTCACCGAGGACTATTTGAGAAACGCCTACACGTCACCCAAGGTCATCTCGGTCGAGCGCATTCACCCGACGAAGGTCTTCAGTCCCGATCTCGAGGTTGTTGAATTCGAGACCGCGGCAGCAGGACGCGAGTGCAACGCGATCGTCGAGTTCGCGGGGTTGTATTTCGCTCGGCAATCATTTGGACCTGTGTTCAATATTGTGCAGGTCAAACTCCATGCCACCAAGATTGCCGAATACCCAGAGGAATACGCCTTCGTGGAGGAAGAGGAGCCGACACCAGAGCCCGAGCCCGAACCCACCGAGAGCGAGCCCGCCGTGACCGAACCAGAGGAGGCGACTGACCCCGCGCCGGTCGAGGAAGAATCGGTCGAGGCGGCAACCTAGGAAAAAAATATATTGTAAACTCATATACAATGAAGGGTCTCTCGAAGAACATCGTGATGCTCGCCGCCCTCGCCGTTTTGGTCTACCTCCTCTTCAACATGAAGAGCACGTCGACCTACGCTTCCTTCACCGCGGACGGTCAAGTCGTCGGTCCGAGCCCGTCCCCCGCGCGTGCCGTCCAGTGCTCTGCCGAAGCGGGTACCGGTCTCGCCTCCGCCTTGCTCCCGCGCGAGGTTTCCCAGGATGAAGACTGGGGTCAGTTCGCCCCGTCCGACGTCCTCAAGGGTCAGTCGTTCATGGACCCGCGTGCGCAAATCGGCGTCCCGGAGACCGCCGGTGGTAGTTTGAGAAACGCGAACCAAAGCGTTCGCGCGGAACCGCCGAACAAGAAAGACGTTTTCGTTTGGAACAACTCCACCATCATGCCGGACTTGATGCAACGCCCTCTCATGTAATTGCTTCACTTAAAGAAATCACGGGCTGTTGTACTAGCATATAATGAGCGACACGACCGAGTTATCCAGCAATGTTCAAAAATTGGTTGAACTCTCCAAGCAAATCGCCGAGGCGAGGAAAGACATGAAAGTCTTGGTCGCCGCGGAGAAAAAATTGAAGGAGCAGGTGAAATCGTCTATGGTCTCCCAAGAGATCGACACCATCAACCTCAAGAAGGGGAAGATCAGCGTTAAGAAATCGACTAGGAAATCGAGCATGACGAAGACGAACATCGTCGACGGGCTTCGTAAGTTTTTCAACGGTGATGAGGACACCCTTCAAAAGTGCCTCGCCGTCATCAATGAAAATTTGCCCGTCAAGGAAAGTACGTCTTTGTCCCTGAGCGGTATAAAAGAATCGACGTCAGACTAATGTAATGTACGACTCACATGGTTTGGTCCCAGTATCTATACGAGGGCACCTACGGTCTGGACGTGGACGAACAAATCAGCGACGAGGACTCCACGGATCCATCATTAAATTCCACGGTACACGGTTACTACGACGAATTCAATGATGAATTATGGCTTTTATTCGACCACCTACAAGTGCTCTTGTACGACGGCGTGCTGCGATCGGACATTCAGTTCGACGACTTTGTCGACTTTTGTTTCTACGAAGAGGACGACACCGTGTTCACGGAAGACGAACGACTCGCGTACGTGTGGGACAGACTCAAACGCTTGGACGAATGGGGACTCATGCGTAACAAGAATTTCGGCACATTTTGTTCATATATAAATCTGGACGTATAGCAAATGATCGACGTTACTACTCCAAAGGTTGCCATTCCATCGGCGCTTTTTTTAACCCTCAGCCCGGGGCTCGTTTTACGAACCACGGGCAAATCACTCGCGTTAGGCGACGGGCGTACCGATCGAGCGTCTGTCTTCTTCCACGCCGCCGTCTTCTTTCTCGCCTACAGCGCGATCGCCAAGGCTATGGGGTTGGTTCTCACGAAGACCGATCTCATCGTGACGACCACGCTGTTCATGATCTTGCAGCCAGGTATGCTCCTCACCTTGCCTCCGACAAACATGCCAGGACAAGCGAACATCCACGCGAGCGTCGTCCACACGGTCGTGTACGCGATTATTTTTGCGCTATTGAGGAAGCAATTCAGTTCGTACTACTAAATAAGATGAGGTATCTGTGCATAGGACCCGGGGGGACTGGTATTTTCACCATCGCCGGGTTCTTGAAGAGACACGAATCATCACTCGACGATGTCGAAGAGATCGCCGGGTCTTCCGCGGGTGCCATCATAGGACTGTTCCTGTCACTCGGGTATTCGATGGATCACATAGTGGACTTACTGTTATCGGCGGACATGCAGAAATTCGTGAAAGTAGACGTCAAGTCTTTTTTCACAAACTTTGGGTTTGTCGACACCACCCCCATACGCGAGGAGTTCGTGCGATTGTGTGATTGTGACCCGACTTTCGCACAGTTGGATAAAAAGTTTTACGTCTCCGCATTTTGTCTGAACACTGGCGAAACGGTGTATTTTTCCCGCGACACTCACCCAGACATGAAAGTCATAGACGCCGTGTTGATGTCGATGAGTGTGCCGTTGATATTTTCAACCAGTCGATTCGAGGGGTACACGTACACCGACGGAGGCACGATCGAGGCGTTCCCGGTGACTCCATTTTTAGGTAAGAAACCCCATGAGGTTTTGTGTATTAAATTGAAATCGACCAAGAAATACCAAGAAGAGATTCGGAACCACATCCAGTTCTTGGAAGCACTCCTTCGGTCGACGCTGAACAACAGACGCGCTGACACAGTAGAGAACATGCGCGTGGTAGAACTCGACGTGGGTGAACTTAACGTCTTCGATTTCTCTATAGATTTGGAGACCAAGGGGAAACTGTACACGAAGGGTTACGATCATTGTTAATAATTTTTTTGCCGTGTAATACTATACTTATGGTTGTATGTGATCCGGGTTCCAGTCTACAGGATCTTAGACAACTCGTCAAACAGGACACGGGCATATCCGTGTCCTCTCTCACGAAAGAAGACATATGCGACGCGTATGCATCCATGGGTTCGGGGCTCGTCCTCCCTCCCATGCGCATGTCGAGGGATGGTTCGTATCTCATCGACGTGGCTTCACCCCTCGAGGTGAAGGACTACAAGGTGCTCTTCAAAAAATCATCAACCATGAGCGAACTGAAATCGGTCGCCAGGAAGGTGAAGGCTGTCATCGTCGAAGGTGCGAAGAAGACCGACGTCGTGAGGGCGATCAAAAATCGCCTCAACCGACTGAACGTCGCCGAACCGGTGCAGTTACGGTCACGTTCGAAGACGAAGAAGACGAAGAAGGCGCCATCCGTCCCGGTCAACTCCAATAACGTGGTCAACACGAAGGAGATGGTCGTGAACACGACGGAAAATGCGATTCGACGCAACAACAAGAACATGAACCAAAAGGTGACGAACCGGAACGCCACACCGAGGTCGAACATGAACCAAAAGGTGACGAACCGGAACGCCACATTGAGGTCGAACATGAACCAAAAGATGACGAACCGGAACGCCACATTGAGGTCCAACATGAACCAAAAGATGACGAACCGGAACGCCACACTGAGGTCCAACATGAACCAAAAGGTGACGAACCGGAACGCCACACTGAGGTCGAACATGTCCTCGGCGTTGCAAAGCCAAAACCAAAAGGCTCTGTCCGCGATCGCCACGGCGAAGGCGAACGTCACCCAACAGATTGCAAGCATCGAACAGAATCGTCAGGTGCAGGTGCAAAACTCGAGGGCGCGACAAAACGCCCTGGCACAGGAACAGAGGGTGTTGAAGGAACAACTCAGGAATGCGAACACGGTGATCGCACAACAAAAGGCACAACAGGCACTCAACCTGGTCTCATTCAAGAAGGAACTCGAATCCAATTTCGAGAAGAGGCAAAAGAATGCGTTGGCGACGATCCAAATGCAAAAGAACGTCGCCGCGAAAAAGGTCATCAACGCCAACACGGATCTGGAGAAGATGAAGGCGAAGCAGGAATTGGAATTCCAAGAGCGACTCCTCAAGATGAAACTCCAAGAGAAGACGTTCCTTGACCAGCGCCTGAACGGCATGCTCAACCTCACCGAGAAGGAGAAGAACGATTTCAAAAAGATGTACGAGACGTCGTCACTGGATGAGGTCATTCAAAAAGCCTCCGAACTCAACGAACAGAAGGGGTTGAACAAAAAAGTCACCGAAGCGGCGGTCGCGAACGCCAAGCAAGAAGCGGTGAACGCGAAGGCGAAGGAGAACGCGGCGAAGAAGGAGGCGCAGAACGCCAAGAACGCCCAGCGAACAGCCGAACAAGCCGTGAAGAACGCACAGACCGCGGCACAGATCAAGGCGGCGCAGAACGAGGCGAACGCCGCCCGAAAGCGCGCGGAGAACGCCGAACGCAAGGTCAGCGCCGCTCAAAAGGAGAAAGTCATGAATTCGAACGCACTCGTTGCACAGTTGACAGCGGTGATCCAAGAGACGAAGAAGGTCCCGGTGTCGACGAACAACGCGCAAGCGCAAAAGATGAAGAATGACCAGATCACCAAGTTGCAGGCACAATTGGAGAACGCCAAGAAAGCACAGAACGCGGCGAAGAAGAACGCGAACGAGCGGGTCAGCGCCGCGAACGCTGCCAAGGCGAAGGCAGTGAGCAATGCGAACGCGGCGAAGAAGAACGCGAACGAGCGGGTCAGCGCTGCGAACGCTGCCAAGGCGAAGGCGGTGAGCAATGCGAACGTGGCGAAGAAGAACGCGAACGCGCGGGTCAGCGCCGCGAACGCTGCCAAGGCGAAGGCGGTGAGCAATGCGAACGCGGCGAAGAAGAACGCGAACGAGCGGGTCAGCGCCGC
>Ga0207993_1000304_pt1 | contig 19873 bp, 20 predicted proteins | sample ETN01SmetaG_2_FD_185791 | JGI IMG/M metagenome (GOLD analysis project Ga0207993, IMG submission 185791) | Marine microbial and viral communities from oxygen minimum zone, Eastern Pacific Ocean - ETNP2014F12-01SV265 (SPAdes) (version 2) | ecosystem: Environmental > Aquatic > Marine > Oceanic ...
TGGTTAATGAGGTACAGGAGGTTTACCGATTACAAGGTGTAAAAATTAATGATAAACACTTTGAAGTAGTTGTAAGGCAGATGATGAGAAAAGTAAAAATTCAAGATTCAGGAGATACTATATTCTTACAAGATCAGCTTGTACATAAATCTGATTTTATTGACGAAAATGATAGTATTTATGGAAAGAAGATTGTTGAGGATGCTGGAGATTCAGAAAATTACAAAGTAGGTCAAATAATTTCTTCTAGGGACTTTAGAGATGAAAATTCAATTCTTAAAAGAGAATTAATCGACTTTTATGAAACACAAAAAGAGAGAAATTATACAATTTCTATTAGTTTAGACAATCTTGCTGCTCAATATATAAGAGAGGCTCTTGAAGGCTTTGCAATAAGATTCAGCTACAACCTTGATGAAGGCGATGTTTATGGAGATAGAGTCTTATATAAATATGATTTTAATAAGGAATACTATTTGTCAGATAAGTTTTACGGACATTTATCAACACTAAGTTATCCTGCAAACAATTATCGTAGATTATTGATTACAGCAAAAACATCTATAGAAGACATAAAAACCCTGATCCAAAAAGAAATTTCAGAAAGTTAAAAATTTAATAATAATGATGGATTAAATTTTAATAACTTTGAAACACACATTTGAGAAACTCATTTTTGCGTTGAATAAAAAAAATTACATAACTGATCTAATCATAATTTCATTGATGATTTCGCTTCTCTCTTGTGCACCATCAGATGAGCGAAATGAGCTGAGATATCAGCAGCTAATTTCTCTTACAAATTCATCAGTAAAACCTGTTTCAAACAATTTTTTTCTGCCTATTGAAGAATATAAAAGCGAATTACATCTATTTTCAGGTGTCATAGAGGTGCCTGAGCACCCTATGATGAGCAATCCAGAAAAAATACTACCTATAGATATCAATGAAAAGAAAACACAACTTTTCCCCAGTGTCTCATTGGGGTTCATTTCAAACAATGGGTATTTGATACCAATTGAGCGCGATATAATTATCCCCGAGGATACAAATAGTTATTGGCAAATCCAAATTTCACCAGGTCGTGTTTGGTCAGAAAAGGGCGACAATGACATGTCTCGTGCTTCTTTTCCTTTCTTATTAACGAGCATTATTGAAAACGAGTCATACAACGGCATTGCTACTTTTTTGTACGATGATGATTCAATCTCAACGCTTCGATATCAGATTGTGAGTCAACTTTCTCCTTTTGTTGTTCAAACGCACTTTACTGCCACTGGACAAACAGAAGCAACCTATCAACGCAAAAGATTTGATCACATAAAAGTGATTCAGAATTTTGAGAGAGAGTTAACATCAAAGCTCCAGTGGCGTGATTGGAAAGAACTTGAACAAGCTTATGGAAAAGAAGTTTTTGAAAATTTTGACTCAGGCATTGATCCGACAATGACGTTGACCAGTGGGCTTGTCATAGATGGAGAAGTTTATGTGCGTTCTATGAATACTCCCTTTGGTCCGTACCCTTATCCTCATGAAATGCGACATGGGGTCTGGTCGGTAACTAAAACCATGGCTGGCATGTTGACTCTAATGAGAATGGCTCAGAAATACGGTTACGAAATTCTTGATTACAAGATTGTCGATTACCTTAATATCAATGCAGATCATGATGGATGGAAAGATGTGACATTTCGAAATGTGTTTAGTATGGCCACCGGAATAGGTACTGGATCACATAATGTTACTCCAAATCATATTGGTGTTGGGGATGCGAGTCGTCCTGCAAATAACGCGGGTTTTGATGATTACATGGCGTGGTATTTTGCACCTACATTGGAAGATAAACTCAATGAAATTTATAAAATTCCAAGTTACCCCTGGGGACCAGGAGAGCATGCTCGTTATAGGGATCGCGATATTTTTATTGGTGCAGCGGCATTGGAGGCTTTGTTTCGCGAGAAAGAGGGTGATCATGCCGATTTATGGCAAATGATGGTCGAAGAGGTCTATCGACCCATTGGCATTCATCATATCTCGATGACACACACTCGGGAATCCAATGAGCGTGGCACTCCTATATTGGCATGGGGAATTTATGTTTCCATTGACGACATAGCAAAAATTTCAATGCTGATTCAAAATGGGGGTAAACACAATGGGATGCAGTTGTTGAGTAAAGAAGGTATTTCTGAGGCGCTTTATGAAACAGAGATACGGGGTTTACCAACGGGCGAATCAAATGTACATGGGGACAAAACATACCATTTAACTTTTTGGCATGAAAATTTTATTACTGAAAGTGGAGGCATGCATCAGGCCCCCCGCATGTCGGGTTACGGTGGAAATATTGTGCAATTGATGCCCAACGGCATGATCGGTTTTCGCATCGGTAATGGCGGTGATGTAACGCTTGAGCAAATGACCATTATTGCAGATCAGATAAAAGCGTTTGATCAGCACGAAAGACGTTAATCGCTCTCGATAATTTCTAGCTCCGTAAGCTCATAATGCGTCATCATATAACCTGTGACGGATGCTTTGAGCATTATGAATTCACCATCTGCCGAAACCCAAGCTTCATAGGGTGGATGTTCACCGGTCTCATTTGAACCGGGCCGATCGCTGTTTCTCTCACCGTAACAAAAATGCAATGCATCGAATGTACCCGCCTCGACGGTGACTCTGTCCTCACCGACATATTCTATTTTTAGAGGATCTTTCCAAGTCACCAATGAAGGTCCGGTGGCACCTCGATGATCAAGTGAACTCATGAGGAAGTTTTTATATATTTCCACTTTTGGACCTTGACTGCGATCGATCATATGGAGATGCATTGCATCGCCTTGAATTGGATGAGTGCCAAACAATGGTGAAGGTTTGTCGTACTCAATTCTCTCTGAGATCCTCTCTTTGCCATTAAGAAGTCCTTCACACTCAGCGTAAGTGTCTTCAAATCGAAACCAGCTGCTTCCAACCGTTTTGTCTCCAACTGAAATTCTGACAAAGGCATCACGCGTGATCCAATCTTTATCCATGGTGAGAACCACATCTCGCAATACATTGGGAGCATCATCAATTTCACAGTGTGCTCTCAATGTTCTTCTGCCATCTTGATGTACGGTAATTGCAAAGTGTTCACGACCTCTTTCTATACCTTCTCGATCAGGTTTTTTGCTGGTGTACAGAAGTTTTCCTCTGATTGTCTTATGCGGTCTCATGGTTACTCCAAATAAATAAATTTAGTCGTTAATTTTAATGATCGTTTTTCCGGTATTTAAACCGCGCATCAATTTTGAGAATGCTGTAGGCGCTTTAGCGAGACCCTCGGTCACGTCTTCGAGATATTGGATGCGATCCTCCTTGATCCATTTGCTGACATCTTCCACAAAATCCTCTCTCATGTCTTCATGATCATAAACGACCATTCCCTTGACGATTGCTCTTGCTTTAATGGTCCATGCTGGATTTGGTCCGGCAGGCATAGAATCGCTATTGTATTGGGCCATTAGCCCACACAAGATGACTCTTGAGTACAATGCCAATTGCTCCATAGCAGCTTGCAGTATTTCAGCCCCAACATTATCAAAATAAATATCAATTCCTTGTGGACAATATTCTTTGATTTTTTCAGTGATATTTTCTTTTTTATAATTAATGCATTCATCCATGGAAGTTGTATCGGTAACCCAGGCACATTTTTCATCCGATCCTGCAATTCCCACAACACGACAATTTTTTATTTTGGCTATTTGTCCAACCATTGAGCCAACTGCACCTGATGCAGCAGAAACGAGAACAACATCATTTTCTTTAGGTTCCGCCAACCTCAATAAGCCTGCATAAGCTGTCAAGCCAGGCATTCCAAGGATTCCTAAATAAGTTGAAATGGGTATCCCATGATCAATAATTTTTGAAGCATCATTGGCATTAATGACTGGATGAGATTGCCATCCACTATGAGAAATTATGAGATCGCCTTTTTTAAATGCAGGGTCCGCAGAGACAGTTACACGACTGATAGCCTCACCAGCCATAAGATCTCCTGGAAAAATTGCACCGGAGATATGTCGGCCGTTTATTTTTCCTCTAAGATAGGGATCTAATGATAAATAAAGCGATTCGCATCCAATTTGACCCTCTTTTGGTTCAATGATTTCTTCTTCAATTTTTTCAAAATCGCTCTCTTCCGGAAGACCTTCACATTTTGTTTTTAATAATATCTTTGTATTGGATGTCATTTTATGTAATCCCTCATCATAAAAGATGTATAGACTGATATAATAAACTAATATCCAATAATCTTAAATTTAGCTGGTTATTTTATGAATGAAGAGATTGATAAAAACAACAAAACTGTAGGCCAGTTGATAAAAATCCACGGAGTGGATAATGTTCTTGTCGATGAAAAGAGCCGCATTCTCTATGCACAAGATATTCACTCTAAAACAATACCTGCCCTCGCAGTCGTTCGACCAAAAAATAAAGATGAGTTAACCGAATCTGTAAAAATAGCAAATAAATTAGGTCATGCAATCATTCCCAGAGGAGGAGGCATGTCCTACTCCAAAGGTTATGTCCCCCTAAAAGAAGGCAGCATAATCGTCGACTTTTCACGAATGAATAATGTTATAGAGATTAATGAAGAAGACATGTATGTCAGGGTTGAAAGTGGATGTACATGGGAAACTCTTTATCGAGAGTTAGAAAGCACGAATTTAAGGACGCCTTTTTGGGGAACCCTTTCTGGAATATCCGCAACAGTCGGTGGGACCCTATCTCAAAATGGAATATTTTGGGGTTCCACCAAATATGGCTCAGCAGTAGATTCGGTGGTTGCTTTGGAAGTCGTAGCGGGAGATGGCACTTTGATCAAAACCGGTTCTGACATCCAGAAAAATTCCACGCCATTTTTTCGGCATTACGGTCCCGATCTAACTGGATTATTCATGTGCGATAATGGAGCTCTGGGGTTTAAAGTCACGGCTACTCTGAAATTGATTCCCAAAAAAGAATTTCGTGAGCACGTTTCATTTGATTTTAGTGATGCCAATTCTTTGTTCGATGCATTAAGTAAAATATCGAAACAGGAACTTGTTGATGCATGTGTTGGATTTGATCCTTATCTGCAAAAGGTAAGGATGCAAAGGGAAAGCATTGCTAGCGATCTAAAAAAACTCGCGGGCGTAATGAAAGACAATAACAGTGTTATTGGGGCATTAAAAGATTCGGCAAAAATTGCGGTGTCAGGAAGACGTTATATGGACGACGTTAAATATTCTGGTCACTTTGTCATCGAGGAAAGAACCAAAGAAGCTGCGATCTTTGCATGTGAGGAGGTGAATAGAATATGCGAGCAGTATGGAGGCTCTAAAATTGAGTCGAGCATTCCAAAAATATTGCGCTCGAATCCCTTTACTCCTTTGAATAATGTTATTGGGCCCAAGGGAGAACGTTGGATGCCAATTCACACTATCGTTCCACATTCAAAATCTCACGAAGCGATGAAAAAAATTGCAAAATTACTGGAAAATAACCAGTCAGAATTGGATGAAAATAAAATTGGAGTAGGGTTCTTGTATACGGTCATTTCAAATAATGGCTTTGTTATTGAACCAGTTTTCTTTACCCCTGATTCCATTGATGAGATTCATCGTGAAGTAGTGGAGGACAATGTTCTGAAGAATATAGATTGCTTTGAAGAAAATCTTGATGCAAGAGAGCTTACGCTTCGCTTAAGAGCTGAGTTACTCAGACTCTTTGAGGATATTGGAGGTGTGCATATGCAGATCGGAAAATCTTATGATTTTAAACGAGGATTAAGAGATGAGGCATGGAGCCTAATTAAAAATATTAAAGATATCATTGACCCTAAAAAAGCAATCAATCCAGGTGTACTCAACTTAAATGCGAATGATGAAAGAGATTAGTTAAGTTTCAATTATCTCAATCAGTTCTCCGACGGGACCTCGAATCACTGCACTTTTTCTTTTATTGTATGGCAGCTCTTCGTCTGCAGTTACTGGCGATATGAATGGCAGAGTATTTGGAATGCTATCAACATAAAAGCTGACCATTGCGATGCCGGGTGGCAATTCATTTGCCATATTTTCTCTGTATACTGATGCTTTAGGGTATTCATCTATTTCTATAAGAGATTTTTCTGAGAGTTTCGCTATTGAAAGCGGGTATCTCGTTTCAATCGGCAAACCGTGTTCATTGGATAGAGTTCTAATTCTAAATGGTGCTGGGTCCGAGGTAATGATATTGAATTTTTCTGAGTAATATCGCCTAAGTGATTCGATATTGTCTACACCCAATATCATAATAAAGATTCGATCGATTTCTGCGCTTGCCCCCTCAATCGTTAAGCCCGTTTTTTCTGGTTTTTCAATGCTTGTAAAGTAAATCAGCTCATTGGAGGGACCTAAGACCTGCATAGCTTTGATACTTTTTTCATCGCTAATATAGACTGGTTCTCCAACAATTCTAAAGTATTGACTGTCTTTCAGTTTAAGAAATAACTGCTCTGTATCTTTAACGAGTATTTCAATTGCGTTCCAGCCATATGTTTTTAATGATCTGAAATTTTTATCAAATTTTTCTGATTCGATGAATCTGAGATAAACGGCTTCGTTGTTAGTCGGACCCATCAATATGAATGGTCTTCCAGCAACATTTTCTGCATCCCAGCCAGAAGCCATTTTGTCCGATATCTTTCCTCTATGAATGAGCTTGTAGCTGAGTTCATTTTGATAGGCCAGCTCTGTGATATCAAGGCTTTCAACCATGACTGTAACAATGGCGATATTTTTCAGCATGAATTATTCGGATTTGAGGAATTTTTGAAGATTATCCAATACATTCTTTTGAGTATTTGAAAAATGTGTACGCTCCGGTATAAAAAAATCACCTGTTTTTTTATCTATTAGAGAATTTGGGGGATAAATCGATATTGAATTATACGTACTTTGGAAAAGCTCCAATCTCTGTCTTGAGAGCATGTTGCTCATTCCGGGTCTATTCCTATATCGCCTCAGTGCTGGCAGATCTATTTCAGCATTACTTGCCATCGTCTCTCCAATGCTGCTCGATGCGAGAACAGTTCCTCTATAGTCAATGATTTTTGACATTCCATCCACAGAATTTGTTGGTATGGGTGAATCTATGATTCCACCACTGTTGCATGAGACTAGGTAGACAAGATTTTCTATAGCCCTTGCTCTCTTTGCTACGTCTTTTGGAGTCAGATCATTACTGGCCACTTCGCTGCTTGAATGCAAGATAATTTCAGCACCTCGCAGTGTGTGTGCTCTGCAAATTTCTGGATACAGTATTTCTTCTGATGCACAGCAGGCCAATTTACCTATTTCCGTATCCACAACAGGAAATATCGACTCCTCGCCATAAACTTCCAAATATTTATCCCACACGTCATGAGGGGTTGGAGCATAAAGAGATATCAATCTCCTGTACCTTAATATTACTTCTCCACTTGGACTAATAATAAAACTCGTTTGAAAATAAAGACCCGGAAAATGTTCGTCTTTTTCGTATGCATTTCCAGAGAGAAAAACATCATTTTCTTGTGCTATTGATGAGAGAGCATTGTATTCAGCACCGTCTATTTCAATGGCAGCTTTTTCAGTCCATTCTTGAATGGATTCCCCTAGAGGATATCCCGTCATAAAATATTCGGGCAAGACCACCAGTTTGGTATCTCTGCCAATAAGAGCTTTACTGCCATTCACATGGAATCCGATTTTTTCAATCGTCCTCATCATGCTGTTTCTTGAATCTTCTGCAGATAATCCATTTATTGTTGGACAATTTAATTGGAGGGACAGCGCCATGTAATGTTGGGTTTCTTTAGTCATTGAATCTCTCTAGTTCTTTTCAACTATGTAAACATTAATTGTTGCAGCATCTTTTCTGAGCTTCTTGATTTCTTGATATTCATGAGAATGCCAAAATTTTCTCGCAGCGTCCATTGATGGCCACTCAGAAACAACGATCTTACGGCTATCATTTTCACCCTCGAGTTGTTCGCTCTCGGTTCTGATGCATACGTATTTTCCACCAAATTGCTGAACAACACCCGGTGCTTTAGCACTGTATGCTTTGAATTTTTCTAGATCTGTGATTGACGCTTGTATAATCATTAATGCTTTCATGTTTATTATCTTTCCTTTATTAAATTAAATGCAGTCCCAGTGATGTATTGAACAAGAGGCATGCCCATATTAATACTACGAAAGGCCTAGAACTGGCGATGCTCATTTTTAATATTTGGTTTGATTCGGCAGTATCTTTGCCTTCAATAAGAGAAACAAAGGCAGGTTCAAATAATCTCAGTTTCTTTCTGATTATCAATCCGCAAATAACAGTTATTGTGAAAGCCAAAATCTTTTTCCCTGCCCATATGTATTCTGGTTGATTAATCACTATATTCAAAAATACATACGACATTCCCAAAACAAACATGATTCTCAGCCAGTAATCAAATAGGGCTAATTTTTTTACAGCATGACCTTTTATGTGCAGAACACAGACCAGTATTAACCATGATATTGCGATTAACCAAATACTTATTACCATTGAATATGAGATATTTAAGTAACCCAAACTTTTTGCTAGATGGATCCCAGATGGAAAAATCAATATCATTGAAATTCTCGGCGCCTGATCCAGAAAGAACAAGATTTTAGAGACATTAATCCGTGTGTCTCTTGAAAGTTTTTCATTGACTAGGTAATAACTGGAATAGAACACACCCAAATCAGCACCCAACCAATACACAAGACAAAGAATATGTATTAGTTTTAAAATTCCAATTTCAATCGGCATTCAATATTTCCAGAACATGTTTAGCTATAATTTCAGCGCCTTCCTCAAACACATTTGAGGTGATGTCTTCGATATCCCTTATTTCAGAATTATCCAAGGTACTTGAGGCTGCATGAGTTGCATCAAGCAACCCGGATCTGGTAGCCAAAATATTTATATGTTTCGAATTGGATTTAAATTGTTCTTCGCACGCATATGTAAAAGCGGCATGAAAAGCAAAATGATCTCTATTTCCAGTTCTCAGGCTCTCAACCAACAAATCAAATGAACGCTCAATATTGACCTTACCCATTCTATTTTTAATATTAAAATCCCAAGATTTTCTGAGAGACTCTAAATCTTCGCTCAAACCAAATGGTTTGGCCATCTGAGCAAGCAATCCTTTTTGAGCTTCACCTGTGAAGTAGGGGATATCAATCATGATGATTTGATCAATTTTGTCGGGAATTAAGTGACACAATTCATTAGCTACCAGGCAGCCTGTATGGAAGCCAAGCAAATCATATTGTTCATAATTTCCAACCTGATTAAGAACTTCACCGATTGAGGCAGCATAGTCATTGATTGAGGGTGGACTTTCAATTGAAGAAGAGCTTCCGTATCCCAAGTAATCAGGCGCAATAATTTTTCTGTTTTTATTAATCATTGGCATGATCGTTTCAAAAAATAATCCGCTGTATGGTGAGGGATGCAGACATAAAATGGGATTACCATTTTCATTGCCCGATGGTTCAAGTTCTCGAATATGAATTTGTTTTTCTCCATACTGCAAGTAACGTTTCTTCATGTTTTAATCCTCTTGTTCGATTTCGCTTAGTTCTTGGTTATAAGATCGAATTGCAAACTTGGCTAGAGGCAAAACAAGGATTCCATAAATTAACGGTACCGCTGCACATGCGTAGTTGAGGTTTTCATTTCCAAAGACATTGTCGGATAACCAACCTACAGTAAATGGACCAAGAAGGAGACCAGATATACTTATCACCATGTAATACAATGCGACAGTTTGTGCACGTATCACTCCTGGCGTTATATTCAATAGTGCTGTCACTGATGTGGCAGACGTAGCTGCAATACCAAATGTATTCAAAGCAATAACCGCCATCGCCAATTCGGCCGTTGGCATTAATGGGGCAGCGATTCCAGTTGGGACGAGTATGAAAGCACCAAAAATTACTATTAATAAGGGTGCATCTTTTCTGTTTTTCTCAGAATACATTTTATCACTCAACCAACCCGCAATATTCACAGTTAGTGGTCCTACAGCCAATAAAACAACTGCATTCCATACCGCATACTTTTCGGCCTCCCAGCCCCATGTTCTTTGGAACATCGGAGCGTAGAATCCCTGGCTGTATGCGCAGATAATCATCAGACATACAAAGGCAATAAAGCTTCCATAAATCTTCCATCTTTTTTTAACGTGCACGAAGGTCTCTCCAAATGTGATGCTTTCGTCATCAGCTGCATTTTTTCCAATTCTTTTGGGCTCGCGCATAAATAAGAAGAGTACAGCTAAAAGAAGACCTGGCAGGCCCACTACAAGAAAAGTGAATTGCCATGGTGCAACTTCACCAACCAAAGGAAAGGAGAGATTCGGTTCTGATTTTGCCCAATTAATCACTCCTGCACTTATAAGTGATGCAATGCCTGCCCCTAGTGACAAAGCCGCAGTGTAAAATGCAATGGGTTTACCTCTTTTTTCAGGTGGGAAACTGTCTGAGATCATAGACATTGCACACGGACTCAATGTCGCTTCACCCGCTCCTACAGTCATTCTTGCAATAAAAAGTTGTATGAAATTCTTCACTAAACCAGAAGCTGCCGTAGCCGCCGACCAAACTGCAATTCCTGCAGCAACCAACCATGTCCTCTTTTTTCTGTCCGCTAGATATCCCAATGGTAACCCCATGGTGGCATAGAATATGGCGAATGCGAATCCAAGTAGCAAACCAATTTGAGTATCGGTAAGACCCAAATCTGCTTTAATCGGTTCAATCAATAGACCGAGAATGTAGCGGTCAACAAAGGATAATATGTATGCAATGGTTAGCATCACGACCATGTACCATGCATATTTACTGTTTGGATAATTTTTGTTTTCTTTATTCAAGATAATCCCCTTAAATATAAATTTTTATTTTTCTGGAATGTTATAAATAACCACCAGATTGCCGTCGAAATCAACGATTCCGACCTCTCTTCCAACACGCCCATCATGGGTTACCAGTTCATCTTCGTGATGTATTTTGCACCCAAGATCGGCGGCCCCTTTTACGATACGATCAATATTTCCAACATCGACCACAATAGCGCAACGCCTTGGTAAAGGCACAGCTTGAAGATCGGCATCCTGTATTTCTGTTAATGCCATGACTCTTAATTGATTTTCTGTTCCGAGAACAGCCCATCTAACTTTTTTTGAGTGATCGATTTCAAATACATCGTAGGAATACGAGTCATCTGGAGCATCAGACTCGTATTGATTGATAAAACCAAGAACATCACAGTACAATTTTAAGGATTTTTTCAAATCTGAAACGATGTAATTTGCTCTTTGAAATCTCACATATTCTTTTGTCTCTTCGCTCATTATTTTTCCTTTAATTTTTAATTTTCGTATGGACCTTTTCGTATCCGGCACATTGCTACACCAGAGTTTTTTCCTTCATAAATCGAAGCAAGCGCTTTAGGCATATTTATAAAGCCATCGAACATGTGCTCTATCGGTCTGATTTTTTTCTCTTGAACCCACCTTGCTAAATTTTTTTCGGCAATATGAAACTGATCTTCATAGTTGTACACAAAAAATCCCTGCATCAATGAATTTGTTTTTCTAAGTTTTGTGTAGTTGGTTGGACCGAAAGGCTTATCATTAAGATATTCGGATATTGACCCACAAAGCACCACCCTAGATTTTTTCGCCAAATTATCTAAACAAATAGTTAAGATTTCACCGCCTACATTATCGAAATAAATGTCAATTCCATCTGCACAAAGCGTTTCTATTGAACTTCTTACATTGTCTTTTTTGTAATTAATTACCCCGTCACAGCCTAATTTTTTTATTAATTCACATTTTTGATCGCTGCCAGCAATGCCTATCACTCTGCATCCATATATCTTTGCCAATTGAACTACATTTGTTCCAACGCCGCCTGCAGCACCTGAGACAACAACAGTTTCATTTTCTTTTGGCTTGCCACAATCTAACAAACCGAAATAAGCGGAAAACCCAGTCATACCGAGAGTGCTGAGTCCGATAGAGTACGGAAGTCTATAATCTTCTATTTTTCTAAATTTTTCAGCAGGCGTAACTTTGCTTTTTTTGAAGGTTTGCCATCCAATCTGACCTTGATGAATTTCTCCGACTTTATAATTTGGATGTTTTGATTCTATGACTTCAGCCACACCACGACCATGAATTACGTCACCAATATCGAGAGATTTTTCATTAGCCACTGAATCTCCTGACATATACATCCTCATAACAGGCGCAATATTTAGATACAAAGTTTTGAGAAGGACTTCACCATTCTCGATAGTTGGAATTTCAGTTTCATCATAAAGAAAATCATCATCCTTAACGTTGCCATTTGGTCTCTTGGCTATTCTCCATTGACAGTTTTTTTGTTCATTCAAAGCAATCAAAATCTTGTTACTCTTCTCTCACCAATTGATTGATTTCATAAAAATAACCGTCTGGATCGAAAAGAAATAAACCAAGAAAGTGTTTCATTTTTCCGTTCTGACCACGAATAGACCACTCAGTTGGCCCGGCATGAATGTGTGTTCCATGCTCGGATGCTTTTTTAGCGATTTCTTCAACATCATCCGATGAGAGTACAAAAGTCGGATTTCCGTATGTCACTGTTTTAGGAATTTCATCTGGTGCAGGCAATTCAGGATCAACCCATTGCAGCAAACCAATCATGCCTATTGTTGGATCTTCAGCTTGCATGATGATTAATCTGACTTTGTCCCCAGCTCCACCGGCTGGCATTCCTGTGCCTGACAATGTAACGATGTCATCCATCCAGACTTTTAATCCAAGTACATCCTCATACCATGATTTAGATGTTTCCATATCTCTTACAAAGAGCGTTGTTCTTTTTATTATATTTTTCATTTTTTTCTCACTTAATTTTCTGTTGCTAGTTTTTTCTTAAATACAGTCCATGACGTCTCATTTGGTCTGTCATCATTTAGAGGAGGGGGTTCAAGATAACTTGGGTATCTATTCTTCAAGATATCGACCAATCTCTCAGATACTTTTTCCAGTTCAAAAGTATTAAATACGCTGGCATTAAATATCATCAAGCCGGGTTTATCTCCCATTTCCATCCAGGGAAGCCACTGTGCTACTCTTGTCCAGCCTCCATGAGATTCGCCGATGTTTGTAACAGAGTTGTTGGTAAGTTTTTCTGCATTATAGAAGCTGTTAAATATTTCCATCGCATGATACATACCCCCAACATATTTCTGATATTCACCACCCAAGGCGTTGTTATAGAAGAGTGGAATTTCAGTAGGAGAAGCGATGACATCACCATATCTTCTTGCTTTCATCTTTCTTGATGAATTACCTTCGCTGTCAAATTCATAGCTTATTGCTCGCATGTTCACTGGATCATTAGCGACATGCAGCACCTCAATGTCTTTTTCGGTCCAAGGGTTTTTCCAGGTATCAATCACTTCATTTGTGGCTGGATCAAGATACATTTGTATCTCTCTAGAAACACTTCTGAAACCTCTTCCTTGTATATCATCATTGGTTTTCATGCATTGTCTTACGTTTATACCGATTACATTGAAAATATGTCTGTCTTTCTCTCCTGGCACTCGACTGTAGGCTCTTCCTTCCCATGTACCATATCGAGTGACCCCTTCTTCGGTTGTTCCACAAATCATCTTTTGGTATGCAAGAAATGCGGTTTCGCCTGTCATCTCAATTTCATTTGCATTTAAGCCAGTTAATAAAATCATAGAGAGTGAGCTTATTATTAAAATATTCTTCATTTTTATTTCCTTGGATTGTTAGCTTTAAAAATGTCTTCCATCGAAAAAACATTGCCCTTGTTTAAAAATAATGCTTTTTTTCTAAAAAATCTTGTGAATCCCTCAGGACCATTTCGTGATGGACCCATTCCAGAATTTTTATAAGTATTCTTTTCTTCCTCAAAAATCATTGAAGTAAGCCCTGCGTCGTTGATACTGATTCCACCGCAGTTTATTTTTTTTGCAATCTCAGTGATTTCATCATGATTCTTACCAAAAACAGCAGCAGATAAGCCGTAACGAGAATCATTTGCCAGATCAATTGCTTCTTGAGTTGAATTGAATGACATAATTGGCATTATTGGACCGAAAGTTTCGTCTGTCATGATTTTCATATCATGTGTGACGTGACTCATTACAGTTGGTCTTATCCATAACCCACCGTGATGATTTTCAATTTCGCCGCCACAATGAATCTTCGCGCCTTTATTTTTTGCATCTTTTATGTGTTCAGATATGGTTTCAGCTTGCTTTTCAAATATCAATGGACCAATCATGCCACCGTCACCTTCATTGAGGCTGAGTTTAATTTTTTTTGATTTTTCGGTGAGCAAATTCGTAAATTCATCACAAATTACTGCATCAACATAAATTCTCTCTAGTGACTGACATGCCTGACCCGTTGCAATTGTCGAGGCTCTGAGTATAGAAGTCGTAGCTCTATCAATGTCACTGTCCTTCATCACAATAGCGGGATCTTTTCCACCAAGTTCAAGACATACCGGTATAAATGTTTTTGCAGCAGCAGCAGCGACTTTTTTTCCTGTTGATACACTTCCAGTGAAAGCAACGATATCAACATATTTAATTAAATTCGCACCTGTTGAGCCGTCACCATGAACAAAAGAAATTACATTTTCTAATTCTTCTACCTCACTAATTGCCATCATAAGAGGTTCTACAAATCTGGGTGTTATTTCGCTGGGCTTTATGATTACAGTGCATCCGGCCAGTAAGGCTGGCACAGCATCAATGAAGGAGAGAAGCAACGGAAAGTTCCAAGGGCTTATTACACCAAGAAGAGGATATGGGTCTCGGTGTTTTTTTATTGAGATACTCGGAATGGCTTTTGATTGTCGCTCACTATCATCAATGCAAAGGATAGCGTCTTCACACCATCTGTCGATACTTCCGCAAAGTCCGTCCAACTCTCTTTTTGATATCGTCGTTCTGCCCGTGTCAATGCTCAAGGCTTGAACGATAAGTTCACCATTTCTGATTAAACTATTTTTTAGTTCTTGCAGGGCTAATATTCTTTCATCTAGTGTTTTGTTCGACCATTTTTGCTGCGCTGCTCTGCTATTTTTGGCTTGCTCGGATAATCTATCGCTGTCCGTTATTTTTATTTCGAAATCATAGTCACCTGTTCGAGGATTACGAATCTTCATATCGAATTTTACCCTTCTACCTTATGATGAAATTTATCTATTTCGTGAGCCACTTTATCTGGATAAGCACTCAAAAAACCATGCCCCCATTGTGGATAATCAATTCGTTCACCATTATTGAGTATGGGATCAATTCGTTTGGTATGCTCATAAGTATCATCATTCACATTCATAACAAAGACTGGCTGTTCTATTTTTGAAAGGTATGAGATGTATTCTTTTGCATAAGCAAAAGCTGCTTCATGCCCCCATTCATAATCATCTCCAGCTCTTAGATTTTCTGCCATTGAGTCAGCACACATCTGAAGTGTCATTCCTGGACCACGGTGGAACATAATTCTCTCCCACATGATTCTGAAGCGATTTCCCTCTTCATCGATGGGTATTGGTTTAAACATGTTACAAAATTCAGCCAATTCCTCATCAGTGAATAATGGTGCTGCAATATTTATGAGGCTCAGAACACGATCTGTTTTTTGTTTTGTCATCTCAACAGAAACCATCGATCCTGTGTGATGTCCAATTAGATGCAAAGGAGCCTCTCCAACTAAATCATCAATGACGCACCATATTGCCTCGGAAAAATCCTCTATTGTTACATGAGGATCAGATGGTGGAAGCGAAGACTCACCATGCCCAGGATAATCAGGCGCGATAACTACGCGCTCTTTATTGGATAAATAGGGAAGTATTTCATGATAAGAGCGACCTGATTTCGGACTCATATGAAGGCAAACGACAGGTGGTTTGCTTGGATTTGAGGGAAATACTCCTCTGCAATGCAGTTGTCCATGTTTCCAGGTTGTGTAGCTCTTCTTTATCAATAGCATCTCCAGTGCGATCAAGAAAAACACCAAATAAAATTGTTATTGTGGTTTTATATTAAATAGTATTTTGTTATAACATTATGCCATCTTTATAGATTTTTGGAACTCAGATATCAATATGGCAGAATTTGCACCTTCAATAGATAAACTATCAGAAAAAGTCTTCCTTGTTTTGGCTTATGATGATGACAGCAATAGGTCAGTCAGAGAGTCACATCTTGATGAGCATCTGGAGTTTATTGAAATGAATTATCAGCGGTATCTGACATGTGGACCACTTCGGCTACCTGAAGAAAGAAAAATAATTGGAAGTTTTTTTATGGTTTGTGCTGAAAATGAGGAAGTGCTGAATGAATTCCTAAAACAAGATCCGTATTTTAAAAACGAATTGTATGAAAAAATTAGAATATTGAATGCAACTCCTGCTGCCGGTTCTTGGATGGGTGGTGTAATCTGGAACAATGCTGAGGAGATTAGGCCAAATGCATCTTAAATTTTTATTTATAACTATATCGTTTTTTCTGTCATTCACAGTTAAGGCAAATGAACCAGAAAAACATCCCATCTTTGCTGGAGGATATCAGGAAGCTGTTTTCAGTGTTTCAGATATTGAGGCTCAAGTTAAATTTTATACTGAAGTTGCAGGATGGCAAATTCTGAGTGAGGGAAGTGTTCCTCAAAGAATTATTGAAGCTTATTCCTTGCCTAAAGATACTTCTGCTAGAGAAGTGGTAATGGGAAACCCAGGAACAAAGAGGGGATTCATCCGTCTGATTAAATTTGAAGATGTTGATCAGGTGCAGATTAGATCCAGTGCTCAAAGTTGGGATACGGGCGGCATCTTCGATGTGAATTTTCGTGTTCTGAGTATGCAAGAAAAATTTAAAGAGATGCAAGAATACGGCTGGCAATCAGTAAGCGATCCAGTTGAATTCACCTTCGGACCTTTTATCGTTAATGAGTGGTTACCCAGGGGACCTGATGGAATTGTATTTGCAATGATTGAGCGAGTTCAGCCACCTCTCGAAGGATGGCCGAACTTAAGAGAAATGAGCAGACTTTTCAATGCTACTCAAGTTGTCGCCGATATCGAAGCAGCAAAAGATTTTTATATAAATAAATTGGGCTTTAAAATTTATCTTGAACACAAAGGTGCGAGCAGTAAGGAAGGTCCGAATGTTCTTGGGCTTCCACACAACTTAACAACCAAAATTGATCGAGAGGTATATATCCTCCATCCTACTGGTGTAAATGAGGGCTCAGTTGAAATATTAAGCTTTGATGGAGCGATAGGAAGAGACTTTTCGGCATTGGCTGTACCGCCAAATTTAGGGATTCTAATGCTAAGGTTTCCAGTTTATGATATTGACAAAATTCATCAATTATCAATTGATGAGAATATCGAAGTCATCTTTCCTCCAATGAGAGTCGAGCTTGATCCTTACGGCGAAATTGATCTGATGGCCGTTAAGGGACCTGGAGGAGTTTGGTTGGAATTTTACGAAAGTACAAATTAAATAATGATTGAGGGGATCTGAATGGATACATATCTTTTTCTTAAATGGGCGCATATTCTTGCAATGGCCTATTGGTTGGGCGGTGAATGGGGAGTCTTCAATGCATCAAGACCTGTTACCGATATTAATTTGAGTTTGGAAGAGAGGCGTCGTCACATGGAGACAGCTTATTTAATTGATATTCTTCCAAGAACTGCGATTATTCTGTTATTACCTCTCGGACTCCATATGGGCAGCATCATGACATACCATCCTTTGGGTTCGGAATGGGTAATACCAATGTGGGTCTTCGTTGCCTTTTGGCTATCAATCACATTCACTGCGTTTCGTTTTCGGGGAACCGATAAAGGATTATTTTATACTCGAGTTGATGAGTCTTTTCGTTATGTAGTTATTCCAATGTTGGTTGGTTTTGGGATTTATTCTTTATTCACTGGTTGGCCATTTACAGCTTCTTGGTATGCAGCAAAAGCATTGATTTATGGCCTTCTTTTAATAATAGGGTTGCTTTTAAGATTTATTATGAAAGAGTGGGTCATTCTATTTAGAATTCTTGATAATGAAGGATCAAATGTCGAAGTTGAGAACAAACTGTCAAAATCTTTAGCATTTGGAAGATTTTTGGCTTATTTCTATTGGATAGGTATTGCAACAGTAGCCTGGTTCGGTGTTTTTAAACCGATTTTTTAAATTCAAAACACAGAGGGATATATTCAATGTCAGTCGGTTATAAAGAGTTCAGATTAGGCTGGAAATCAGTTTTCGCATCCGCACTGGGAATTGGATTGGGTTTATCGCCGCTTCCTTTTTATACGATCGGGGTATTTGTAGCACCGTTTATTGAAGAATTTGGCTGGTCTGTTGAACAGATCATGAGGGGTTTGCCAATTCTTATTTTAGGCGCACTAATAATGAGTCCAGTTGCTGGATTCTTTGCTGATAAATACGGCGTCAGAAAGGTCGTACTCACATCCATTCCGCTTTTCTCATTGGCCATGATGAGTTTTTCATTAAATGATGGATCTATGGAGTTGTACCTGTTCTGCTGGATATCCATTGCTGTTACGGGCGCTGGAACATTGCCTGTCACATGGACTCGAGCTGTGAACAGTTGGTTTCATAAGAGAAGAGGGTTGGCTCTTGGTATGTCGCTTATTGGAACTGGTTTGTTTGGTCCATTGGCAAAAATATATGCAGCAACGTTAATTGAAATGTTTGGCTGGCGAATGGCTTATGTCGGTGTAGGCTTTTTACCTCTTCTTATCGCTTTTCCAGTAGCCTGGTTTTTATTGCATGAAGCAACTGAGGAAGATTTAGCAATTGTCATAGAAGACGAGAGTAAAAGCGAAGTCAAGATATTAGGAGGAATGACAGCAACAGAAGCACTTTGTGATTGGCGATTTTGGTTAATCGGATTCTGTTTTCTTCCGGTTTCTTTTGCGGTCGGAGGGCCAATTCCAAATTTAGAGCAAATGTTTACAATAAAAGGATTTGCTCTGGCTGAGGCGATAGCTTTGGCAAGTTTCGTAGGTTTCCCTTCTGTGATTGTAGGACGCGTCCTTGGAGGTTACTTGCTGGATTATTTTTGGGCTCCTGCTGTAGCAGCCATTATTCTGAGTCTGCCTGCCTTGTCTCTATTCTTGATGATTCAGCCTGATATTTCATTGATGGCGGCATTTTTTGCTATGTTTCTTCTTGGGCTGGCAGCTGGTGTGGAATACGATTTGATGGCATATCTTGTTTCAAGGTATTTTGGACAATTGAATTATTCTTCCATTTATGGTCTTTTGTATGGTTTCTTTGCTATTGGTTCTGGTTTTGGACCTTGGGTATTTGCAAGGTCATATTCAGCCACCGGAAGTTACGATACGATATTAAAAATTTCTGCCTTCCTTTTTATCCTAGGCGCACTGCCATTATTGATGCTGGGAAAATACAGAGAATTCAATCACAGTCGATAAAAAATATAGAGTAATGATTTTTTGAGATATGGATTTATTTTGTTTTTGAAAATGCAAAAATTACAAAACAAGAGAGGATAAAGGGAATTAATCTTTCAAATGGATCACCTGGAAGATTTCCCAAATACGAGAGAACTTTAAATAAACCATTAGAAGTACTTGTTGGGTCAATATTCCCGAATGTATAGAATAACACCGTACTGAAAAAACCAATCAAAATACTCGATATCCTGGCATGATATGAGGGCTCATGTTCGAGAACCCTAGCAATTACAATC